>ERZ795062.2931-NODE-2931-length-10871-cov-4.120192_pt1 | contig 10871 bp, 9 predicted proteins | sample MGYA00375146_ERZ795062 | MGnify/ENA primary metagenome ERZ795062 (study PRJEB30191, sample SAMN05720281) | activated sludge metagenome | isolation source: Anaerobic digester | place: USA | collected 2015-07-16 ...
CCATGTGGGCGGAAAGCAACATCGAGCCGACGTGTTCGATGAAGCAGAAAGCCGTCTGCGCCGATATCGGCCAGCCGGACATGTTCCCTTGCCGCCGCACCTCGATCTTCGCGTCCTGCCGGCGGATCAGATCCCGCCGCTCGCGACTTTCGAGGCGCAGAGAGAACATCTGTGAGAACAGTTCGGCCGTCGTTCGAAGGCGGGCTAAATCAGCCGCTGATCACGGAAACCGTCGCCAATAGCACGAACTGCGCATCACATCATGATCCAAACTAAGCAAGATGCATGATCCGTTCAGAAAATGCCTCCCTTGGCAGGCGGCTGCGGAGGGGCATATCCTGCCATCTAAGGCACCAGAATAAATTGAGAAAGCCGCAAGGGCACCACTAGGCACAAGCTTGTCCGGCGGAGCAGATGGGAGGGCCACATGATTGATCATGAGCTGCAACGCTGTCGACGTGGATGTCTGGAAAGCCGACGCGGCTGACGAGCGGCGTGATCGACACAGTGGCCGGCGGTCCCATTTCGATCGATGCGAACGCATCCGAAGTCTTGGATCGTTCCACCTCTCCAAAGGGCTGCGTCGCCAGACACCTTTGCCGCCCCCCTGACCAACGACGGCGCTACCGGGGCGGGCTGCCGCACTGGCGCAGGCCGTCCCGTGACTTCGCACACCCGGCCCCTCCCCCAATGACAACAGCGAGGCCCCACATCCGACCACCTGGCTAAATTCCCGAGCTGACGGGCGCGTCGCGTGCCGTCGTCCGGCAACCCAGCACACCGGCGGGAACACGCCGGGCTGCCAACGATGAACCATAACCGAAAAGGGAGATAGAGATGACAAATGCACGCCGCCTTCGCAGTACGCTGCTGCGCGGATCCATGTTTGCTGCCAGCGCCCTGGTCTTCGCCCCTGCCGCATATGCTGCAGCAGGCGACAGCGCCGAAGACCAGCACGCTGGCCAGCAGTCCTCGGTTCAGGAAATCGTCGTGACCGCCCAGCGCCGCGAGGAAAGCCTGCAGAAGGTTCCTGTCGCGGTTACCGCAATCGGCGCGGACCAGTTGGCCGCGCTGCGCGTGAGTTCGGTGCGCGACATGGCCGGCCTGGCCCCCAGCCTTCAGCTCAACACGCAGGGCCAGCAGTCGAATCCGACGATCATCATCCGCGGCGTGGCCTCGGGGACGTCGAGCAACTCGGTCGATCCCAAAGTCGGCATCTATATCGACGGCGTCTACATCGGCCGCGCGGTCGGCTCGCTGCTCGATTTTAGCGACATCCAGCGTGTCGAGGTGCTGCGCGGACCTCAGGGCACTCTGTTCGGCCGCAATGCCACGGCAGGCGCGATCAGCATCGTCACCGCGGCCCCCAAAGGCGAATGGGGCCTGCGCGCGACCGCGTCCTACGGCAACTACAATGCGTGGCGCGGGAAGGTCTCGCTCGACCTGCCGAAGGTCGGACCGTTTTCGGTGCGCCTGTCCTACCTGCACGACCAGATCGACGGCGACGTGACCAACACCATGGGGGGCAAAAGCCTCAACATCGCCCTGCGCGCGCCCGAGTTCGGCACGCAACGCTTCGTGAACAAGCTTGGCTATCGCAACGTCGATGGCGGGCAGATCGCAGTGCGCGGCGAGTTTGGTGCCCTGACCGCCGATTACCGCTTCGACTACACCGACAGTCGCGCCTCCGGCCGCGCCATGCAGAGCCTTGGCGTGATCCCCGATGCCACGGGCCAGCTGCTTGGTCCGATCGTCGCCCTCCAGCCGCTCTTCGGCGGCACCACCAACGAAGGCGTCAATGGCCCGCTCTCATCCGTGGCTGCCGCGACCAGCGAGGAACACACCGTCACGCAGGGCCACAGCCTGACGCTGACCGTCGAGGCCAGTGACCACTTCACCGTCAAGTCGATCACCGCCTATCGCAAGTTCCGGCAGGACCCGGTGATTTTCGACCTCGGCTCGGCCGGCGGCATGCGCTTCACCTTCGCGCAGCTGGGCGCGCTGATCGATCCCGAGCTGACCCCCGAGCAGATTCAGGCAGCCCTGTTTGACCCGGCCAACGCGCCGGGTCCCAACGACTACTTCTTCCCGCTGCTTTCCGCCCGCGCGACGCAGCAAAAGCAGTTCAGCCAGGAACTGCAGTTCCAGCTGACCAACGATTCCTATCAGCTTACCGCCGGCCTGTTCTACTTCCACGAGAACTCACCTGGCACCGAAGTCCTCGGCATTCTCTCGCCGGCGCCATCGGCGACGATCGTGCCCAGCCCGCTCGACGCGGTGTTCGGCAGCGGCATCACTCGCACGGTCGGCATCAATAATTCGATGGCCGGCTATGCCCAGCTTACCTGGCATCTTTCAGACACGTTCGACCTCACCGGGGGCATGCGCGGCACGATCGATGATCGCGAGCTCAAGATCTCGGCGATCTCGGGCGCGCAGGGCGGTTCCCTGGGCGTGGGGGACTACAAGGTGACCTACAAGAAGCTGACCTATACCGGGATCGCCACCTGGCGGCCCAACGAGGCAAGCACGATCTACGCCAAGATCGCCACGGGCTATGTCTCGGGCGGCATCCTGTCCGGCATCGCCTACCGTCCGGAGAACCTCACCTCCTATGAAGTAGGCGCCAAGAGTCAGTTCCTCGACAACAAGGTCCGCCTCAACGTCTCGGCCTACTATAACGACTACAAGGATCTGCAGACCCAGAACTTCATCAACGGCCGGCAGTTCTTTGACAATGCCGGTAGCGCCAAGATCAAGGGCTTCGAGGCGGAAATGGACGTTGTGCCGACCGCCGGCCTGACCCTCTCGGGCAGCGTCGCCTACACCGATTTCGACTACAAGAAGTTCATCCTCAATGGCCAAGACGTGGCTTCCTTTGCGCGCCCGACCTACTTCTCGAACTGGACCGGGCGCGCCGCGGCAACCTACAACTCGCCAGACTTCGCCGGCGGCGGCCACATCACCGCGCTGCTCGAGGGACGCTACCGCAGCTCGTATTACCTGACATCCACGCCCTTGCGGAACGTGCTGACCGGCCAGCCCGCGCTGGAGGATCGCAACAAGCAGCCCGGCTATTGGCTGGTCAACGGCCGCTTGGGCGTCGCCGAAGTGCCGCTGGGCGGGGGGCGGATCTCGCTCTCGGTCTACGGCGACAACCTGCTCGACAAGCGCTACATCGGCTTCGGTGCGCCCGTGTTGCTGTTTACCGGGAGTTACGAACGCGGCCGGACCTATGGCGTGGAACTCGGCGTGAACTTCTGAGGCCTACGGCCAAGCAGCGCGAGGGGCCGGACCGGAAAGTCCGGCCCCTCAGCCTTGCGCCGGTCGGCAGTGCTGCGCCTTGCGTTGCAGCGGCGCGCGCCTCACAGCCCTGCCTGGTGGCCCGTTGTTAGCCAGCCTGGCCCGGCTCAAGCAAAGCCCAGGACAGGGGACATAACCGCGGTTCAGGACCTCCTACATGCCAGGCGGGAGCCTGAGGGGCAGGTCCGTGGCTTGGTCACCTGCTCGTCGCTCGTGCCCCGTCGCTCGCGATGGACATCATAGCCTGATTTCAGGTGTTCGCACCGGAAGGTGGCGATGTTCACCGTCTCAAGGCGGCCTCCGACGGGCGGTGGCAGCGGTTCGTCGCCGAGCGCCGCCCGCATTGGTCAGCCCAGTCGGAGGCCAAGCTCTGTCATCAGCTGCGCAGCTTGCTCCCGAGAAATCGTCGCCCCGCGGAACGTCGCGACATCGGCCAGCCGCAGCCCGCCAAGATCGGCGCCGCGCAGGTCGGCCTGGTCGAACCGCGCCCCCTTCAAGATCGCGTCGCGCAGGCTGCACTCCTCGAACACTGCCTCGCGGAAATCGGCCTTGGAGAGATCCGCCTGGCCGAAATCGAGGCGCCGGAGATGCTGCCGGCGGAAGCTGAGCCCGCTCAGCGTCGCGCCGGCCAGCAAGGCCTCCTCGCAGTGCATGTCGATGGTTCGCGCGTCCGTGAAGTCCGCTCCGGTGAGCTTGCAACCGATCAGCCGGACACTGGTCAGGCAGGCGCCACGCAAATCGGCGTTGTTGAAATCACAAGACCTGAACTCGGCATCGGTCAGATCCGCTTCCACGAAGGATGCGAACGGAGCGCGGCACGAGCGCCATTGCGAATGTTCGAGCTGCGCCCCCTTCAGGCTGGCATGGCGCAAATTGCATCGCTCGAATTGCCAACCGGACAGGTCAAGCCCGGACAGGTCGGCCTTGTCGAGATCGCAGTCGATCAGGTGCGCATGCAGCGCAGAGCCTCGCTCGCCCATCGCTGCGAGGTCCGTGCGGGTCAGCGCCGCACCTTCGATCGTTCGGCTGTCGCCAGTATGTTTCATCATGCAGTGTTCAGCCGTTTTCGCGTTGATGTGGGAAGCCCCTTCGACGCGCGAAGCAAAGCACCTCTGGCGACATGTTTAAAGAGCAGCAGGCAGTGAGAAGACCGCCTGCCACCTGTCCGGGCGACAGGGACAGCCGCCGCTAGTTGTGCGTACCGCCCGAGATGATCACCGACACTTCGGTGATGGGCAACGGCCCCTCGGGCATGCCGCCATTGCTGACGGCAGCGCGCGAGGTGAAGTTGAAGGTCATGAGCGAAACCATCATCGAGGCGATCTCGTCATCGTCGAACGCATCCGTAACCCGGCGCGCCGCATCCTCCGAGATCCCGGCCGGAAAGCCCAGATAAGCATCTGCGAGAGCGATCGCCGCTTTTTCACGAGGCGCCAGGGAACTCGCCTCGTACCCATCACTGATCATGTCCGCCTTGTCTTCCGTAAGGCCATCGGCCCGCGCGACATCGTACCGGACCGACTTGCAGAAGACGCAGTTGACGGTGCGGGCATTACGCAGGCGCAGTGTCTCGAGGATCGACGCGGAAACCAGGCTGTCCCGCCAGACATGGCCGTTGAGCCGAATGATCTCTTCGACGGTCTCGGGCACAAGGCCCATCATGCTGTCGCGGATTACGTTGCCGGTGTTCGTTCCGGGACCAGCGGCGCGCGGGCTATTCGACATGCGCAAACTCCTGTGCAGCACGGAAATCGGAAAGATCGCGCAGACAACGCGCGGAACGGATACGACCATCGATGCAGCCGAGAGCCTCGATCAGCAGAACAAGACCCGCTTCACCGTGATGATCTTTCACCGCATCGGCCACGTCGTCGGGAATCGATTGGGCATCAGTCCAGTAATATTCGGCGAACAGCAGTACGGGGCGCCAGCCGGCCGGCAGCGTAGGATCATAGAGCGCTCGATCATCCCGGACAAGCTGCCGCAACGCCGCCTTCGGGCCGCCGTTCTCAATGAACGTGTTGACGGTTCTCATTTCCACCTCGTCGCCGTGCAGGCGCGCGAAGGTCAGGCGGCATAATTCCAGCAGTTCGGGCGGAATATGATCCTGCGCCCACAACTGCCGCCAAAGGCGCGCAAAGCTTTGCGCGGCAGGCCCGCCGCGCGCGAGATGCTCATCAAGATTGATACTTGTCGCCTCGTCGAGCATTTGGAGGTCCTTTCGAAAATGAAAACTTTGAATCAGGCGGCTGCGCAACGCTGCTCGGCAAGCGCCGTGCGCACGATTTTCGCAAGATCCGGGGGAGTTGCGCCATTCCGCGCCGAAACGCTCAGGCCCTGCCCGGTAAGGCGCAACCAATGCGCCATCGCCTGGGGATCGAGGCTTTTGCGGATCGTTCCTTCTTGCTGTCCGCACCTTATGGCCTCGGCGAATGCCCGCTCAACCCGGGCGTAATATTGATCAATGACGCCTGAAACGGCTTCATTGGATCGCCCCATTTCTATGATCGTGTTGGTAACGAGGCAGCCACGCCGATCGTAGCCCATCACATCGTTAGTGGCGCCAGCCACAAGCTCAAAATAACGAACGATCGCCTCCAGGCCGTCGGAACCCTCAAGCGCGGTCACGTACTCGTCGGCAATCGACTCAACATAAAGACGAAGCGCGTCGAGAAAGAGACCGTTCTTGCCGCCAAACGACTTGTACAGACTGTGGCGATTCAACCCCGACGCGCGGGTCAGCATGTCGAGATCGCAACCGTCGAAGCCCTTTTCCCAAAACTTCCGGGCAGCAACGGCAACCACCGCCTCGCGATCATATGTGATCGGACGAGCCATCGCTCCCCTCCGATTCGTTACAGACTATATGATCTGTTATTTCTCCTCACAAGCGACAGGTCAAGATCATTCGGATTTGGAGGGAATCGTTGATCGGGTCCATATTGCGGATCTGGACTTTGCCCTTGGGCGATTGCCGAGGTCGAAAGGCAAGCCTGACCGGAATTGCCGTTCCAAGGACAAGTCTGGGAACAGTCCGGCCGTGCGCGCCTGTGTGGAATTCCCGTTACGGAATCCGGGGGCGGCAGGCGCCGAGTTGAAGATGTGGCAATGTCTTACAGGTGGTGGATTCAGAAGCTTGGCCGCAAGCTTACCGGGGTGACAATTGAACTTGTCGCGCAGGACCGTTTCGCGCTGGGCTCCAGAATCTGCAATCTGACAGCGGGCGAACTTGAGGTCGTGCAGTGGTCTGACGCCCTGCGGAGCAGTTTGTATTCCGGGTTGATGAGGCGAAATCCCAAGGGCTATGCTGGTTGGCACCCCGGCAAGGAAGCCCTCGTTCCAGTGACCCTCCGAAAATCGGAATGGCGGATGATCGAGCGCCTGTGCTTGGACCTCATGCGCGCCAAACCCGAAGGCTGGCAAGTCCGAGTGGTCGAGCGGATCAGAAGGTTCCTGCCCCTGCCGAGCGAACCGGCAGATCGGCGGCGACAATCATAATGAGGATCCGGTCCGCGCGACCTGGAGTTTCGGCGATGGCATCGACAAAGGCTGCACAAGTTTCCGGTTTATCATGGATCATGCTGCGGTCGAGGGCGGCACGCCATGGGCTCTTTGAAATTGCCATTCTTTTCCGGGATGTACGCGCCACCAATAAACCGCGATAAAAATGGCTGCCTCCGACCGGCAGAATCGCGTGAATTGGTCACAGCCTATCCAGCGCCGCGCGCACCTGCTTGAGGACCTCAGGAATTGCGGTCAGACGATCCTGTTCCTCGGCCAGCATGGCGTCGAAGGCGCGCTTTTTGAACCCCGCAATATCCAGTACCCCATGCGCTTGTTCCGGATCGACTGCACTCGCGACGAGATCGAACAGTCGGTCGATCCCGTGAATGCGGCCCCAGAGATAATCGTTCTCCCGCGCACTCTGGCTGAGGAACCCGCCAAATCCGACTACAGCCGCGCCGCGCAGCTTACCGCATTCAGCATCGATGCAGATCGTGCGAGCGTCATTCGGGCTGATCCGATCGACGAGCACTTCCTCAAACGCCCTGCTGTCCAACCCCAACGCGCTCATCACGGGTAGCATCATCACGTCCCAGTAAGGCCAGCCCAGATAACCGTTCAGGATGGTTCGGCGATACGACGGCCTCAGCATCATCATCGTGGGAGAACTGAGAATAAGGTCGAGTTCCTCGTTGTTGCCCAGAAGCCGGCACACGTCCCCAATCAAGGCGAGAACCTGCGAAATGCCTTCGACATTATCGCGGGCATAACGCGATGGGTCCCGCATCGGCATCTCTCGCGTAATGCCGAACAATTCCTCTACGGGTTTGACAGGTATTCCTGCGGTAAACGTCGGATCCTCAATCGCCAGCAGCGGTTTCAGGCATTCGCCGACTGCTCGCTTCACCTGATCAATTTCGTTATCTTGGGCAGATCCCCCCCCGTCCTCGTAAGACATGCGATATACGAGGTTCACCTGTTGCAGTATCATCGAGATGCGCCTGATCTTGTACTTCACGCCATAGTTCACAATGAACTGGCCGAATGCCGGCAGTTCCTCGTCGACGCCAACGGAGTCCGGAATTCGGTAGTTTTCAGGAAACATGCCCTTGATCTCGCACCACGCCTCGATGACGTGGTGAATCCAATGCGCTTGCTGCGAGCGCGGATCGAACCGGCACACGCGCCCGATGAGATTGCTGATGACGTCCACGGCTTCCAGCACCAGCGAACGCATCCATGCGTTGTAGACCAGCGACAGGTTTGCCAGCAGATTGGTCGAGGTTAGTCGCCAATGGCGGAGCTTCTCGAGCGTGAGCGGTTCTGTCAGCTTCCCCCCGGTTGACTGATTGATCAAGGCTTCAACGTGTGGGGCCGAATTGCGGATGATGGCCTTCATGCGCCGAATCTGGTCGTTAAACCGGCTGGTTTCTTCCAGCTCTGCGTAAATTGGATCGTTGCGAGGAAGGTCGCTGAGCGCGCCGCGCAACGTCGCAAAGAACCCTGGCGTGCCAACCCGGGTCACGACGTCGGGTGGATCGGGATGCGGATCGATATAGACCAGCCGGCGGTCTGCCTCGCGATAGGCACCATGGGTGCGGATGGCGTGTATCGCAGCCAACAGGGGTTTGTTGTCGAGGATGCTGCCATCGAGGAGCATGGCCTGTTCCGGCTGCAAGCCCATTTGCTGGTAATAAGGGAAGTTGATCTCAAGGAAGCGCCGCCGTCCCGGCCAGTCGAGGCGGCGCTGTTCGATAAGCGTGTCCATCTCGGCAATTTGCGCAGGCGGGAAGGCCCCAGGATAGCTGGCGGAGGCTCGCCCCGCGAATGCCAGTGACGGCACGTTCGCCAAATCAAAATCCGACTCGATCAAAGGGCCGGACGATCTCACTGCCCTGAAGCGCAGGATCTGCCGATGCTCCCGTTCGCGAACGAACGCCGGATCGTGCAGAAAAATGAGCTTCTCAGCCCCATGATAGTCCGTCACCGTGATCATAAGATCAAGGTTCGTGTCGGGCGGAAGCAGCGAAGAGGGCGAAGGGGCACTTCCCTCCATGGCCATTAGCCCGTCGAGCAACAATGCGGAGAAATGGGTTCCGTCGAAGGGAGGCTTGAACCAGCGCGAACGGAAAAATGTCGATAGGCGTTGGCGGACGTCGCGATCGGACTGGCGCGGCAGGAGGCCTTCCTTTTCCAGCAGCGCAAAGGCAATGTGCAGGAAGGGCGAAATGTACCACTTGCTCAGCCGTCCCGCACGAGCCTCGGGGGCAAGCAGTTGCAGGATGTCCGCCTTGGTGAACCACATGTCCGTCAAGGGTTCTATGGCAAGGTCGTGCGCTATGGCTCGGGCAAGAACGATGCCGTTTATGCCGCCGGCCGAGGATCCGGCGATGACATCCACGAGCACCCGCAGATCCAGCGATGTGCCAATTTGCTTGAGGAAGTCGAAGTAGGCGGCCTCGGCGGAACCCGGCCTCTTGCTTACATGTCCGTCTGCCTGCTTCTCAGCGAAACTGCGCGGCTTATGATAGGCTCTGGATGCACGAAGGAGATTAAGAATTTCGACGTTCACGCCATGCTGATAGATGGCAAGCGAAACGCCACCATAGTAAACAAGCGCGAGGCGAAGTTCTTTTTCCTTCATTTATCGAACAATCTGAAATATTCAGCATTTCAAGCTGCTGGCTTCACTTCCTTGCAACGGGCACCTGCCATGTTTTGGCCTTCATCCACCAGTGGCAACAGCGCGTTGGCATGAACGGACGATCACTCCTCCGGCCGTCCAGCTTCAGGGCACCGCTGACCATGCGCCGCTAAAATGCCGCCGCGGGGCTTGCCGCGTCAGCCGGGAGAATTCGGCGCCACTCATGTGGACGAGCGACGTGTGGTCTCCGGCCTCAAAGTAGATATCGGGCTGGCAATCCAGGCTATCGTCGACAACTGTCTCGATACCGTATTCGGACCCCATGGGGGGAACGGCGCCCAATTCGCAGTCGTCGAATATGCCAGCGAGTTCGCTTTCCTTGGTCAGGTGCGGCCTTGTACCGAGATCGCTTCTCAGCTCTGCCAGTTCGAGGCGCCGGTCGGCCGGCAGGACGACGAGCAAATGATCCTGTTGGGTGTCGAGCAGAACCGCCTTGGCCATTTGCCCCAACGGGATATGGCAGCTCTTCGCCGTCGCGAGGGCGGATTGCGTCGGGTGATGGGCGATTATCTCGTAATCAGCCTGCTGTTCCGTAAGAAACTGGTTCAACCGTCGAGCGATGGACATGACTGTTCTCCGGGGTGCTGCGCTTTACTCAAGCTCCACCGCGGAGCAGCGCCATACCGCGGGGGCGTCTCCAAGCGGGCATTATAGCCCTTTCCCCAGGGAACCGCCAGCACGAGCCTTATCGCCGGCTGGGAAGGTATCAGTCCGATGCAAACCGCTCTCCGCTGGTCAGTCACCCCCTTCCCCGCGCCGCCCCTCAGCCCATGAGGTTCTGCCACTCGGCCAAGGTGGCCGCGCGGCGAAGCTGGTAGGTTTGTCGGTCGATTAGGTGACTTTCCTGGGGAAAGTGATTGTGCAGCGAGGCACGCACCGAGGCGAATTTCTGCAACGTCTTCAGCCATGAAGGAAATGCGAGGAAGTGAGCCTTGACCGTTGCGCCCTGCCGCATTGCACTGCACAATAGCCAGTATGCGGATTGCCATCGTCGATGAAAGCGCCTCGCGCGCCGCGGTGATCGGCGAGGGACTGGGCGCGCTTGACGATTGCGAGCTGTTCGTCGTGACCGAGCGGCGCGGTCTGGTGGCCCGCATCGCTGAAATTGATCCGGACATCGTGCTGATGGACCTCGGCAATCCGTCGCGCGACATGCTTGAGGAATACTTCGCGGTCAGCCGTGCCCTGGCTCGTCCGATCGCCATGTTTGTCGATGAGAGCGACGACGAGGCAATTGCCGCCTCGATCGACGCCGGGGTATCGTCTTACGTGGTTGACGGACTGGCCCCTCACCGCATCCGCCCGATCCTCGACCTTGCAGTGCGCCGCTTCCACGCGTTCTCGCGGCTCCAGGCAGACC
>ERZ795062.2935-NODE-2935-length-10861-cov-5.196187_pt1 | contig 10861 bp, 10 predicted proteins | sample MGYA00375146_ERZ795062 | MGnify/ENA primary metagenome ERZ795062 (study PRJEB30191, sample SAMN05720281) | activated sludge metagenome | isolation source: Anaerobic digester | place: USA | collected 2015-07-16 ...
GGGGTGTACGCTGAATATAAAAAATGGTGCGACGATTATTTTTATCTGAAACACCGCGGCGAAACGCGTGGCGTGGGCGGGCTGTTTTTTGACGATTTAAACCGTTGGGACTTTGATGCCTGTCTGAATTTTATCCGTGCGGTGGGCGAGGGCTATATCGCCGCTTATGCGCCGATTGTCGCCAAGCGCAAAAACACGCCTTATGGCGAGCGCGAACGACAGTTCCAGCTGTACCGCCGCGGGCGCTATGTGGAATTCAATCTGGTGTGGGACAGAGGCACGCTGTTCGGCCTGCAAAGCGGCGGTCGCACCGAAAGCATTTTGATGTCGATGCCGCCCTTGGTGCGCTTTGAATATTGCTATCAGCCGGAACAAGGCTCGGCGGAAGCACGCTTGAATGAATTTTTACGGCCTAGGGATTGGTTGAAAGAACTCAGTTAAGTAGTTGATAACAAAATGCCTGTCTGAAAGATTTTCTTTTCAGACAGGCATTTTGTTATCCAGCGTTTATTTACGACAAGCGGCAAACATATCCCATTCTTTCTTATATTCCTGCGTACCGATATCGAAAATACCGAGTAGCGAATGGAAAACATGATCGTGCGATTTTGGTTGTTGTGCGGTTTGGCGCATACAGGCTGCATCGAGTTTTCGGTCGCTGTAAAAACCGGGCGAAGCCCAGAAAATCATCGGAATATGGGTTTGTTGGCTGGGCGCAATCGCATAAGGCGTGGCATGCAGGAAAAGGCCTTTTTCGCCCAACGATTCGCCGTGGTCGGAGAAATACCATAAGGCGCTGTTGATCTTCTCATCGGCTTTTAACAGGCGGATGGTTTTGGCCAACATATCATCAATGGCGACGATGCTGTTGTTATAAGTGTTGGCCAGTTTGCCTAAATCACAATCCTGAATCTGGTTGGTGTCGCAAGTGGGGGAGAACTTGCGCAGTTCGGGCGGATAGCGTTCGAAATAAGCCGGGCCGTGGCTGCCATTGGTGTGCAACACAATGATGCCGTCGTTGGGCATGGCATCGATTTCTTGTTGCAGCTTATCCAGTAAAACCGTGTCATAACACAGATCGCCCTTGCATTTGGCGGCGGCATCGGTAATGGTTTTGTACATATCAATGTGTTTGATGCGGTCGCAAACGCCTTTACAGCCGCTATCGTTTTCGCGCCAAGAGGTGTAAATGCCGGCGCGTTGCAGCACATCAAGTAGGTTTTCCTGATGCTTGGCGGTATTGGCTTTATAGTCTTCACGGTTCATAGGGGAAAACATGCAGGGCACCGAAATGGCGGTAGCGGTACCGCAAGAGCTGGCTTGTGGGTAGTTGATCACATCAGCCATTTGTTTCAGCTGCGGCGTGGTATTCGGGGCGCCGGCGTTCAAGCCCCAGTTTTCCGCGCGGGTGGTTTCGCCGACCACCAATACCATCAAATTTTTCTTCGCGCCTTGTGGGCTTAAGCGTTTGGCATCTTGGCCGATGGGCTGAAACGGCTGATGAGCATCATAATAGTCATAAGCGGTTTTAAAACTGGCGGCGATAAAGTTTATCGGGATAATTTGGTGGGCGATGCCTTTGTTGTTGCGGAAGAAAGAAGCATAGCTTTGATAGGAGGTGGCGGCAATCGCCAATATCACGCCCAAGGAAACGGCCACGCTGACCAAGCGCCACAACAAGCCTTTCCACCAACGATTTTTCGGTTCAACCCGAACAAAGAGGATATACAACAACGCCGGCAAAATACCGGTAAACAGCAACCAGCTGATGAATTTCACGCTGATCCAGGCGCCGGCTTCGGTTTGGTTGGTTTGTAGAATGTTCTGAATTTGGTCGGAATTAAAATAAATGCCTTGCGTCATCACCGCATAAGAGGCGCCTGCCGCCAAGATCAGTATCAGTGGGAACAAAACGCGGTTAAACTTCGGCCAAAACAGAATCTGCAAGCAGATATTCATCGTCGCCACAATAAATAAGGGCATGGTGGCCAGCAGCAGCCAGTTCGCAGCATTGCTAAAAGGGGCGCTTACTAGCACATTGCGCCAGAAGCCGATGTTTAATACCAATGCAAAATAAAGGGTGAATAGCAGAATAATTTTATTGGCGGAGAGTAAGCGGGTTTTCATAAACAAGGCACGTAGTTTTAATAATGGCCAAGTTTAAGCAAGCAAGCTTAATTCAAACTTAAAACGGGTTTGGATGGGGGAATGATAGACGATGCTGTATGCCTGTCTGAAAAATACTTTAAGGTTACTTGGTATTCTGTGTGATAAAGCATTTAGCTCATTTTTGGGTTTCTCTTCAAGCTCTCGCTCAATGGCTCAAAAAGTTAAAAAACGTAATGCTGATATGCTTGTGCTTGTTGTAAAAAATTTGTTATTATAAACAATCGATTAAAAAAATTTTGTAAAAAATAATCGATTTTAAATTTTGTTAACACATAAATAACAGTGATTTTACAATCATATACAAAGGAAATTTATGGAATATTCCCACCAGTCTCAATTAGTTACGTCTCCACATAGCAAGACAGTGCTTGCTTCCCCTTCTTTTTTAATTTCTCTCAATGTGCAAGGTTTGGCCGTTTCTTCTGGCCAAAAAAATTTAGACCTCTCAATCAATCAATATAATGCTAATGAATATCGTTTAGGAGTGGCGTCCCCATTTTGTCATTTTTTTAACTAGGAAGATACGATGCGAGATTTACAAATAAAAGCCACTTGGATGCGTGGCGGTACGAGCAAATGTTGGGTTTTTGAGCGCCATGAGCTTGAGCAAGACGCTATGCGTATCGACGATATTTTATTGCGAGCGTTTGGCAGCCCGGATGAAAGACAGTTAGACGGGGTTGGCGGTGGCACTTCCACCACCAGTAAAGCGGTGATTTTAAGTCCTTATGAAGGCGATGCCTTTGACGTGAATTATCTGTTTGCCCAAGTCGGCATTGAAGAGCCGGTGGTTGATTGGGGAAGTAACTGCGGTAACTGCTCGGCAGTAGTGGCGCTATACGCCATTGAAAAAGGTTGGGTTACACCGCAAGATGGTACCACCACTGTACGGGTTTACAACGAAAACACTGGCCAGGCCATTGTGCAACAAATCGCTACGCCAAACGGCAAATTGCCGGAAGCCAATAGCGAAATGGTGGGCAGCGTTTATCCGGGTATTCTGGTGAATGTGGGTTTTGAAGATCCGGCTGGTAAAACCACCGGCAAACTGTTTCCTGCCGGTGCAGAGTGCACCGATATTGTGGTGGACGGTACCCGTTATCCGGTCACTTTGGTTGATGCTGGCGCGCCGTGTGTTTATCTAGAGGCCGCGGCATTGGGGCTGGAGAATCATAGCCGGGACGAGTGGACCAATGTGATCGATGCTCAGCTTGATCTGTTAGATAACATCAGACGCCAAGGTGCAGTTCTGATGGGGCTGGCCGATACGCCGGAAGCGGCTGCTCGTGCGATTCCTAAATTGGGTGTGGTCGGTAAAACCGATGTTAAAGGTGCAGATCTGCGCGTACAAATGCTTTCAATGGGCAAATGCCACCCGGCTATGCCGGTAACCGGTTCGGTCGGTTTAACTTTGGCCGCCCGTTATGCCGACACTACGATTGCTAAAGCATTGGGAAAAACCACGCAGGCTGGAGTGAACCTCGATACGCCGTCCGGTATTCTGAATACTTTTGCAACCGATCTCAATAACCTGCCGGTGGTGGGGATTTCCCGTACTTGCCGCACCATTGCGCAAACAGTCATTCATGTGCCTTTAAGCCCTTTGCCTACGGAGGTAGCGAAATGATGAGCCTTTCTAATCAGAACAAGCCCAAAAGCAAGTTTAGCGCCCGCCGTCTCTTGAAAGCACTGGCGTTAACAACGGTAATGGGTGTAGTAGCCTGTGCGCCGCCGCAATCCAACTACAAGCCGACGGGCGAAGGGGTTGTGGATGTGATGGTGCCTTACGGTTCCGGCGGTGGTACCGATACTTGGGCTCGATTCATCACCCAAGCGTTTGCCGACATCAATCCTGATGTGAGACGTTATCAAGTGGTTAACGTGCCGGGCGGTGAAACCATTACCGGTACCAATGCTTTTGTGAAAAGTGGTGTTACCAACGGCCAATATGTGATGGTTGGCTCTGCCACCACTTATTTTCAAGATATGTTGGATCACAAAGCAGTTCAGTTTGATTTTGCCAAAATGGAACCTTTGGCGTTCAATGGTACCGGCGGTGTGGTATGGACCAATGGTAATAAAACTGGCATTAAAAACATCAACGACTTGAAAAATGCCAAAGAAGAGTGGCTCTATGGTGGCATGAGTGCTTCAGGGCTGGATTTGATCGCCTTGCTTGCCCTGGAAGCATTGGGTGTGCCCAATAGAGGCGTATTTGGTTTTGAAGGACGCGGCCCCACTCGCTTGGCAGTATTGCGCGGCGAAACGGCTCTGGACTTCCAGACCACCTCAACCTATCTTTCACAGCTCGCCGACAATGTGAAAACAGGCGAGGTCGTGCCACTGTTCAGCATGGGTATTCCGGTGAATGGTAAGATTGAGCGTGATCCGAACTTGCCGGATATTCCGACTTTTGAAGAGCTTTATCAACAAATCGGTGGCAAGACCGACCATCAAAGAAAGGCCTATCAAGCGTTCCAAGCCTTTGTGGCAACCGGCTTATATTATCAAAAAGGATTATGGGCAAATGAAGGCACCGATCCTGCGGTAATCGATAAATATGATGCCATGGTCAAACAACTCAATGCCGATGAAGCCTTTATGAAAAAAGCCAAAGAAGCCCTTGGTGGTTATCAATTGATTTCAGGCAAAGAAGCCAAAGCAGACTTTAATAAAGCTTTGAAGGTCGATCCTGAAACCATGGACTTTATCGCCAAATTGTTACTTGAGAAATACGGCACAGCCATTCACTAGGAGAAGAGCAATGATGGATATAATTATTTCTGCTTTAGGACAGCTTGCCGATCCGACAGTACTGTTGTTTTTGTTGGCCGGTGTGGTGATTGGGATCATCATTGGTGTTATCCCGGGATTGGGCGGTACCGGTGCTGTAGCCGTATTGATGCCTTTTATCTTTATGTTGGAGCCTAATCAGGCGATTGCCATGATTATTGGTGCGGTAGCGGTGGTACATACCTCGGATGTCATTACCTCGGTGGTGCTCGGGATACCGGGGTCGGCATCGGCATCAGTGTTCTTGCTGGACGGTTATAAGATGGCGCAAAAAGGCGAGGGGGCGAGGGCGTTAAGTGCCAGCTTCATTGCTTCCACCATCGGTGGTTTGTTCGGCATTGTAGCACTGACTTTGGTGGTTCCGATTGCCAAACCGATTGTGACTTCATTTGGCTCGCCTGAAATTTTCTCGCTGATTGTTGCCGGTGTATTTTTGACTGCCATGCTGTCAAAAGGCAATATGACCAAAGGGTTGATGGTAGCCTTGTTTGGCTTAGCACTTGGTTTTGTGGGCGTATCGCCGATTAGTGCGGAATACCGCTTTACTTTTGGCATGGAATCGCTGAGCGATGGCTTGAATTTGGTGGTAGTGGCTTTGGGTATTTTTGGTTTGGCTGAGATGATTAGCTTGATTGCTCATAAAACCGCTATTTCCAACCAAAAAGTAGATTTGGGTGCAGGCTGGAGAAAAGGTTTCCGTGATATTTTGCGTTATCCTTTTGATGTGTTACGAGGTTCTATCGTAGGCACCGCAGTAGGATTCTTGCCGGGTGTAGGCTCAACCGCCGGTGCGTGGTTGTCTTACGGCCAAGCTCAAGCGTTTGCTTCTCGTAAGGGCGATTCCCAGTTTGGTGAAGGCGATGTACGCGGTGTGATTGCGCCGTCTGCCGCCAGTAACGGTATTGAATCTGGTGCATTGATTCCAACCTTGATTTTCGGCGTACCCGGCGCGGCTCCTTTCGCCCTGTTGTTGGGCGTATTGCTGGTGTTTGGTATTCAACCCGGCCCTGCCATGATGACCAAGCACCTTGATTTGGTGTACTTTATCGTGTGGGCTTTTGCCTTAGCCAGTATTGCCGGTGCAGTGTTGTCATTTGCCTTGGCGCGCCCGTTGGCTCGCTTGTCTTTTGTACCTTTCCCGATTTTGGCTGCCGCACTGATTCCCATTTTGTTTATGAGCGGTTTCCAAGGCCCGATTGACCTGAATACCTTCTATATGATGCTGTTTTTTGGTCTGATTGGTTGGTTGTGTAAGGCTTGCGACATTCCCCGCGCACCATTCTTGATCGCCTTCGTATTGGCTGAACCGCTTGAGCGTTATTTCTTCTTGACTGTTAAGGTGTATGAGCCCACTCAATGGATGACCCGTCCTTTTGTGATGGTGGTGATTTTCATCTTGGTGGCTGCGGTGGTGTTACCTCTGATCCAAAGTCATCTGAAAAAGAGAAAAGGTGACGATGCTCAAGCACAAGCTGCGATTGCTGAGGCTGATGGTAAAGAGGCCACAAATAAAGTTCGCTTGGTTACTTCGTTGGTATTCTTAGGGTTCTTTATCCTGTGGCTTGCTCTGGCAACCGGATATTCAGGCAATGGCGGCTTGTTCCCCAAAACGGTGGGCGTCGTCGGTATTGCTATTGCCTTGTTGGCGATTATGTTAGATATCAAAAAACTCAAAGCAGCGCCGGATACGGAGGAAACCATTACCAAATGGCGGCATACCTTGGTGACAGTAGCCGTTTCAACCGCGTGGGTATTGTTCTTTATTTGGTCAGTCTTTGCTATTGGTATGCTGGCAGCTACGGCAATTTTTGCTCTTGTTTTCTTGTTGGCAGTCGCACGTATGAAACCGGTAAATGCAGTGATTTATACTGCCGGTATCACTGCTTCTATTTGGGCGATGGAAAGCTTGGCTCATATGGTATTGCCGGTAGGCTATTTGCAAATTTTCATGGGTTGATTGAGATAACACCCATTGCTCCCCTAAACCGCCGATTGAAATCGGCGGTTTTATTTTGGATGCTAGAGTATGCTTATCTGACAAAGTGTTTTAAGTTTACTTTAAGCTTGCTTTGTTTTAATAGACTCACAGTCTTACAACAAGGCTGACAGATTATTCTTAGGAGAGTTACCATGTTGAACAAAAAATCCCTTTTCGCCCTGATCGCTGTCGTTGCTACTGTTCCCGCTTTTGCTGCCACTCAATGTGAAAAACATCCAGAAGCGGAACAAATTCCGGCAGCGAAGTTCCAAGAACAATTGAAAGCACAAGGTTATCAAATCCGTAATTTCAAGAAAACCAGTGGTAACTGTTATGAAATCTACGGTAAAAACAAAGCAGGGCAGCGGGTGGAAATCTATTTTGATACCAAAACTGGTAAGCCGGTAAAATCCGAAATCGATGATTAAGCGGGCTAAACGGGTTGCCGCTTAATCGGCAACCCGTTTGATTTAAAGTTTTCAATGCCTGTCTGAAACGGTAAGAAAGGAAGCCATCATGCAACAAGTTAAAGTGTGGGATCTTTGGGTACGCTTTACCCATTGGGCGGTTGCCGCCATTGTCTTTGCCAATCTTTTGTTTACCGAAGAAGGTGAAGTCGTCCATCGCTATATCGGCTATGCCGCTTGCGCGTTAGTTGTATTGCGCCTGATTTGGGGCTTGATTGGCAGCCGCTATGCCCGTTTCAGCAGTTTTTTTCCCACTCCTTCCCGCATTGCGAATCACATCCGCCATATGAAAGCGGGTGAGTTTCATCATGATGTCGGCCACAATCCGATGGGCGCTTTGATGATGTTTGCTTTGTGGATTAGCATATTGGGGCTGGGTGCGAGCGGTTTTTTGATGGAAACCGATGCCTATTGGGGCAACGAAACCGTGATGGAAATACATGAAGTGCTGGCTGAATTCATGTGGGTATTGATCGGCCTGCATGTGGCGGCGGTGGTAGTGATGTCGGTTTTGAGCAAAACCAATCTGGTGCGTGCGATGGTTACCGGTAAAAAGACGATTGATGATTAGGTTTTAGGCAGTGAAATTTGATCAAGAAAAAGGCCAAACCGTTTCAGGTTTGGCCTTTGGATTTGGTGGAGGCGGGGGGAATTGAACCCCCGTCCGAAAGTCCTCTACAAAGCGTTCTACATACTTAGTCTTGCCTACTTGGAATCTTATCCCCAAACCGCCGACAGACAGGCTGTTTGGAAACCAGTTACCTTAAATCTTATTCCGTACCAAGTAACCCGGCACGAAACCAGCCAATGTATTTGACGTTGCCGTAGGTGTTACCCTACACAGCCCATCGGCCAACTGTTGCAACGGCAGGCCTTAAGCGGCCAGTGCGTAAGTTTCGTCGTTTGCGACTATTTAATTTCAGTGTTTTACGGGAATCTGAGACCCCGGTATGCCCGCATCTGCTTCGCAACCCCCGTCGAAACCAAGATCGCCCCCAGATATCGCGGAAAAACTTTATTTCCGCCACTGCGTTGCTGCGCCTAGCCGTACTACATGTACTGTCTTCAGCTTGCTGCCTTGTGGCAAAAATAATTTTTTCCGCTATCGGAATCGCTGATTATACGCGATGCGGTGGTGAATTACCAGTTTGCCGTTTGCGGTTATAATGCCTGTCTGAAAACGATACCGAGGATAATCGAATGTATGATGTGAACACGCATGATGTGCGCCGTTTTTTTGCCCAAGTCTGGCAGCAGCGTTTAGCCCCCTTGCAATTGGATGCTTTGCAGCAGAAGGCTTTGCGGATAGTAGAGGCGCACCCCGAATATGCGCGTTATTTGGAAAACATTGAGGATTATCTGGATAAAAACTGGACACCGGAAGAGGGCGAGAGTAATCCTTTTCTGCATATGTCGTTGCACTTATCGATACAGGAACAGGCGGCGATTAACCAGCCGCCGGGCATACGCGACATTCATGAGCAATTGTGCGGCCGCTACAACGGCGATTGGGTGAAGGCGGAACACGATATGATGGAAGCGCTGGCGGAAACGATTTGGGAAGCGCAGCGCTTCGGCGGCGGCTTGGATGTAAACGCTTATATGACGCGCCTGCGCAAGCTGGTAGGCTTGGGGCAGGAAGACGACGCCCGCATCAATCCGCATGAAGTAGGGGTATCGGATAAAATCAGCGGTCGTGAATAATTTAGGTTTGATAAAAGCCGCCGACTTAATTTTGTCGGGGCTTTTTTTCCATTATGGGCTGTAAATAGCGGCACAATATGCCCGCGGTGCCGACTACCGCCACCATGCGGGAAATATGTAAAGCGGTTACGATGGGTACGCCCAGTTGCAATACTTTGGCGGTAATCGTCATTTCGGCCACGCCGCCGGGTGCCAAACCCAAGCCTAAGGTTGGCAGGGGAATGTCGCTGATTTGTGTTAAAGCATAAGTGGTTAAAGCGGTAATCGCCAGCGACAGGCAGACACTCACGGCCATCACGCTGAGCAGGCGCGGGGCGTTTTTGAAGAAGCCGGGGGCGAATTTATTGCCCAATGCCCAGCCGATTAATAATTGGCCGAGATGTGAAACTGCCGGCGGCATGGCAGACAAATGAATGCCGCACAATGTTAATACGGTAGCAGCGATGAGCGGGCCGAATGTCCACGGGTTAGACCAGTTGCGCCATTCAAAAAAACGGCCAAACAATACGCCCCAACCCATCAGTAAAATCAGGCCGCCCCAGTGTATGGCGGTGTTTTGGTTCAAGCTGCTGTTGTCGGTGTCGTGATAGCCCATGTATTGGTAAAAAAACGGCACGATGGTCACAATCATCAATACCCGCAGTGAGTGTGCCGATACTACTTTACTCACGTCCGCACCGGCTTTGTCGGCTAAGTACGCCATTTCGCTGGCACCGCCTACACCCGCTGCGTACCAAGCGGTAGTGAAATCGACGTCGGTATAACGATAAAGAAGCACGCAGCCTATCATACCGAGTGCGACCGCAAAGAAGATACCGAATATCAACAGCGGCCAATAGGCCAGCAATATGCCTGCCATTTGCGGCGTAAAATACAAGCCGAGTGAAATGCCGATAACGGTTAAACCGGCTTTACGGCAAAAACCGGGCGCTTTTACCGACAGCTTGTTTAAGCTGAGCACAGCCGTGGCCAGCAGCGAACCGAGCAGCCAGGGAATCGGTAGATCCAGAGCTTCGGCCAGTAAGGCGCCTACTAGGGCAGCTAAAAAACCGGGTAAATAAGGGATAACTTTCATCGTTTATTTTGTTGAAAAATGGGAACATTCACCTGTTAATTATCTGTTTAGGCAGATTAGCAAGGTTTAAGGTTGTGGTAAAGCCGGTTTTCAAAATGCCTGTCTGAAAAAAAGGCCGCAGATTTAAACTCTGCGGCCTTTGCCATGATTAGGCAGCTTTGCGACGGCGCAACCAACGGTAAACCGGCAGCAACACCATCAGTGCGCTCAATGCCCACAAGGCTTGAGTAATGGTACCGTGGAACAGGATGCTCGCATCGCCGTGCGAAATCGACAAGGCGCGGCGCAGGCTGGATTCCATCAGTTCGCCCAATACATAACCCAAAATCAGGGCAGAGAGCGGGAAGTGCAGTTTACGCAGTATATAGCCTAAAATACCCAAACCCACCATCAGAATCAAGTCGAAGGTGGTGCTGTGAATCGCATACACACCCACAAAGCTCACCGCGGCAATCGCCGGAATCAGAATGTAGTTCGGAATGGTGAGCAGGCGGGCGAAGAAGCCTACCAACGGGATGTTCAACGCCAGCAGAATCACATTGCCGATAAACAGTGAGGCAATCAAACCCCACACAATATCGGGTTGCTCGCTGAACAATTGTGGGCCGGGGGTGATATTGTACAGCGTTAATGCGCCCATCATCACTGCGGTGGTACCCGAACCGGGTACGCCCA
>ERZ795062.2941-NODE-2941-length-10845-cov-3.187303_pt1 | contig 10845 bp, 7 predicted proteins | sample MGYA00375146_ERZ795062 | MGnify/ENA primary metagenome ERZ795062 (study PRJEB30191, sample SAMN05720281) | activated sludge metagenome | isolation source: Anaerobic digester | place: USA | collected 2015-07-16 ...
AATAATTCCAGTATCAACTTCTCTTGCTGCATAAATGTCTGTAACTATAACTTTATCTGCATCATAAAAGGATTCGGAAAAACTATTTAATAATATTTTAGTTCTTGAATAGGTATGAGGTTGAAATACACACCAAAGCTTATTTTCAGTGGCTTTTTTTAGAGTATTCAAGCTCGCTTTTATTTCTGTTGGATGATGAGCATAGTCATCAATTATTTTAGCCCCCTTTATAAATCCTTTTGTTTCTAGTCGTCTATGGGTGCCTTTATAATCTTTTATAGCTTCTATGATATCTTCCATAGGTACATGGTAGGTATGGGCTGCAGCTATACTTCCGAGGGCATTGTATATATTGTGTATACCCATGACATTTAGTGTAATGAGGTATTTTTCTTTATTTTTTACATTTAGAATAAATTTTGGATAACCTTCGCTAGTAAAGCTTATATTTTCAGCTACATAATCTCCACTACCATTGAGTCCAAAGGTGATGACATTACATTTGGTATTTTCTATAACTTTTTCAGCATTTATATCATCGGTATTAATGATGAGATACCCATCTTCACTTATCCCATTAGCATATTCTGCAAATGTTGCTACAATGTGATCGATATTTTTAAAATAATCCAAATGATCTTCTTCCATATTTAGTATTATAGCCATTGTAGGCTGATATTTGAGAATATTTCCTTTGTATTCACAAGCTTCTGTCAATACCAATTTCTTACTACCTATTTTGGCATTTCCACCTATTTCATCAAGTTCTCCTCCAAGAAGAATTGTAGGGTCTAAGTGAGATTTATTTAGTATTGTGGCTAACATACTTGTAGTAGTTGTTTTTCCATGAGTTCCAGAGACCGCAATAGATTTTTCATAGTTTTTCATGAGTTTGCCTAAAAAGGTTCCTCTATCGACAGTTTCTATTCCTTTTTTTTGAGCTTCTATAAGTTCTGGATTATCTTTAGAAATGGCATCTGTATAAACGATTAAATCTGCACCTTCAATATTTTTAGATTTATGGCCTATGTAGATATTTGCCCCTTGAGTTTTTAATTTGTCTGTTATTGGAGAAGGGTTCATATCGGAGCCTGAAACTGTATATCCTTCTGTTAAAAGTATTTCAGCTAAACCACTCATGCTTATACCACCTATGCCTATGAGATGAACATGAGAAAAATTATGTTCACATATATTGAAAGAAAACATAAACGAATACCTCCTGAAGTAATAAATGGTTCTATATTAATTATTATTGCCAAGAAATATGTTATTATCATCATATTATATTCATTTTTTATAGCTCATACGAAAATTTTTGTTTTCCTTAATTTAAAACTTTCCAAAATGGGTTTCAAAAAAGCTTCCGTGATTATTAAAAGTTTACAATAGAAGTCTTTTTTATTTGTCACTGATAGATTATATCATAAAGGTATAAATATAAAAAGGAAAAGTTGTAAACCTGTTGAAAAGTTTTATAAATAGGAATAAAATAAAGTGATATATAAAAAAATAATATTCAAGTGTAGGGTGATTTATGTGGATAAATTGAAAAGAAATGAAAGAATAGCAGGTATCATGTATATACTTACAACAAATCCAAATAAAGTGTTTACTTATGGATATTTTTCAGAACTATTCAAAGTAAAAAAACCAAGTATTAGTGGAGATATTTCTATAATGAAGGAACTGGTTGAAAAACTTGATATAGGCTATATAGAAACTATTCCGGGAGCTAATGGAGGTGTTAGATTTAGTCCCAATATGAGAAAAAAAGATGTGGAAAATTTACTTTTAGAATTATGTGATGAATTATCTAAAGGTGAAAGACTTATTCCTGGTGGTTTTATCTATATGATGGATATATTGTATACACCAAGGATTATTAGAAATATTGGGAAAATATTTGCAAATGAATTCGCAAAAAATGATATAGATTATGTAGTGACAATAGAAACCAAGGGCATACCTATAGCTTTAATGACTGCTGAAATATTGAATGTTCCTCTCATAATCATAAGAAAAAATATGAAGATTACAGAAGGACCAGCTGTAAATATAAATTATTTATCTGGTTCAACCAAGACTATTCAAACGATGTCTCTTTCTAAAAGGGCAATAAAAGAGGGTTCTAGAGTGCTCATCATAGATGATTTTATGAGGGCAGGTGGGACTGTAAAGGGAATGAAGGAAATGATGAGGGAATTTAATGCAGAAGTTGTTGGAGTAGGAATATTTATTTCTACCAAAAATCCAGAGAAAAAATTGGTGGAAGATTATGTTTCCCTCATAAGGCTTGAAAAAATAGATGAAGAAAAAAATGAGACCATACTTATTCCAAATTTCAAACAATTAAAACAATTTAGATAAAAGATAAAATAATTTTAGTGAAAAGAAGGATTTCTTTAAAAAATAGAGAATATAGAGAATATTTGGTGATTTCAAACGACTTCTTTGGAAGGTGGTGAAGCAGGAGTGAAAGTTACAGATGTTAGAATTAGAAAAGTTACTGATGAAGGAAAAATGAAAGCCATAGTTTCTGTTACTTTTGATGATGAATTCGTTGTTCATGACATAAAAATAATCGAAGGACAAAATGGACTTTTTATAGCAATGCCAAGCAGAAAAATGGCAGATGGAGAGTTTAGAGATATTGCACATCCAATTAATTCCGAGACTAGAAGTAGAATCCAAGAGGCAATATTTAAAGAGTATGAAAAAAGCATATCTGAAGAATAGTGAAAGGACCATAGAGGTCCTTTTTACTTAGCCAAAATACAATATTATTTAAAGAAAAGAAAAAATAGGTGTGGACTTATATTTTAAATTGTATAAAATATTATTGGGTGGAGAAATACAAAACATAGAGGTGTTTATATGAATATATCTATTGTACTTGCAGCAGGAGAGGGAACTAGGATGAAATCTAAAAAATCTAAAGTTCTTCATGAAGTATGTGGTAAGCCTCTTTTAAGCTATGTTTTAGAGGCAAGCAGGGCTGCAGCTATGGAGAAAAATATAGTAGTTATAGGTCATGGCGGCAATCAAGTGGCAGAAGCCATAAAAAAGGAAGATGTGGTATTTGTACGTCAGCCAATCGGGGAAAATGTGCCTTATGGCACGGGTTTTGCGGTGATGCAAGCTAGAGATTATATTGAGGACGACAGTTATGTTATAATTTTATATGGAGATACTCCATTGATAACGGGAGATACTTTGAATAAATTGGTAGAATATCATAAGTCTTGTGAAAATGTTTGTACTGTTTTAACAGCTGAATTAGAGGATCCTACTAGTTATGGCAGAATAATAAGAGATGAAAATGGCAATATTCTTTCTATAGTAGAACACAAAGATGCTACAGAAGAAGAAAGAAAAATAAAAGAAGTCAATTCAGGAATGTATTGCTTCAATGGAAAATATTTAAAATTTGCATTAGATAATATTGACAATGACAATGCTCAGGGTGAATACTATATTACAGATGCAGTACAAGTACTTAAAAGTAAAAATTTAAAAGTAGGTGCATATAAGATAGAAAATCCTGAAGAAATATATGGCATCAATTCAAGGAAAGAACTTGCAAATGCAGAAAAGCTTATGAGAAGAAGGATAATTGAAAAGTTCATGGAAGATGGAGTCACCATTGTTGATCCAGATAGTACTTACATAGATGCTGAGGCTAAAATTGGACGAGATACAATCATATATCCAGGGGCAATTATAGAGGGATATTCAGTTATAGGAGAAGATTGTATAATAGGTCACAATACGAAAATTGTAAATGGAGAAATTGGGAATAGGGTAGAAATTCAAATCTCCACCATATTAGATAGTAGTATAGATGATGATAGCAAAATAGGGCCCTATGCTTATTTAAGGCCAAATAGCCATATTGGTAAGAATGTAAAGATTGGTGATTTTGTAGAAGTTAAGAATTCAAATGTAGGAGATAATTCAAAAGCTAGCCATCTTTCCTATATAGGGGATGCAGATGTAGGTAAGAATGTAAATGTAGGCTGTGGCGTGGTATTTGTAAACTATAATGGAAAAATCAAACAAAGATCTATTGTGGAGGACAATGCCTTCATAGGGAGCAATTCCAACTTGGTTGCCCCAGTAGTTGTGAGAGAATGGGGGTATGTAGCTGCTGGTTCCACTATTACTGATGAAGTAGGAAATGGAGCACTGTCTATAGCTAGGGCTAGACAAGTAAACAAAGAAGGCTGGACATATAAAAAAGGATTTGCAGATAAAAATAATAAATAACTGGGAGGAATTTAAATATGAACTTAAGCGGAAGTGGCATGAAAGTATTTACTGGAAATGCCAACAGAGAATTGGCTTTAAAGATTTGTAGTGAATTAGGAGTACCTCTTGGGGACTGTGAAGTTGGGACTTTTAGCGATGGAGAAATAACAGTTAACATCAATGAAACTGTTAGAGGTTATGATGTATTTTTAATTCAACCAACCTGTCCACCTGTAAATGACAGTTTGATGGAGACCTTGATTTTAATGGATGGCTTAAAGAGAGCTTCAGCTGGTAGAATTACTGCTGTTATTCCTTATTATGGCTATGCAAGACAAGACAGAAAGACAAAGGCAAGGGAACCTATAACAGCTAAACTTGTAGCTGATATTTTGACTAAAGCTGGTGCTGATAGAGTGCTTACTATGGACTTACATGCGGGACAAATTCAAGGATATTTTGATATACCTGTAGACCATTTAGTGGGAGTTCCAATTCTTGCAGATTATTTTAAGAGCATAGTTGATGAAGAAACAGTAGTTGTTTCCCCTGATTTGGGAGGAGTTGCAAGAGCTAGAAATTTTGCAAATCTTTTAGATTTACCTATAGCTATTATAGAAAAGAGAAGACCAAAAGCTAATGTTTCAGAAGTTATGAATGTAATTGGCGATATTGAAGGGAAAAACGTAATCATTGTTGATGATATAATAGATACTGCTGGTACCATAACAAAGGCGGCACAGGTACTTAAAAATTTTGGAGCATTAAAAGTCTATGCTTGTGCAACTCATCCAATACTTTCTGGACCAGCTGTTGAAAGAATTGACAATTCGGAAATTGAAAAATTTGTCGTTACAGATACCGTACCTCTTTCAGAGGAAAAGAAAATAGATAAAATTCAAGTTGTAAGTGTAGCACCAATATTTGCTGAAGCTATAAAGAGAATATATGGAAATGAATCTGTAAGTAAATTGTTTGATTAGTTAGGGGCTGATATTTTGTATGTGGTTGTAGGCCTTGGAAATCCAGGAAAAGAGTATGCAAATACCAGGCATAATATAGGATTTGATACTATAGAATTGTTAGCTCAGAGGAACAATATAGATATAAATAAAATTAAGTTTAAGGCAGTTTATGGTGAAGGACAGATAGGAAACGAAAAAGTTATACTTATAAAGCCACAAACTTATATGAATAATAGTGGTATGAGTGTACTAGATTTATATAATTTTTATAAAATACCTATAGAAAAAATCATAGTAGTAGTTGACGATATAGATATACAATTTGGGACTATAAGGATTAAAAGAAAGGGAAGTGCTGGTACACATAATGGACTGAAATCTATAATATATCATTTAGGAGACGATGGTTTTCCAAGAGTTAAAGTAGGGATAGGCAGTCCAAAACCTGGTGAAGATTTAGCCCAATTTGTACTTAGTAGATTTAGCAAGCAAGAAAGACAAACTATAGATCATACAATAGAACTAGCTTGTGCGGCTATTGAAACTATTATAAATGAAGATTTAAATACTGCAATGAATATTTACAATTCCAAAAACAACAAGGCCCAGGAATAAACCTGGGCTTAAGGTGTTTTAGAAGGAGCTGATTAAATGCCACAAAATATGTTTATAGATCCTCTGAAAAATATGTCTTCCTATAACAAATTATTAGCTGCAATAGAGTCTAAAATTAGTCCTATAAGCATTCATGGTTTGAGTGAGGAGAACATAGGTCATTTAGCCTATGGGTTAAATAAGCATACACAAAGACAAATATTAATTATAACAAGCGATGAGATTAAAGCTAAAAAGATATTTGAAGATTTAAAAAATTTCGACAACAATTTTGTGGGAAATTATCCTTCAAGAGATTTGGTTTTTTATGATATTGATGCTTTTAGTTATGAAACAACTCATGAGAGAATTAAAGTATTGTCAAGATTAAATGATGATGAAAATATTGTTGTAGTTACATATTTAGAAGCATTGCTCAATAAGGTCATGAGTAGCAATATATTTGATATTTGTACTGAAGAATTAAAGTATGGGGAAGTTATAGATTTAGATAATCTTTTAAATGCTTTTGTGACTAAAGGCTATGAAAGAGTAAATATGGTAGAGGGCAAGGGGCAATTTAGTCTAAGAGGAGGAATTATAGATTTTTTTCCCGTAAATAGTGAGAACCCTTATAGGATATAGCTATTTGACGATGAAATTGATTCTATAAGGACTTTTGATATATCAACTCAAAGATCTATTGAAAAGATTTTTTCTGTTTCAATTCCTCCCGCCAAAGAGGTTTTGATATTGGATGAGTTTAGGAATGAAGTTGTATCCAATATTGATAGAGATTTAAAAAACATACTGGGGAAATTTCAGAAAGGTGCTAAAGAAAAAGATAAATTAGAAGAAAAGTTTTTGAAATATATGGAAATCGTGAAAGAGGGACTAAGTTTAAATAATGTGGATATGATTGTTCCCTATATTCCTGAAGAATATTTAGGGAATATTATTGACTATTTAAATGATGATAGTTTGATTTTAATAGATGAACCAAGAAGGTTAGAAGAAAAATTACAAGACTTTAAGAACGAGTTTATACTTAAGTTTACTGATGTGTTTGAAAGTGGAGAATTATTATCTAAACATGATAAAATATATCATGATTTTGATGTAGTGTATAAATCTATGAGAAAACACATTTGTATAACTACTTCAGCTCTTCTAAATTCTGATTCAAGATTTGTTTCTAATACAATATTAAATTTTACAACTAAGGGGATGCAATCTTTTCACAACAAGATAGAATTTTTAGTGGAAGAATTAAATCATTATAAGTATAGGGGATATAAAACTATTATATTGTCTGGGATAGAAGAACGAGGTAGAAGACTTGAAACGCTTCTTAGAGAAAAAGGTGTAGAATGTGTGTATGTAGAGGACTGTAATAGAGATATAAAATCTGGTCAAGTTTTTATTACGTCTGGAAGCATAAATGGCGGGTTTGAGTATACGAGTATTAAATTTGCCATAATTAGTGACAAAGAAGTATTTGGAGTGAATAAGAGAAAAATAACTAAGCCTATAAAAAAAGATAGGCAAAAAATAGCTAGCTTTTCTGATTTAAATATTGGTGATTATGTAGTTCATGAAAATCATGGAATAGGACAGTATTTAGGAATAGAACAATTAGATATTCAAGGGATTAAAAAAGATTATTTAACTGTTAAGTATCAAGGCAAAGATAAATTGTATGTTCCTATAGATCAAATGAATTTAATTCAAAAATATATAGGTTCGGATGCGGTAAAACCCAAGGTAAACAAATTAAGTAGCACAGAATGGACAAAGACAAAAGCAAAAGCTAAGAAAGCAATAGAAGACATGGCAAAAGATTTGCTAGAATTGTATGCTAAAAGAGAAAGTGTAGAAGGTTTTGCTTTTAGCAAAGATACTCCTTGGCAAGGGCAATTTGAGGATATGTTTCCTTATGAAGAGACAGAGGCTCAAATTAGAAGTATAGAAGAAATAAAAAAAGATATGGAAAAACCTAAACCAATGGATAGGCTCCTTTGTGGAGACGTTGGATATGGAAAGACAGAAGTAGCTTTGAGGGCAGCATTTAAGGCAATTATGGATGGAAAACAAGTTGCTATTTTAGTTCCAACTACTATACTTGCACAGCAACATTACAATACTATATTAGAAAGGTTTGCCGATTTTCCGATAAAGGCTGGAATGCTTAGCCGATTTAAAACTCCAGCAAAGCAAAAGCAAGTTATAGAGGGACTTAGAAAGGGAAATATAGATATAGTAGTTGGAACACATAGGTTGCTATCCAAAGATGTGAAATTTAAGGATTTAGGCCTTTTAATAGTAGATGAAGAGCAAAGATTTGGAGTGAAACACAAAGAATCATTAAAGAAAATAAGAGAAAATGTAGATGTCCTTACACTGACAGCAACTCCTATTCCAAGGACTCTTCATATGTCACTGGTTGGTATAAGGGATATGAGTGTTATTGATGAACCACCAGAAGGAAGATATCCTATACAGACATATGTTGTGGAATACAATGAACAATTAGTGCGCGATGCCATAATCAGAGAAATGAATAGGGATGGTCAAGTTTATTTAGTATACAATAGAGTAGAGTCTATAGACAGAATAGCATCTAATATAAGAAAATTAGTTCCTGAAGCTAGAGTTGCCATAGGTCATGGACAGATGAGTGAAAGAGAATTGGAAAGAGTTATGATGGGATTTTTGGAAAAGGAGTATGATGTATTGGTCTGTACAACTATTATTGAAACGGGATTAGATATTCCAAATGTAAATACAATGATTGTATATGATGCAGACAAAATGGGATTATCTCAGCTTTATCAACTTAGAGGAAGAGTTGGAAGGTCGAATAGAATAGCTTTTGCCTATTTCATGTATGAAAAGGATAAAGTATTGTCAGAAGTAGCAGAAAAGAGACTTAGAGCAATAAAAGAATTCACAGAATTTGGTTCTGGGTTTAAAATTGCCATGAGGGATTTAGAAATACGAGGAGCAGGGAATTTGTTAGGCGTTGAACAGCATGGTCATATAGAGGCAATAGGGTATGATTTATATGTGAAATTTTTGAATGAGACCATAAAGAAATTAAAAGGTGAAAACTATGAAGAAATAGTAGAAACTAGCATAGAACTCAATGTGGATGGATATATACCAGATAAATATATTGATGAAGAAGAAACAAAGATTGAAATATATAAAAAAATTGCAAATATTGAAAGTCAAAGTGATTACGATGATTTAATGGAGGAATTAATTGATAGATTTGGAGATGTACCTGTAGAAGTTGAAAATCTCATGAAAATATCATATATTAAATATATTTCTGGAAGAAGCAATATTTCTAGCATTACAGAAGAAGGAAGACAAGTGAAATTAGAGTTTAATTCATCTAGCCATATAACTCCTGAACTCATTAATGATCTTTCCAGTGAATATGGAAGGAGAATATCCTTTGATTTATCTGGTAGTCCATATTTTAAATTTAGATGGAAAGAAAATTTATTAGATGAGTTGAAGTCATTAGTTAAAAAAATTAGAGGTTCTCTTAAAGACTAAAATGTTATATAATATACTTAAAATAAAATATATTAAGTTAAAGAAAGGATGTTTCTATTGAAGCAAAATAAAAGATTTTTAATTTTAGTAATAATTTTAAGTTTGTGTGTTTCAGTACTAGCTGGGTGCGAAAAAACTCCCAAAGATGCAGTAGCTAGGGTGAATGGCGATACTATATCTAAAGACGAGTTTGATAAGAATTTTGAGATGTATAAAAAAGCTTATGAGTCTCAATATGGCCCTGATATAATGAAAAAAGATGCAGGAAATGATAAGACTTTTGAAGAAGTGATTAAGGAAAATATATTGGAAAAGTTAATTACAGAAAAGTTGATTACAGAAAGTGCTAAAGAAAAGAATATTACTGTTACAGATGAAGAACTCAAAGAACAACTTAAAAATTATGAAGAAATACTAGGTGGAGAAGAAAAGTACAAGGAATTTTTAAAACAAAACAATCTTACAGAAGAATATTTTAAAGATAGCATAAAAAAAGAAATGACTATAGATAAATATAAAAGTGACTATGTAAATGGTCTAAAAATTAGTGAAGAAGAGGCAAAGAAGTATTTTGAAGAAAACAAAGATTCTTATGTAAAGGTTAGAGCAAGTCATATATTGGTAAAAACTGAAGAAGAGGCAAAAAAAGTTTTAGATAAGATTAAAAAAGGTGAAGATTTTCATGCTTTAGCAGCTACAGAGTCTATAGACAATATGTCAGCTGTAAAAGGCGGAGATTTAGGATTTTTTGCAAGAGGACAAATGGTACCAGAATTTGAAGAAGCAGCTTTTTCTTTGAAACCTGGAGAAGTCAGTGAAATAGTTCAAACTGACTATGGATATCATATAATAAAAGTCGAAGATAGATTAGAAAACTATGAAGACGTAAAAGATGAAGTACTGGAAGATTTAAAAAACCAAAAATATCAAGCAAGTGTTAAGAAAATGAGAGATGAAGCAAAAGTTAAGATTTATATGAAAGAAGACAAAAAAGAAAATAACGAAAAAGAGGAAAAGAAATCTTAAAGTATTTTAAATACACCATAATCTGTCAACATTCACCCCATAATGTAAACAATAAAAAAGTTTACATTATGGGGTTTTTGATTTTTGATTAAAGTAATACTTTAACTTAACTTTACCATTGATGCATAAAATATTCATGAAAGTAAAATAATAAAACCATAAAGACAATTAATTTACAAGGAGGGAAAAAATGAAAGCTACTGGAATAGTTAGAAGAATTGATGATTTAGGCAGAGTGGTCATTCCCAAAGAAATTAGAAGAACTTTAAGAATAAGGGAAGGTGATCCATTAGAAATATTTACAGATAGAGAAGGAGAAGTGATACTTAAGAAATATAGTCCTATTGGGGAATTAAATGAGTTTGCAGCTGAATACTGTGAGTCTTTATATGAAGCTATTAATCATACAGTTGTTATTTCTGATAGAGATACTATTATAGCA
>ERZ795062.2943-NODE-2943-length-10842-cov-221.173171_pt1 | contig 10842 bp, 12 predicted proteins | sample MGYA00375146_ERZ795062 | MGnify/ENA primary metagenome ERZ795062 (study PRJEB30191, sample SAMN05720281) | activated sludge metagenome | isolation source: Anaerobic digester | place: USA | collected 2015-07-16 ...
CATATTAATAAAACCACCCCAACTAATAGGTTTACCACTTCTAATATTAGCAGGACAATCTTTACCACTCCATTTATTATGCTGGACAATATTTTCAATAGGTATATTATGTTTATTCATTAAATGTTTTACTAATTCAATAGTATTTAAAATAGTTTTATTAAAATCACCATCACTATTTACACACATTTCAATTCCTATACTATTTAAGTTGCCTTCACCCCTTCCATCTCCACAATGCCAACATTGAACACTATCTTCATAATGCTGTATAATCTGTGTATCATCAACTGTATAATGCCATGTAGCACTACTACCATTGTTAATATATTTAGCATGATTTAAAGCATTAGCACCCTTATTTTTATTACCTGTTTCATGTATGGTTATATATTTACATTTATTAACCCCTGTATAATGATTTTTATTATTAGATAACATTTTAATAATTTTCATTATATAAACACCCCATTTCTTAATAAATTTTTTATTTCTTCCTGCTCTTGATTAGTTGCACTAGTTTCTAACACTATTTTATCACATTCTAAATACCCTGTATAATCTCCAATTCTACCATATTCTACAACACTTCCACCAAATACATTATTATTTTTAGTATAAGGTATATTTCTATTTACTTCAACAAAACACCTATTATTTCTATTCTTATATACATTACTAATGCTATTAATAACATTACCATTAGATTTTTGAATGAATGGTATATTCATACCTATTAAACCCTGAACACTTGCAACTATTTCATTATTAAAACTACTTTTAATATTAGCTGTTAAAGTACCACTATATAATTCTATAGTGAATGTTATAGTTAATTTTTGCCCTATAACATACTCAGTATTTAGATAAACTTTATCTAAAAATGGTAAATGTAAAATACATTCAGTATTAACAAAATCATATATATTATTATATTTTAAAGGTACTTCAATTTCTCCAGCATCAAAATCAAACATATAATTACTTATTAAGGTACTTTCAACACCACTATCTAAATTACCTAATAATATTGTACTTTTATCACCTAAAATATCACTAGGAATATCAAAAGGTAAAATATATAATGAGTTAATATACTGTCCATAATCTGTAACCTGCCCCATACTTTCATAAAATCTAACTTTAGATAATTCTGTTAGTTCTGCTTGATTAGTTTTATATAAATTAACAAAAGAACCTAACTGCTCAACTTCTCTAGTTGCTACATAATTATCATCTAATTCTATATCTCCCTCTGGATATTCATTTATAGTAGCTATTAAATATGTTCCCTTATTAGTAAAAAACATTGTTTCAAGTCCATCAAAATAACTATATTGTCCCTTAAAGGTATAGCCTTCATTAGCTGTTATAATAATATCTTTACTTGTTTTAAAAACTTCACCATCTGAATAATTACAAGTAGCATTAACAATAGTTCCTGTTATATAAACCTTAACACTTTTAATAGCAACTGCATTAATAACAACATCATCTGTAATATCAACTGTTATTGTAGCAACTGTTAAATCATGGTTTAAGTCGAATTGAAGGGTATTATTACCAATAGTAATAGTTGGCACTTCATCAAATATAAAACCATCATCACAAGTTAAAATAATTTCTTTACCTGTACTTCCATCAATTTTATTACCACTTAAATTTGAGTTACAATTTTCTAAATTCTGAATTAAATCATACTCAACAACTTCTTTAGTTGCTATATAATCATCTTCCAAATATATATCTTCGTCCATATGTTTAGCACTAGCTATTAAATATGTTCCATTATTAATAAAAAATAATGTTTCATATCCACCATATAAATACTCATAAGAACCTTTAAAGATATAACCTTCATTAGCTGTTATAATAATATCTTTATTAGTATCTATTAATTCACCATCTGAATAATTACAAGTAGCATTAACAATAGTACCTGTTATATAAACCCTTGCCATTATTACACACCCCCAATAGTGCATAAGATAGTTGTTTTCACATCATCTAATATTACATTTGAATTATATATATTTGTTTCTTTTCTTACTTCACTAGAATAATCAAAATTATAATAATCATTATAATTTGTTTGAGTTATTATATTAGCATAACTATTTAATATATCATCTTTAAAACTCATTAAAACATCACATTTTAAAGTTAAGTGATATATTTTATTAGGGAATACTTCCACTGTTTCAATAAAATAATATCTCTTAAACTTATCAATATAAATATAGTTAAAATCTAATAAATCATCATACTTTAATACTATTGTAGGATTGTAAATATTAACTTCATCTTTAAATTTAACATCTATATCAGTAACAAAATTAATAACCTTATTTATAGTATTTACACTGCTTTCAGTATTATAGGCTTTAACAATCATTAATAACACCCCCTATATAAAATAGGGTAGTAGTGATTGTTATATCACCACTACCCTTTATATTGGTAACTATGCCATAAAGAAAACTACAAAATTTTCATTCAAATCATTAAAGTAACCTGCATCAAATTTAAAATAGTTGTTAAAAAATTCTGCTTTAGCATTATAGTTAGTTGTTACCCTTCTATCTAAATTAGTAACCCCTAATGCCTCTCTATCAAACATTACTGCTAGAATACCACTAATATTAACTATTCTATTTTTATTACCATCTTTAGTTAGTTTAACATTAATAGATGAAATATCTTCTAATGAATAGTTCTTCCCGCTACCTTGCCAATATGGAATAGTATCAGCTTTAGGCAATTCAACTAATTCTTTATTAAATGTATTAGCCTGTAGATAAACATTTGCACTAGCTTTAAAATCTGATAACATAACAATATTTAATTTATCTTTCGGTGTAAATCTTTCTTTACCACCAACATTGAATAAAGTTGAAATTTTACTTAACCTATCAGCATAAAGATTAATAACATAGGTAGCATATTTTATAAAACCTTCATCTGATAAGGCTTTATCTACTGTTAAAGTAGTTCCATTTAAGTCATTATATTGTTTTAATAAGTTTACTGCTTTAGTTCCTGTTTTATCTGAATATGTTTCCCCTTCACCTAATGGAATATCATGGTAAACAGTTTCAGCAATCATATTATTAATAGTTCTCATAATCAAACTATCAATTTTAATGGTCATGCTGTTTTCAACTGCATTATATAGCATTGATAGAAAACCGTTTAATTGATTAGCACTTGTAAAACTTTCTTTAACCTGCAATTCTGTAAAACTCATTGGTACTTCAAATGTAACCCTTTTATTAAAGAATTTAGCACTTACAGAAGGCTTATAAAAAATATCTTGGTTATAGGTTTCACCATCTACTAAATCCCAACTTTCGTTTTCTGTAGCCTGTGGAATATCTGCCTGTATTTTCTCTAATACTGAACCAAATTCCCAACTATCCATTAAAACACTAGGTACATTACCACTATAAGCACGATTAACAAATATTGTTTTTCCTACTTTGTTTACTAATGTTTTTACATAGTTGTCAATACTTACATTATCAAATAATTCTGTTCCAACATCTACAACATTAGATAAATCTTCCTGTAGTAAATCTGTTTTTCCCAACAACTCATCTGTAATACTATTCACTAATGAATAAATTTGCTCAACTTTCATTTTATAACCCCTTTCAATTTAAAATATTTAAAGTAACAACACTATTTATATCTATTGTCATTATATTATAAATATTAAAATTTGTCAAATACTCATTAACTTTATCATAGAAGTCCACTTCTTTTATTTTAGTTCTTATAATTTCTTTATTTCCTTCATTATCTGTTACTATGTTTTCAACTGTAGTATTTTCATCATTATTTACAAAATCTTCATCATTATAGGCACTAACTTTATTAGTATCAGTTCTAGTATTATCACTAGTCATACTATTAGTGGTTAATTCTGTAATAACTTCTTTATAATTTGTTAGTAGATTTTCACTATCTAAATAATTTAGTATAATGTTATTCCATTTACTACTAAACATATTATTTAAAATATCTGCCAATTCTTCAACTGATAAATTAGTAGCCATATTAGATAATGTTCTATTACCATACATATTAATATAGTATTTATCTAATAAATCACTATCTACAAAATTAAAAATATCCTGCCCCGGTTTTCTATTATCCATAGTCTTAAAAATATTAGTTAGATAATCTTTTACTTTCATCTTCTCACCCCCACCCTTAATTTTTTGTTATTAGTATCAATCATCATTTTAAATATTTGTAATTCATTCTTTACCTTTACTATATTAGGTATAAACCCCCTTAAATCATTAGCACTTAATGAATATTTTAAAAAAAACTCCATGCTTTCTGATAATTTATATAGGGTATATAATTCATCTGCCATTACTGATAATCTTTCCAAATCACTTGATAATATATTTAGTTTCATAATCATATCATTAGTTTTATTATTAAATTCACTAAAAAATATATGAAGTTCAACCCTATTTACTTGTAACATTCTTTCAAAATTTCTTTTTACTGTATCCATAGTATAATCAATAGTAGAAATATATTCACTTACAATATATGCCCTGCTATCATCAACACTATTTAGAATACTTATTAATTGACTTAAATTATTTTCTAATATGTTACATGATAAGTATGATTGATACATATTATTTTTTACTATTGATATACTCATATTAAACTACCTTCTTTCATCTTCATCATCTTCATCATCTTCAGCATCTTCAACATCTTCAACATCTTCAGCATCTTCAACATCTTCATCATCTTCAGCATCTTCAGCATCTTCAACATTTTCAGCATCTTCATCTGTAACATCTTCTTCTGTAACATCTTCTTCTGTATCATCTTCTTCATCTTCAACATTTTCTTCAACTACTTCTTCATCTTCAACATTTTCTTCAATGGTATCTTCTGTATTTGTATCTTTATCTTGATTAAGTCCACTAATATAACTATTAATATAACTATCATTTTCAAGGCTTCTAATATTCCAGCTACTATTAAAATCAACTGTTATATCTAAATCAAATAATTTATTAATTTCTTCTAATGCCTTCCTTCTACTGTTTAACATATCATCAACTAATGGGTATAAACTATCTGAGTTAGTTGTAAATTCTTCTTTAGTAATTCGTTCTTTTTTCATGTTATAGTTAGCACTTAAACCAATTTCATTATAAAAACTAGCTTTTATATATTGTTCAAACTCAATTAAATCCCTTAATGTTCCTCTATCATCTGTATTAGGATTAACCTTTAAACTATCAAATAATTTATTTTCAGCTATTACACCCTGTTTACCATCAAATATATTTTTTAAAAATAGTTCAGCACTTCTAACAGTATTATCATCATTAGCACTAATTAAAGTTGTATATCTTTTATTAACATTTGCTAATATCATAGTTATCATATTTTCATTTAGTATAAATGCATATTTTCTAAACAATGGTAGAAGTCCAACATTACAACTATCATTACCTATAATAATACAATCTTTATTAATATCTAATGTTTTATTATAGTTTAATGAAGGTATTGATACTATAGCTTTAGTTGGTCTATTATATACATCTGTTTCCCCACCTAAACCACCATTTACAACATAAAAATCATTATCAATTTTTAGGAATATCCCAAACCCATTGGATTGTAATAGTAATTCAAGTTCTTTACTAGGAATTGTATCTGGTAAATTATTATATTTAAACATAGCATTAGTACGATTAAGCATATAAGCAATAGTATTTTTAATATTTGTTTCTTTATCCATATAATCAAAATCTACTGATTTAGCCCCTACAAAATGTTTATCAATTTTAGCCATTGTTACACCCCTTTCTTATTAATATTAGTTAAATTAGCATTTAATTCTGATAATGTTTTAGTATTAGTATTTATAACTTCTTGTAAATCTTTAATTAGTACTTGATACCTTTCATCTTGTTTATTATTCTGATAAAATAAAGCTATTGATACTGCTATTGGAAAACCTACCCCATTAATTAGTTGAATAATTGAATCCATACCCATTTTTTTAAAATCCCCCTTTATAAATTCTTACATATTTTTAAGTAATTATTAATAGCATCACCAACTTCATTATTCTGATAAAATACTTTGTCATTAATGAAAAACCATAATATTTTTTTCTGCAAGGAATTTATTGGTTTATATATATTTCTATTATAATTCAATTTGTGAGAATATTCAAGGCTATAAATTAAGTCATTATCATCATCTTGTATATCTGTAGTTTTATTATGAATATAGGTAAACATTTCACCATCAACATCTATAATATTTGCTTGATAAATCCTATCATTAAATATTATAAAATATCTAAATAAAACATCTTTAGGCTTATATTTCATAGGTAAATGAGGGTATAAATTTAATTCCCATGCCCCACTTGTAATCATATTTAATTTAGGATTGTTAAAGGCAAAATAATAATTATTTTCTTTACTACCTTTCATACTTTCACAATATTCAACTGCTACTGTCAATTCACTTGTACCATAGGTATAAACATCTATAGTACCCTGTTTCATTTTATCAATATGAGTTAAACCCATTTCAGCAAAATAAGGACAATATTTATTAACTGTATTCCCCAACATAAAGATTTTTACATTAGTTCGTTGTCTTATTATTGTACTAATTGTATTCATAAATAATACAAATTCATCTTGTAAATAGGTAAATTTAGTTAGAAATTCATCAAATAATATGGTAGTAACTCTAGGGTATGATATACTTTTATTATGTTCTGTATCTGATAAAGCAAATACATATCCCATACAATCACTATCACTATAAATAGGTTTACCATTTTCAGCATAGGTACAAACATAAAATTTACCTGCATAATAGGTTATACCCTCATATTCTCCATTACTTGCCTTTTTAACTTCTCCATTATAATTTAAGGCACTAAACATATCACTAGCCCTCTTACCTGTAATATCTTCTTTCCATCTTCTTATAATTGCTATTTGTCCACCTGTTTTAAAATATTGTTCAATTCCATACTTTAAAACTGCATAAGTTTTACCGTTACTTCTTTCACCAAATATAACATTATAAACACAATTCTTTTTTAATATATTATCCAAACTATAATATTTTTGTTCCTGTTTTTTTCTAGCCATAATTAAACACCCTTTCTATTTTTAAATAAATATCCTTCTCTAAAATCCTTTAAAAATTTACCATATTGTTTACTAATTGATAGAGTAAACTCACACTTATCTAAATGAATACATGAAGGTATATAAATATCTTCAACATTACCTTGATAATCTATTGATTGTATTTTCATTTCATCATCTATATAGGTATGGGTATTTTTACCTGTTTCATCAGCAGGTATATAAAGTTCATCATTGAACATATCAAACACCTTTTTATAATCATTATTACAAACTTTTTTCATATATTCAATACCATTCTTTTTAGATAGTCCAGCAACTGTTAAAACCATATCCCCATTATCATATCTAACTAAATATCTTTTAGCACCTAATGTTTTAAAGTGGGTATAATGTCCATCATAGTCCCATACCCCTATCATTTTTTCAACACCTTCTTTAGTTTTAGGTTTCATTAAATTAAAATCAATTTTTCTAAAATCACACATCTTTTTTAACTTCTCAATTAAATTTTTATTATACCATTCAATATATGGTATATGTTTTTCATAGTTTAATAATTTAATACTATCAGTATCACTATATACATAATCTTCACCAATATTTAAAATACCACTCCATAAATTACGCCTTGCATATGCTGTAACCCACACCCCCCATGGATAATATAAAAACCTGTTCGGACTATTATTATAGGTTTCTATCTGTTTTTCAATTTCTTCATTACTAGGCTTAACAATATTCCATTCTTCATTATATTCTATTACTTCCCTTACTATGTCAGTAACTGTCATTCCATAAACACTATTTAACATACCTTTAGATAGTAAATATTCTACCTCATAGCCTTCAACATCTTTAAGAGTTGTTTTATCTTGATATAGTTTTAATATACTTTCTATTATAGGTTTAGGTAGATATTGCATATAAAATTTATAACAATTAGCTACCTCTATACTATCCCATGAATAACATTGCTTTATTATCCTATAGTCTATATCAGTAATAGTTGTTATAATCTCATCTGCTTGATATATCCTACCATTATTAACTACTACATTTTTTTGACTAAAACACTTGCTTTCACTTAAATAACTTTCATATGTTAGTTTAGAATGTAGCCCCTTAATTTTAATATCAAACATTAGCCCTACATCATCATTGTTTACTAATTCTTCAAAATTTTCTTTTCTTAAATCAACCTTCATTGGCTTACTCATTGGGAATTTTTCTGATAACATAACACTAGGGTAGCTACTTGTAAAATCTATACTTGTAACATCTTCTAATGTTTTCCCTACATAATTTAAACTAGCATGAGTAAACCCCCCCATAAAACACCTTTTTAACATCATATACTCATCTAATGTTAATGTTAGTTCTTCCATTAATTCCCTATATCTTTTATATTTACCTTTACTTGTCTTATTATGATTTTTATTAGTGTAATAACAATTATCTCTTACAAATTTTCTCACCCTTCCAGTATTAGTTAAAGGTATTTTAGTAATATTATTATCATATAGTTGTATCTGTTCATTAATATAATATAGAATGATTAAAATATCATTCTTACAATATGCCATTTCTTCATCTGATAAAACAGTTTTACTATTTCTTATTAATGAATAATCTAAATCACCTACTAGCTTTTTAATCTTATGTTTAGTTAAATTTTTAGCCAAATTAGCCAATGAATAACCACTTAATATATAACTATCTCTAAATTCTATGCCTTGTTTTATTACTGCTTTTATTGGCTTTCTTTCTTCAGTTGAAAACACATTTTCCCACTCAAAAAATTTTCTCATGAATTGAAATTCATAACCTAAATTATGAACATATATAATTAACCTATTATATAAATTAATTTCTAATTGATTAATTAGCATCTGCATAAATTCGCCAAACTGTTCCCATGTTCTACCATAGTAAACAGTTTCACCAATTCCAAACATCCATATATACATATATGCACATTTTTCACCATTATATAACTGTGAAGTTGTTTCTATATCAAAAGCACATTCAATGTTATAATACTTAATTACCTGTTTGCTATGAGTATCAAAATATGATACTGTTTTATAATCTTCTTTATTTAATTTCATATTCTGATACCATAGCATTTAATCAACCCCCATTATATTTTTATAAAATCCCATTCTTTAATACCTTCTTTAAATCCTTCTTGATTATCTTCTACCTGTGATACCTTTTCTAGTTCTTGTATAAATCTTTGTAATCTTTCTTCTGTACTTTCTACACCTGTTAAATCTAATATACCTTTCTTAATTTGAACATTAATTTGTTCCCATATTTTCTGATAATCTAATGCCAGTGCATTTAATTCACTCATTTTATAATATTCTTTAATTTTATTTGCTAATTTAAAAAATTCCTTTGATTTAGCTTTTAAATCTGCTAAACTATTATATTTAATACCTATATTATCTGCCATTTCTCTTAAATATTTATTTGCCCCTCTTACTAGACTTGTTTTATTATCTAAAAATCTTTTTAATCTCCAAAATTCCGCTTGTAATTGATTGTAGTCTTTACCTTTAACACTAAATTTAATTGCCCCACCTTTAACCCATGATTGATAAGCAGGTAAATCAGTTAATTCATTTTTTTCAAGTCTTTTCAATCTCTTATTTGCCATACTAGCCATTCTGCTAACTTCTTTCTTTAGTGCTAAATATTTTTCACTTGCTATTTGTGGTTTACTCATTTAATAACCCCCTTTAATCTTTAACTATTCTTTAATTAAATCATAGAATAGTTTATTGAATAATATTTCTAATTGATATATGTTTGATTGTTTCATATACATATATAGATATTTAATATTGTTTGCCCTTCCATGCTCAAAAGCATGTATATTCTGCAAGTTTTCATTATTAAGTTTAGCAAAATTAGTTAAAGATAGTTTTAATACATTAATTCTATAGTCCTTACATATTGCACCTATTTTTTTAATATCCATTATTTCACCCCCTTCATTTTAAAATAGGGTAGGGTAAACACCCCACCCTTTAAACAATTCCCCAATTTACAGAATATCCTTTTTTAACTTCTTTACCTTGCTTATACTCATATTCATAAATATTAAATGCAAATTTACCTTCATTAATTAGTTTTAAATATTCTTCATTGTTTACAATCTTTTCAACTGTTTCTGTTAAATGTTTAGGTAAATTGATAATGTAATCATCTGTTACAACTACCTCATTTTCACCATATAAAGATTTTTTGTTAGTGTAAAACATTCTTACAATATATACACCGTCTTTATTCTCTTTATAAAGTTCTTCTAACTTTTTATATTCATGCCTATCTGTTAGTTCATAGTCGAATTTTCTAGTACCCCTGTTTAAATCAGCAATTAAATTAAATTTCATAATCAAAACCCACCTTTCATATGTTATAATAGTTTTAGTGAATAATACCTTTAGTTAAATAGTAAAACTCTTTCAATCCTATAAAACTAGGTTCTAAATTATTAGCTTTACAGAATTTCATATAATGAAATAATACATCTACCTTCACCTTCTGCACCCCCTTTCCCTGTTTCTAATATTATTATAAACTATAAAATTTCTATTGTCAACATAAACAACTAAATAAGTATTACAAATTAGTTACAAATTAGTTACAATTATTTGATGAA
>ERZ795062.2946-NODE-2946-length-10837-cov-10.662122_pt1 | contig 10837 bp, 9 predicted proteins | sample MGYA00375146_ERZ795062 | MGnify/ENA primary metagenome ERZ795062 (study PRJEB30191, sample SAMN05720281) | activated sludge metagenome | isolation source: Anaerobic digester | place: USA | collected 2015-07-16 ...
ACACCTGGGTGAAGAAGATGGTGACGCCGTCGCGCGCCAGCTTGGGGATGTCCACGCCGGCCTCGCGCAGCCGCTCGACCTGGCTGATGGGGATGCCCTGCATGCGCTCCATCACCAGCACGTCGGGGCGCGCCAGCTCCCAGATCATCTCGGGGATCAGCACCAGGTCCAGCCCCGCCATGTTGCGCCGCAGCTGGGCGGCGCTGGCTGCCTCGCGCATCAGGTCGAGCTCGTCATGCAGGTACTTGTCGAACTCCGCCACCACCTCGCGCGGCTTCAGGCGCCTGCCGTCGGCCGACAGGCGCTCGATCCAGGTGGCCATCATGCGGATCAGGTCCAGGTCCTGCTCGATGACCTTGAGCATGCCCGGGCGCAGCACCTTCACCGCCACCTCGCGCTCGCGCCCGCCGGCGTCGCGCAAGGTGGCGAAGTGCACCTGGGCGATGGAGGCGCTGGCCACCGGCTCGCGCTCGAACCGCGCGAACAGCTCGCCCAGCGGCTTGCCGAAGGCGCGCTCGATGGTGGCCACCGCCATCTCGCCCGGAAACGGCGGCACGCGGTCCTGCAGCAGCGCCAGCTCGTCGGCGATGTCGGGCGGCAGCAGGTCGCGCCGGGTCGACAGCACCTGGCCGAACTTGACGAAGATCGGCCCCAGTCGCTGCAATGCCTCGCGCAGACGCTGACCGCGCGGCGCCGACAGGTCGCGCCCGACCGACGCGATGCGCGCCAGCAGCCGCAGGCCCGGGTGCTCGAAGCTGGTCAGCACCAGCTCGTCCAGGCCTTGGCGCAGGGCCACCCACACGATGGTGAGGGCGCGCACGGGACGGGTCACCGGCGCGCCCCCTGCGCGCCGCGCGCTACGGGGGGTCGCGCTTGGGAGCGGCCCGGCGCGCTCAAAGGCACCCCCTCCGCGCCGCGCGCTGCGGGGGATCGCGCTTGGGAGCGGCCCGGCGCGCTCATGCCCCGCCGGCCCTGTCCTGGCCGGGCAGGCTGGCGACGAACTTGCGCAGGCCCTGGGCCAGGGTGCTGCCCAGGCGGGACAGCTGGTGCGCGGGCGCGTCGCCGATCAGGCGCGACAGGTCTTCCTCCAGGTCCCAGCGCACGTGATCGACCAGCCAGTTGACCTCGGCGGCAAACTGCACATCGCCCTCGATGCGCACGCCCGGCCGCTCGCCGCGCACGGCGCTGCGGGCCAGATCGAGCGGCGAGGTGTCGGTGACAGTCAGCAGCAGGTCGGGCGTGGCCTGCGGCACCCGCTCGCACAGGCCGGCCGGGGTGGCCGCCAGTTGCAGGTTGAAGTCGCGCCACTGCACGCGCACCACGCGCCCCTTCTGGCGCGCCAGGCGCGATTGGGCCTCGGGCTCCTGCATCAGCACGTGGTTGATGAACAGCACCACGCGGTGCTGCAGCTCATCGACCAGCCAGTCGGGTGCCTTCAGCTGCTCGCCCAGCTTGCCGAATGCCTCGGCCACCAGTGAAAAAGGGGACTTCGTTGCCATGACCGCGATTATTCCTGACAAATGGCCGCGTCCAGCGCTGCCGTGGCCGTGTCCGCGCGCCTTCGGTCCGGCCAAGAAAAAGCCCGGCTTGCCGGGCTTCAGCTCACCAGGGCCATGTGGCCCGGGGGACGCTCACTGCAGCGCCTGCACCCCCGCCACCAGCCAGCCGCCACGGCCGCTGCGGGCCTTGGTCATGTTCCAGACCTCGCGGAAGGGGCCGGGGCCGGCGGACGCGTCCTCGCGGATCATGCCGCTGAACTCGACGCTGGCCATGTACACGTCGTCCTGCTCCTCGATGCCCAGCAACTGGGCCTCCAGCATCACCACGTCGGTCTTGCTGGGCTGCCCCGGCGCACTGCGTTCGCGCTCGGCCAGCTGGGACTGGATTTCGGCCAGCATCTCGTCGGTCATCATGGCGCGCAGCGCCGGGATGTCGGAGCGGTCCCAGGCGTCCTGCAGGGTGATGAAGTTGCGCTTGGCGGCCTCGGTGAAGCCGGCGATGTCGAAGTCGGCCGGCACGCCCCAGCCCTGCGCACCGCGCAAGCCCGAGCCGATGATGGAACCGCCCGTCGCCGCGCCGGCGTCGAACGGCGCCGCCTGCCCTTCCCAGGGACGCGCCGACGCGTCGTTGCCCACCTTGGTCGGGTTGTACTGGGGCGGGGTGACCGGGTTGCTGGCGCCGGCGCCCTGATAGGCCAGCGTCTGGCCGGCGCCGGCCGCCGCGCCGCGACCGCGGCGCAGCATGCCGACCACGGCCAGCACCACCACCACCAGCAGCATGAACAGCATCATGTTGGCGAACGCCGGACCCAGGCCCAGCGAATTGGCCAGCCAGGCCAGGCCCAGGCCAGCCGCCAGGCCGCCCAGCATGGCACCCCAGGGCCGGCGCGGCGCCGTGGCTCCGGTGGCCGCGCCCTTGCCGGCCGCCCCCGCCGTGGCCGCCGACTGCTGCGACGGGTTGGCCGGCGTGGCCGGCCGCACCGCCTCGCGCTGGGTCACGTTACCCGACTGGCGCCCGAAGGAGCTGCCACCACCCAGGCGCTTGGCCTCGGCATCGAAGCTGAAGGCGCCCACCAGCACCACCGCCAGCAGCAGCGTGAAAAGACTGGAAACGAAGTGCTTGAGTGTCATGTCCGAGCCAACTCCTGTGACGATGGGATGCCGAATGAAAATATCCACGGCTTTATAAAGGTTATCCGCATTGGATGCCGACATGCAAGGCAACAACCCCACCGGTCATGCTGTGATAGTCGACATGGCCAAAGCCATTGGACTTCATCAGCGCTTTTAGTTCCTCCTGGTTGGGGTGCATGCGGATCGACTCGGCCAGATAGCGGTAACTGTCGGCGTCGCCCGCCACCAGCCGGCCCAGCCGCGGCAGGATTTGGAAGGAATACAGGTCGTAGGCCTTGCGCAGCGGTTGCGCCACCTGGGAGAACTCCAACACCAACAGCCGCCCGCCCGGCTTGAGCACGCGTGCCATCTCGCGCAGCGCGGCGTCCTTGTGCGTCATGTTGCGCAGACCGAAGGCGACACTGACGACGTCGAAGTATTCGTTGGGAAAAGGCAACGCTTCGGCGTCGCACACCGTGGTGGGCAGGATCACGCCGGCGTCCAGCAGGCGGTCGCGCCCGGTGCGCAGCATGGCCTCGTTGATGTCGGTGTGCACCACCTGCCCGTGCGGGCCGACCTTGCGCGCGAAGGCCAGCGCCAGATCGCCCGTGCCCCCGGCGATGTCCAGCACGCGCTGGCCCGGCTGCGGGTTGGCCACCATCACGGTGTAGGCCTTCCAGGCGCGGTGCAGGCCGCCGGACATCAGGTCGTTCATCAGGTCGTAGCGCGAGGCGACCGAGTCGAACACGCCGCGCACGCGGCGCGCCTTGTCCTGCTCGTCAACCGACTCGAAACCGAAATGCGTGGTGGCCATGGGCAATGCCGTCGTGGTGAATAGCTGCGAAGGTCGGCGCCGACCGCCCGCGCGGCTGACGCCCTGGCGTCAAGTGTACGGCGCCCCGTGCCGATAATGCCCCCATGCCACGCCCCAGCCAGCTCCTGCATCCGCAGCGCGAACCCGCGCCCCCCCGCCCCGCCGCCACCGTGCTGTTGCTGCGCGACTCGCCCCAGGGGGTCGAGGTGCTGATGACGCGCCGCTCGCTGACCGCCAGCTTCGCGCCCGGCGCCTATGTGTTTCCGGGCGGCGGCATCGACGCCCAGGACGCCGCCGCCCACGGCCAGGCCACGCGCCGGCCGACGCAGAGCGACACGCACCTGACCCAGGCCATCGCCGCCATCCGCGAAAGCTTCGAGGAGCTGGGCGTGCTGCTGGCGCGCCGCGCCGACGGCTCGCCCGCCGACGCCAGCGACGTGGCGGCGCTCGACCGCCACGCCCCGTTCGCCGCCCAATGCGCGGCGCGCGGCCTGACGCTGGCGGCGGCCGACGTCTACGTGCTGGCGCACTGGATCACCGACCGCGACCTGCCGCGACGCTTCGACGTGCCCTTTCTGGTGGCGCGCATGCCCGCCGACCAGACCCCGGTGGCCGACGACGCCGAGCAGTTCGAGCCCGTGTGGGTGCGCCCGGCCGACGCGCTGGCGCGCCACGAGGCGGGGCAGTTCTTCATCATCTTCCCCACCATCCGCACCCTGCAGCGCCTGCGGCCCTACCCCGACGTGGCCGCCGTCCTGGCCGCCTGCGCCAGCGAACGGCCGCTGTGGACCAGCTGCCCGCGCGCCGGCCTGCTGGCCGGCAAGGAAGCGCGCTACATGGAGCACGAAATGCCCTTTGGCGAACTGGAACTGGTCACCCCCGACGGCCAGCTGCTGCACGCGCTCGACTGGCAGGCCGAGCAGCCCGTTCCGCTGCTCAAGAACGTGCAGCGCCTGACCGCCCCCAACCCCGGCTTCATGACCGGCCCCGGCACCAACAGCTACCTGGTGGGCGACCCGCGCAGCGGCTACATCGCCATCGACCCCGGCCCGGCCGATGCGGCGCACATCGAGCGCCTGTGGCGCGCCGCCGGCGGGCGCATCCGCTACATCGTCTGCACCCACTCGCACCCCGACCACTCACCCGGCGCCCGGCCGCTGCAGGCGCTGTGCGAGCCGCCGCCGCCCATCCTGGGCCTGCCGTCGCAGCCCACGGCGCGCGCCCACAGCCAGTTCAGCCCCGACCGTTTGCTAGAAGATCAGGAGCTGCTGGCGCTGACTGGACAAGCGCCAGACGGCGAAATTACCACCCATACCCTGCGCGCCATCCACACCCCCGGCCACGCCGCCAACCACCTGTGCCTGCTGCTGGAAGAAGACGGCCTGCTGTTCAGCGGCGACCACATCCTGAACGGCAGCACCACCGTCATCGACCCGCCCGACGGCGACATGACGGCCTACCTGGAATCGCTGGACAAGCTGGACGCCGCCTGCGCCGAGCATGGCGCCCGCTTCATCCTGCCCGCCCACGGCCATGTGCTGGGCCGCGCGCGCGAGACCATCGCCCACCTGAAGGCGCACCGCCTGGCGCGCGAAGCCAAGGTGCTGGCCGTGATGAAGGCCGACCCCCACGGCACCATGGACGACTGGGTGGCCAGGGCCTACGACGACGTGCCCGAGCGCGTGTGGCCGGTGGCCAGGCGCTCCCTGCAAGCGCATGTCGAGCGCATCCGGGCCATGGCGCCGGGCAACGACTGAGCGCAGCGGCGCAGTGGCGTAGCGCCAGAACACCAACATCCGGACGCGAAGGACGCGAAAAAGGAATCGGGCTCTTTCGCGCCCTTCGCGTGTTTTCGCGCCCCTCGCGTCCGGACGTCCGCCCCCAGGACGCCCCGAAAAAAGTGTGAAGCCCACCGATACGCCGGATTCTGTGCACCGCGGTTGCCCGCGGCGTGACCGCCATCAATCTGGGCCGGGGGTCGCCCACCCGGCTCGGTGCCACCTACCCGCACACTCCGGGGGCCCCGTCGACGTGTGCCTACTTGGTGTTGCTGCGCGCAGAGATTGCCCGTTTCACCCGCACGGGTTGCCCCGCGCGACTCGTCTCTGTTGCTCTGATCCTCACCTCACGGTGGACAGGTGTTACCTGCTGCGCTGCCCTGTGCAGTCCGGACGTTCCTCCAGCGCGCCCTTTCGGGCCTTGCGCCAGCGGCGGTCTGGTGGGCTTCACACCCGTGATTATCCCGCCCGCGGCCGCGCGCTGCACGCCGGCCCGCGCCCGGCGCGCTTTACCTGACCATGGCCAGGATGGTGTAGGCGATCAGCAGCAGGGCGCCGGCGGTGCCCAGCACCATCAGGCCCAGGCCCCAGCGCGTTTCGCGCTGGGCAAAGCCGATCAGCATCATCAGGCAGCTGATGCCCAGCATCAGCATGGTGGAGTCGAACAGGGTCATGGGGGTGGGTGGGCAAGGGCTACCGAAGCCATATTGTGGTCTGCCGCGCGCGCCGGCATATGCATATCACCGCAAGTGGGATCAAGGCTCGCACAATAGGCGCCCTGCCCGCGCTGCCGGGCTCACCCCACCACCGACCGGAGAAAGCCGCCATGCCCGCCGACAACGTCCTGCAAACCATCGGCCGCACGCCGCACGTGCGCATCAACCGCCTGTTCGGCCCCGAAGCGCGGGTGTGGGTGAAGTGCGAGCGCGCCAACCCGGGCGGCTCCGTCAAGGACCGCATCGCGCTGGCCATGATCGAGGCCGCCGAGCAGGGCGGCCAGTTGCAGCCCGGCGGCACCATCATCGAACCGACCAGTGGCAACACCGGCGTCGGCCTGGCCATGGTGGCCGCCGTCAAGGGCTACAAGCTGGTGCTGGTGATGCCCGACAGCATGAGCATCGAGCGGCGCCGCCTGATGCTGGCCTATGGCGCCACGTTCGATTTGACGCCGCGCGAAAAAGGCATGAAGGGCGCCATCGCCCGCGCCGAGGAACTGGCGGCGCAAACGCCCGGCGCCTGGATTCCGCAGCAGTTCGACAACCCGGCCAACGCGGCGGTGCACGAGCAGACCACGGCGCAGGAGATCCTGGCCGACTTCCCCGAAGGGCTGGACGCACTGATCACCGGCGTTGGCACCGGCGGGCACCTGACCGGCTGCGCGCGCGTGCTGAAGGCGCGCTGGCCCCAGCTCAAGGTGTTCGCGGTGGAGCCCGAGCAGTCGCCGGTGATCAGCGGCGGCGCACCGGGGCCGCACCCGATCCAGGGGCTGGGCGCCGGCTTCATCCCGAAGAACCTGGACACCGGCCTGCTGGACGGCGTGATCCAGGTGGGCGCCGAGGCCGCGCGCGAGTACGGCCGCCGCAGCGCGCGCGAGGAAGGCCTGCTGGTGGGCATCAGCAGCGGTGCCACGCTGGCGGCCATCGCGCAGAAGCTGCCCGAGCTCCCGGCCGGCAGCCGCGTGCTGGGCTTCAACTACGACACCGGCGAGCGCTACCTGTCGGTGGAAGGCTATCTGCCGGCCTGAGCCTGAGCCTGAGCCTGAGCCGGGGCGTTGGCGCCGGGGCGCCGGGTGGCGGCATAAAATCGCGGCTCGCGCGCCGCGCGCCCACAGCCTCTGGACAGACACCATGAACCGCTGCCCGAAATCCCCGGTCACTCCATTTTTCATAGCTGCTTGCGCGCTCCTGGCGGGCGCCAGCATGGTTTTTCATCAAGAAGCCCGGGCCGAGCGCGGATTTCCGCTCAAGACCGAGCGGGCCGAGATGAAGTTCGTCGAACTGCCCGACGTGCTGCTCAACGGCAAGCCCGAGCGGCTGGCGCACGCCGTGCGCGTGCGCGACGAGCGCAACGCCATCGTGATGCCGGGCACGGTCAACGGCCGCAGCGCCGTCGTCAACTACCTGCGCGACGCCCGCGGCCAGGTGCGCGAGGTGTGGATCCTGTCGCCGCAGGAAGCGGCCATCCCGCTCAAGCCGGTGCCGACCACACTGCGGCCAGCCCGCAGCGCCGACGCCACCACGTCCTACGCCAACTGACGCGGCGGCGCCCGCGCGCGCCACCTTCCCGGCGGCCGGCGCCCGTGCCGGCCCACGTTATCGCCCTTCCCCCCGGAGACCCGCCATGTCCCGCAAAGTCTTCATCAAGACCTTCGGCTGCCAGATGAACGAGTACGACTCGGCCAAGATGGCCGACGTGCTGGGCGCCGCCCAGGGCTACGAGCCCACCGACGACCCCGAGGCGGCCGACCTGATCCTGTTCAACACCTGCTCGGTGCGCGAGAAGGCGCAGGAAAAGGTGTTTTCCGACCTCGGCCGCGTCAAGCACCTGAAGGCCAGGGGCACACTGATCGGCGTCGGCGGCTGCGTGGCCAGCCAGGAGGGCGAGGCCATCATCCAGCGCGCGCCCTACGTGGACGTGGTGTTCGGCCCGCAGACCCTGCACCGCCTGCCCGAGCTGCTGGCCGAGCGCGAGCGCGCCCAGGCGCCGCAGGTGGACATCCGCTTTCCCGAGATCGAGAAGTTCGACCACCTGCCACCGGCGCGCGTCGAGGGCGCCAGCGCCTTTGTCTCGATCATGGAGGGTTGCTCGAAATATTGTAGCTACTGCGTGGTGCCCTACACGCGCGGCGAGGAGTTCAGCCGCCCGTTCGACGACGTGCTGACCGAAGTCGCCGGCCTGGCCGACCAGGGCGTCAAGGAAGTCACCCTGCTGGGCCAGAACGTCAATGCCTACCGCGGGCCGATGGGTGACAGCGGCGAAATCGCCGACTTCGCCCTGCTGATCGAATACGTGGCCGACATCCCCGGCATCGAGCGCATCCGCTACACCACCAGCCACCCCAACGAGTTCACGCCGCGCCTGATCGAGGTGTACGGCAAGGTGCCCAAACTGGTGAGCCACCTGCATCTGCCGGTGCAACACGGGTGCGACCGCATCCTGATGGCCATGAAGCGCGGCTACACCGCCATGGAATACAAGAGCATCATCCGCAAGCTGCGCGCGGTGCGCCCGGGCCTCAGCCTGTCGAGCGACTTCATCGTCGGCTTTCCTGGCGAGACCGCGCAGGACTTCGACAAGCTGATGAAGCTGATCGAGGACGTGGGCTACGACGCCTCCTTCAGCTTCATCTTCAGCCCGCGCCCCGGCACACCGGCGGCCAACCTGCACGACGACACGCCACACGAGGTCAAGCTCCAGCGGCTACAGCACCTGCAGGCGGTGGTGGAGCAGAACGTGCGCGCCATCAGCGCCAGCCGCGTGGGCACGCGCCAGCGCATCCTGGTGGAAGGCCCTTCGCGGCGCAACCCGCACGAGCTGATGGGCCGCACCGAGTGCAACCGCATCGTCAACTTCGACGCCGGTCGGCAGGGCGCGCGCCTGGTGGGCCAGATGATCGAGGTCGACATCACCGAGGCGATGCCGCATTCGCTGCGCGGGCGGGTCGCGCTGGCGGGCGGCGGCTGAAAGCCCGCGCAGCGCCACCGGCCCTCAACGATACCCGGGGAGACACGCATGAACGACACCGACCGGCACGCCATGCGGCTGGCCATCGAGGCATCGCGCCAGGCACTGGAGGCCGGCGACATGCCTTATGGCGCCACCCTGGTGGCGCCCGACGGCCAGCTGCGGCTGGTCGAGCGCAACCGCCAGCACAGCAGCGCCGACCCCAGCGCCCACGCCGAGATGGTGCTGCTGCGCCAGGCCACCCGCCAGTTGGGCCACGCCGCCCTGCACGGCGCCACGGTGTACGCCAGCGGCGAACCCTGCGCCATGTGCACCGGCGCGCTGTACTGGGCCGGCGTGGCGCGCGTGGTGTGGGCGGCGCCGCAGCCGGCGATAGCCGAGCTGCTGGGTGGCCCGCTGCTGCCGGTGCGCTGCCACGACATCCTGCAGGCCGGCCAGCCGCCGGTGGCCGTCAGCGGCGAATGCCTGGCCGACGAGGCGCTGGCCGTGCTGCGCGAGGCGGCGGCGCGCGCCGGACGCTGAGCGCGCCGGTGTTACATTGCACGCCAGCGCGCCGGTGCCGGCGCGGGGTTCTTCGATAACGACAAGCTGGCGCCGCCGGTCGGACGGCGCTGTTCACCCCACCGTGCCGCCCCTGACGATGCCGCCACGCCTCGAACTGACGCACATCAGCAAGCGCTATCCCGGCGTGCTGGCCAACGACGACGTGTCGCTGACCGTGCAGCCGGGCGAGATCCACGCCGTGCTGGGCGAAAACGGCGCCGGCAAGAGCACGCTGATGAAGATCATCTACGGCGCCGTCAAGCCCGACGCCGGCACGCTGCGCTTTGACGGTCAGGACACGCGCATCACCAACCCGCAGCAGGCGCGCCAGCTGGGCATCGCCATGGTGTTCCAGCACTTCAGCCTGTTCGAGACGCTCAGCGTGGCCGAGAACGTGTGGCTGGGCCTGGACAAGTCGCTGGCGCTGGCCGAGGTGACGCGGCGCATCGCCCAGACCGCCGCCGCCTACGGCCTGGACATCGACCCGGCGCGGCCGGTGCACACGCTGAGCGTGGGCGAGATGCAGCGGGTGGAGATCATCCGCGCCCTGCTGACCGAGCCGCGCCTGCTGATCCTGGACGAGCCCACGTCGGTGCTGACGCCGCAGGCGGTGGACAAGCTGTTCGTCACCCTGCGCCAGCTGGCGGCCGAAGGCTGCTCCATCCTCTACATCAGCCACAAGCTGCACGAGATCCGCGCCCTGTGCAGCGCCTGCACGGTGATGCGCGGCGGCCGCGTGACCGGCGTGTGCGACCCGCGCGCCGAGAGCAACGCCTCGCTGTCGCGCCTGATGATCGGCGCCGAGCCGCCCGCGCTGGCGCACCGCCAGCAGGCCCCGGGCGCCCTGGTGCTGCAGGTCGGCCGGCTGGACCTGAAGCGCGAATCGCCCTTCGGGGTCGACCTGGTGGACGTGTCGCTGCAGGTGCACGCGGGCGAGGTGGTGGGCATCGCCGGGGTCTCGGGCAACGGCCAGCGTGAGCTGCTGTATGCGCTGTCTGGCGAGGACCGGCGCGCGCCAGCAGCTTCTATTTCAATAGCAAACCAGGCGGCCGGGCGGCTGCCGCCCAGCCGGCGCCGGGCGCTGGGGCTGCACTTCGTGCCCGAAGAGCGCCTGGGCCGCGGCGCGGTGCCCGAGATGAGCCTGGCGCACAACCTGTTGCTGACGCGGCGCGAGGCCGTGGGCCCGCTGGGCTGGCTGCGCGGCGGCGTGCTGCGCGCGCAGGCGCAGGCCATCATCGAGCGCTTTCGCGTCAAGGCCGCCGGGCCGCAGGCGCCGGCGCGCTCGCTGTCGGGCGGCAACCTGCAGAAGTTCATCATGGGGCGCGAGATCGACGCCCGGCCGCGGCTGCTCATCGTCTCGCAGCCGACCTGGGGCGTGGACGTGGGCGCGGCGGCGCAGATCCGCG
>ERZ795062.2947-NODE-2947-length-10831-cov-5.269673_pt1 | contig 10831 bp, 7 predicted proteins | sample MGYA00375146_ERZ795062 | MGnify/ENA primary metagenome ERZ795062 (study PRJEB30191, sample SAMN05720281) | activated sludge metagenome | isolation source: Anaerobic digester | place: USA | collected 2015-07-16 ...
CCTCAAGTCCGGCACGGGCAAGACCGAAGACCTCGCGACTCTCAACGAGTTGTGCGCCCAGATCCTCGGCCGTTCCTTCTGCGCGCTTGGCGATGCGGCAGCAACGCCCTACCCGCAGGCGCTCAACCTCTTCCGCAGTGAGTTCGAGGCGGGCACCCACACTGCTGCCGACGACCTATTCGATCCAGCCGCATCAGTTGTGTTCTCGGGGGTGAAGACCTCATGACCGTGACCACGACAGCAAGTGGGCAGGCCTCGCCTCCCGTTGAACTTGTGACGTGCACGATCGACGGTATCGACGTGAGTGTTCCGAAGGGAACGCTGATCATTCGCGCCGCTGAGCAGCTCGGTATCGAGGTGCCTCGCTTCTGCGACCACCCGCTGTTGAGCCCGGTTGCCGCATGCCGGATGTGTCTCGTGGAGATCGAGGGACAGCCGAAGCCTCAGCCTGCGTGCGCCGTCGCCGTTGGCGACAAAATGATCATCAAGACTCAGATGACATCCGAGGTTGCCGATACCGCTCAGCGCGGTGTCATGGAGTTCCTCCTCATCAACCACCCACTCGACTGCCCCGTCTGTGACAAGGGCGGCGAATGCCCGCTGCAGAACCAGGCAATGACCGCCGGACACGCGGAATCGCGGTTCGAGGGCGTCAAGCGAACGTTCCCCAAGCCGATCAATGTTTCCGCCCAGATCCTGCTGGACCGAGAGCGCTGCGTCTCCTGTGCCCGCTGCACCCGGTTCGCTGACGAGATCGCCGGTGATCCCTTCATCGAATTGCTCGAACGCGGAGCCAAGCAGCAGGTGGGAACCGCCGAGGATCAACCGTTCGATTCCTACTTCTCCGGCAACACCGTTCAGATCTGCCCAGTCGGCGCGTTGACGAGTGCGGACTACCGGTTTAAGGCACGTCCGTTTGACCTCGTTTCGACTCCGACCACGTGTGAGCACTGCGCGTCGGGTTGTGGTTTGCGAACCGATGACCGTCGCAACAAGGTCCAGCGTCGCCTGGCGCTCGAGGACTACGAGGTCAACGAGGAGTGGAACTGCGACAAGGGTCGCTTTGCCTTCCGGTACCTGACCGACGATCGCCTCACGCACCCGCTGATTCGCGACGAAGAAGGCGACTTGGTTCCTGCCAGTTGGCCGGAGGCGATCAACTTCGCTGCCGCCAAGCTGGCCGAAGTCCATGGCAAGGTGGGCGTGCTCACCGGCGGTCGCCTGACGCGTGAGGATGCCTACGCCTACGCGAAGTTCGCGCGGGTTGCACTTGGCAGCGACGACATCGACTTCCGGGCTCGCGCAGCGTCGACCGAAGAAGCCGAATTCCTCGCCGCCCACGTTGCTGGTACCGGCCTTGGGCTGAGCTACGCGGACATCGAGAAGGCGCCAATCGTTCTGCTGGTCGGAATCGAACCAGAAGAAGAGTCGCCCATTGTTTTCCTGAGGCTGCGGAAGGCTGTCTTGGCGGGTACCGCCAAGGTTGCGGCGATTTCGTCGTGGGCGAGCCCCGGATTTGCAAAGACCGGCGGAACCGTCCTGGCCGCCGCACCTGGCGCTGAGGCTGAAGTGCTCGCCGCGCTCGGGGCAAAGGCTGGATCACTTTCCGAAGCAGCGGCATCTGTCGCTGACGCCCTGCGCGAGCCGGGTGCGGTCATCCTCGTGGGAGAGCGGCTGGCAGCGAACTTGGGTGGGATTTCTGCGGCGGTCAAGCTCGCTGGGGAAACTGGCGCCTCGCTTGGTTGGATTCCACGTCGGGCCGGGGAACGGGGAGCCTTGGATGCAGGAGCGCTCGCTGGCGTCCTGCCCGGAGGTCGCCCGATCACCGATTCAGGCGCGCGTGCCGAGGTTGCCGCAGCATGGGGCATCGATGAAGCCGATCTGCCTGCCGAACCTGGATTGCAGGCCGCGGGCATCATCGAAGCACTTCTGACGCCTCCGGTTGTCGACGGAGAGCCTGCACCGGGGACTGAGGAAGACGACGCGCTCATCATCGCTGAGACCGCCGTCGAGTCTGCAGCAGCGGCCGACGATGAGCCCGGCGACGCGGCAGATGCAGCCGCCGAGGATCCGAACTTTGAAGCCATCATTGAGGAGCCGGAACCGAGAATCTCCGGCCTGGTCATTGGCGGCGTCGAGATCAACGACATGCCGGATCCGGAAGCGTTCCGGCTGGCACTGAAGGAAGCCGACGTTGTCATCAGCTTGGAGACTCGTCTGGCGGGCGTCGATGCCTACGCTGACGTCGTCTTCCCGGTTTCGGTCGACACTGAACGCAGTGGTTCATACGTGAACTGGGAGGGTCGAATCCGACCCTTCGGCAAGGTGCTGCGGGACGCAACCACGCTGACTGACGGCCGTGTTCTCGCGATGATCGCCGACGAACTCGACCGCCCGATCGCAACCGAGGATTCCAATGCAATCCGTCGCGAGATCGACGGGCTCGGGTTCTACTCCGGGACTCGACCAGTGCCGCCAGCAGTAACTGCACCCGTTGCCGCAACGCCGGGATCCGGGCAGGCACTGCTCGCGAGTTGGCGGCACTTGCTCGATCTGGGCATCTTGCAGGCAGGCGAGCAATACCTTGCTGCGACGCAGCGTCCATCGGTCGTGCGGCTGTCTGCCGCCACTGCCGCAGGAATCGGGGTCTCCGATGCCGAAGACGTGACTGTCAGTTCTGAGTCCGGATCTATCACGCTGCCACTTGTCATTACTGACATGCCCGACGGCGTCGTGTGGGTTCCCGGGAACTCACCCGGATCTGCGGTTAACGCATCGCTGAGCGTCGTGCCCGGAACCGTTGTGTCGATTGCCCGTGGGGGTCAAGCATGAACGAACAAGCACCCGTGACCGCTGGCAGTCCGATTACTTCCAATGAGCAGACCCTGCTCTGGTTCGGGCTCGACCCGGTGTGGCTGATCATCCTCAAGGTGATCGGCATCTTCGTCATTCTTGTTGTTGTCGTGCTCTTCACGATTTGGTTCGAACGACGCGTTGTTGCTCGCATGCAGCAGCGCATTGGCCCGAACCGAACCGGACCGTTTGGTCTGCTTCAGTCCCTTATGGACGGCATGAAGCTCGCGTTCAAGGAAGAGATCTTCCCAACTGCGGCAGACAAGGCAGTCTTCATCCTTGCGCCGATCCTCTCTGTGGTTCCCGCGTACCTGGCGTGGGCCGTGATTCCGTTCGGACCCGAGGTCTCGATCTTTGGTCACACGACACCACTGCAGCTCACAGACTTCCCGGTGGCCGTGCTCTACATCCTGGCGATTGCCTCCATCGGCATCTACGGTGTGGTGCTTTCCGGTTGGGCATCTGGCTCGACGTATCCACTGCTTGGTGGTCTACGTTCGAGTGCCCAGATGATTTCCTACGAAATTGCGATGGGCCTGAGCTTCGTTGCCGTGTTCCTTTTCGCCGGAACCATGTCCACCTCGAGCATCGTCAACGGCCAAACCGACTTGTGGTTCGGATTGCTCGTGTTGCCGAGCTTCTTGATCTACGCCACGGCGATGGTCGGCGAAACCAACCGGGCACCGTTCGACCTTCCTGAGGCCGAATCGGAGCTCGTCGGTGGCTTCCACACCGAGTACTCAACGATGAAGTTCGCGCTGTTCTTCTTGGCTGAGTACATCAACATGGTGACGGTTTCAGCGGTCGCGGTCACGTTGTTCCTCGGTGGCTGGCGAGCCCCATGGCCCATCTCGATCTGGAGTGGTGCCAACGAGGGCTGGTACCCGATGATCTGGTTCTTCTTGAAGGTCTTCATCTTCATCTTCATCTTCATTTGGCTGCGCGGTACGTTGCCTCGCTTCCGCTACGACCAGTTCATGCGATTTGGCTGGAAGGTCCTGATCCCGATCTCCGTATTGTGGATCTTGATCATCGCCATCATCCGCGGCGTCAGCCAGGAGCAAGGACTCACTCCGACGCCGCTTTCCATTACCGCTGGAATCATCCTGACGGTGGCCGTCCTGTGGATTCTTGGGGCAAATGTCAAGAAGCGCAGAGCGAAAAACCTGGCGGAGAACGTGATCCCAGAGAAATTCAAACCGAACCGCGGCGGTTTCCCGGTGCCTCCACTACCCGGACAGGAGTACCGTCCTGCCCGCCGGACTGTGGTGGCAGACGTAGGGGCAGCAACCGGCGACGGTGGGTCAAAGACGATTTCGTCCGAGGAGGTGCACGGTGGCTGAACTACCTCAAGCCGTACGCGGCTTCTCGACGACCTTCTTCACCATGTTCCGCAAGGTCAATACCGAGCAGTACCCCGAAGACAAGGACAAGTACCCGCCCAAGCCCGCCTTCCACGGTCGTCATCAACTCAACCGGCATCCAGATGGGCTGGAAAAGTGTGTGGGCTGCGAGCTGTGTGCCTGGGCCTGCCCGGCCGATGCGATCTACGTCGAAGGTGCGGACAACGAAGAGGGCGAGCGTCACTCACCGGGCGAGCGTTACGGCGCGGTCTACCAAATCAACTACCTTCGCTGCATTCTGTGTGGACTCTGCATTGAGGCATGTCCAACACGGGCTTTGACCATGACGAATGAGTACGAACTAGCCGACAACAGTCGCGAGAAGCTCATCTACGAAAAAGATGATCTCCTTGCCCCGCTAATGCCGGGCATGGTTCCACCGCCACACTCGATGGTTGCTGGCACGACGGCCAAGGACTACTACGACGGCAAGGTCACCGGCTCGACACCAGCTCAGGCAGACGAGGTCGCAGCCCGCGAAGTCGAGAAGGTTTCGGCCCAGGCAGCGACCGCTGACGAACGCCTGGCAGATGCCGCTGCGAATGAGGAAGCCGCGATCAAGGTCGCGCAAGAGCGTGTTGCCAACGATCGCGAAGAAGTTCTTGCCGACCTTGCAGCGGATGAGAAAAAGGGAGGAGCGCAGTGAGCGCAACTTCGCTTCTCGCCTCCGGCACTGACGTCGGCGCCGAGATTGTCTTCTGGGTGTGCGCCACCCTCTGCGTTATCGGGGCACTCGGGATGCTGCTGAGCCGCAAGCCGGTGCACAGCGCACTCTTCGTCGCCCTGACGATGATCAACCTCGCGATTCTTTACGTGGCTCTGCAGGCCCCGTTCCTCGGGATGGTGCAGATCATCGTCTACACCGGCGCAGTCATGATGTTGTTCGTCTTCGTCATGATGATCGTTGGCGTTGATGCATCAGATTCATTGATCGAAACGATCCGCGGGCAGCGATGGGCCGCGATCATCTTGGTTCTCGCGTTCGCCGGTCTGTTGATCGGAGCGATCGTTAACGGCTTGTCTGGAGTTCCGGAGCCATCGCTCGAAGCAGCCAACTCGCAGTATGGCGGCAACCTGCAAGGAATCGCGAAGATCATCTTCACTGACTACATCGTGGCGTTCGAAGTCACTTCGGCGCTGCTGATCATCGCTGCACTCGGCGCTATGTTGCTGGCACACCGCGAGCGTCACACGCCGAAGCCAACGCAGGAACAACGCTCGATCGCTCGTTTTGCACGCTACGCGGCGACCGGCGAACTGCCAGGAAACCTGCCACCGGCCGGTACCTACGCCCGGCACAACGCCATTGATACTCCTGCTTTGGCACCAGACGGATCGGTCGTTCCTGAATCGGTCCCAGGCCCACTGCAGGAGCGCGGCAACGTGCGACCTGTGGATGTCGCGGCTGAGGTCGAAGTCGACGAAATTTCGGAGGGACACACGGTTGTGACTGTCGATGACGATGAGGCAGGTGAGCAGCGATGAGTACGACGCACTACCTGGTTCTCTCAGCGATCCTGTTCTCGCTCGGTGTCCTTGGAGTCTTGGTCCGTCGAAACGCCCTGATCGTGTTCATGTGCGTGGAAATGATGCTTAATGCCTCGAACCTGGCATTCGTCGCGTTCGCCCAACAGAACGGCAACCTGTATGGGCAGACGATCGCCTTCTTCGTCATGGTTGTTGCGGCCGCTGAGGTCGTCGTGGGGCTCGCGATCATCGTGACCATCTACCGCACCCGCCGCTCGGCTTCGGTCGACGAACCTAGCTTGCTGAAGTACTAGGGGGCGGCGAAATGAACTTGACTCAGACATTTGCATCCGTTGTTGCATCGAGCCAGATTGATGCCAACAACATCGAGCCCACCGTGAACAACCCGGCGGTTGCCACAGGTGCGTTCTCCTACATGTGGCTTCTCCTCGCTCTGCCTTTGCTTGGAGCCGCCCTGCTGCTGATCGGCGGCAAGCGCTCCGACAAGTGGGGCCCGTACTTCGCGATCGCGATGTCATGTGGCGCCTTTGTCGTCGGCGCGATCATGTACCTCAAGATGCTGGGACTTCCGGCGAACGATCGACCCGTTAATCTCCATATCTGGGACTGGGTCATAGTCGGCAGGTTCCAAGCTCCACTTGGAATGCAGCTTGATCAGCTGTCCATCGTCTTCGTGCTCCTCATTACCTTCGTGGGATCACTGATCCACATTTACTCACTCGGGTACATGAAGCACGACCCGGAAAAGCGGAAGTTCTTCGCTTACCTGAACTTGTTCGTTGCGGCGATGTTGTTGCTCGTCACAGCGGACAGTTACTTGCTGCTGTACGTCGGCTGGGAAGGCGTCGGTCTGGCGTCGTACCTGCTGATCGGTTTCTGGATGTACAAGCCGACCGCCGCCACAGCAGCCAAGAAGGCCTTCGTCGTCAACCGCGTTGGTGACGTCGGACTGTCGATCGCGATCATGCTCATGTTCGTGACTTTCGGGTCCGTCACCTTCCCTGGCGTTCTGAACAACGCCGCCGAAGGCAATCCCACAACGATGACGTGGATCGGCCTCATGCTGCTGCTCGCAGCTTGCGGTAAGTCCGCCCAGTTCCCGTTGCAGTCATGGCTGCTCGACGCGATGGAAGGTCCGACGCCTGTCTCGGCGCTCATCCATGCGGCAACCATGGTGACCGCGGGCGTGTACCTCATCGTCCGAAGCGGGCCAATATTCGACGCCACCCCGACAGCGAGAACTGTCGTCATGATCGTCGGAGCTATCACGTTGATGTTTGGTGCCATCATCGGTTGCGCAAAGGATGACATCAAGAAGGCTCTGGCTGGCTCCACGATGAGTCAGATCGGATACATGATCCTGGCGGCAGGTCTCGGACCAGTCGGATACGTCTTCGCGATCTTCCACCTTGTGACCCACGGCTTCTTCAAGGCCAACATGTTCCTTGGCGCCGGGTCTGTCATGCACGGGATGAACGACCAACTCGACATGCGCAGATTCGGGGCACTGCGAAAAGTCATGGTCATCACCTTCATCACCTTCAGCTGTGGCTGGCTGGCGATCATGGGTGTCCCACCGTTCGCTGGCTTCTACTCCAAAGACAAGATCATCGAGGCCGCGTTCGGCGTGAACTGGATCGTCGGCGCTGTGGCGTTGCTCGGCGCTGGAATCACGGCGTTCTACATGACTCGACTGTGGACGATGACGTTCACTGGCAAGAGTCGCTGGACCGAGGACAACAAGCATCCGCACGAGTCCTCTTCGGTCATGTGGATCCCGATGGCGATCCTCGCGTTCCTTTCTGTGGTCGCGGGATTCATGCTCGCCGGAGCGATCGAAACCTGGCTGGCTCCAGTCACTGGGTTCGAGGAAACCGAACTCGCTGTGAGTTCGCTGGTGATGGAGGCCGCGAGCCTTGCACTGGTGATCATCGGCGCCACCATCGCGTATCTGCAGTACCGCCGCGATGTTCCGCTGGTTGCGCCACAGCACGTTTCACCGCTGACAGTTGCCGCTCGCCACGACCTCTATGGCGACGCCTTCAACGAAGAAGTCTTCATGCGCCCCGGCCAGTGGCTGACTCGCTCACTGGTGTTCTTCGACAATCGTGGAATTGATGGTCTGGTGAATGGGATTGCTGCTGCACTCGGCGGCTTGTCGGGTCGGATGCGTCGGATCCAAACAGGATTTGCTCGCTCCTACGCCCTGTCCATGCTGGGAGGCGCGGTCCTTGTGATCGCTGCCCTGATTCTGGTGAGGACGTGACCGATATGTCGTTCCCATGGCTCACCACAATTGGTGTCATCCCGCTTATTGGCGCCTTTGTCATCATGCTGTTGCCGAAGGCATCAACCGAACTCGCCAAGCGCTTGGCCGTGGTCTTCAGCGTTATCCCGCTGATTCTCGTGATCGCGATGGCGCTGCAATTTGATGCAGACTCAACTGCCGAATTCCAGTTTGTGGAATCCCACTCCTGGATTCGCAGCTTCGGCATCTCGTATTCGGTCGGAGTAGACGGAATCTCGCTCGTCCTGATCGCGCTGTCGGTCATTCTTGTGCCGCTGGTCATCCTGGCCGCGTGGAATGACGCCGACGACGCGATGGGCAGCGTCAAGGGTTACTTCGCACTGCTGCTAATCCTCGAGACGTTCATGGTGGGCGTGTTCGCAGCGACGGACGTGTTCCTGTTCTACGTCTTCTTCGAGGCAATGCTGATCCCGGTGTACTTCCTGATCGGCCGCTACGGCGGACCTGGACGCCAGTACGCGGCAGTCAAGTTCCTGCTCTACAGCTTGGTCGGCGGACTGCTCATGTTGGCCGCACTCATCGGCCTCTATGTCGTCAGCGCCCAAGAACTGGGAACCGGAACGTTCGACTTCACGACCCTGACGAACCTGAACATCGATCCAGGCACTCAGAAGCTGCTGTTCCTCGGCTTCTTCATTGCCTTCGCGATCAAGGCTCCATTGGTGCCATTCCACACGTGGTTACCTGATGCGGCGGCAGCGTCGACTCCTGGCACGGCTGTGCTCCTCGTCGGTGTGCTCGACAAAGTCGGCACCTTCGGAATGATCAAGCTCTGCCTACCGATCTTCCCGGCGGCCTCGGCGTTCTATGCACCGGTGATCATTGTGTTGTGTGTCGTCGGAATCCTCTACGGCGCGTTGTTGGCAATTGGTCAGACCGACCTCAAGCGACTTATCGCCTACACCTCGATCTCGCACTTCGGTTTCATCGGTCTCGGAATCTTCGCGATGACAACCCAGGGGCAGTCAGGTTCGACGTTCTACATGTTGAACCACGGCTTCTCGACCGGCGCTTTGTTCCTGATCGCAGGCTTCTTGATGACACGGCGCGGATCGCGACTCGTCGCTGACTACGGAGGCGTCTACCGCGTTGCCCCCGTGCTGGCCGGTCTGTTCCTGATCGCTGGCCTGAGTTCGCTGTCGCTGCCAGGTCTGAGCAGCTTCGTCAGCGAGTTCCTCGTGCTGGTCGGAACCTTCGAGAAGTACACAGTGGCCGCAGTCATTGCGACGCTCGGAATCGTCCTGGCCGCGATCTACATCCTGTACTTGTACCAGCGCACGATGACCGGACCGGTCAAAGCGGGCTGCGAGAAGATGACCGACATCAAGGGCCGCGAGGCATTGGCGATCATTCCGATGTTGGTGCTCCTGGTAGCGCTTGGTGTCTACCCGAAGCCGGTCCTCGACGTGATCAACCCTGCTGTCGACCGAGTCATGTTGCAGACAGGTCAACGAGACCCTGAACCTGCGGTGAAACCGCTCGCTGAATCAGGACCTGCCAAGCAAGAAGCGCAAAGAGTTGTTGGCACGGTTGAGGGAGGTGCCCGATGATTCAGTTACTTGGGGCAGCCGCCAATCAAACGTTTGAAATGCCGTCGATCGATTACCACCAGATCGCGCCAATCCTGGTTGTGCTGGGGATGGCCGTCGTGTCGGTGCTCGTGGAGGCATTTGTTCCGCGCGAAGCACGCCGCAATGTCCAGTTGGTCCTGACGTTCGCAACCTTGATCGTCGCCTTCATCCTGGTCGTTTCGCTGGCCGGTCAGCGTGCACTGGCAGCTGCCGGTGCCGTTGCGGTCGACGGACCTTCATTGTTCCTGCAAGGCAGCCTGCTGATCCTTGCGATCATGGCCGCTTTGCTGGTGGCTGAAAAGGGAGTTGACTCGGCCGGGGACGCTTTCGCCGCGCGAGCCAATGCACTCCCAGGCAGCGTGGATGAGCGAGAGTTCACCAAGCGCGGTTGGTTGACCACTGAGATTTGGCCACTGTTCCTGTTCAGTGTCGGTGGCATGTTGCTCTTCGTTACAGGCAGCGATTTGCTGATCCTGTTCGTCGGGCTCGAAATCATGTCGCTGCCGCTCTACCTGCTAGCCGGCATGGCTCGACGTCGTCGTCTGCTCAGCCAAGAAGCTGCGATGAAGTACTTCCTGCTTGGAGCCTTCAGCTCAGGTTTCTTCCTTTACGGAGCAGCGATGCTCTACGGCTTTGCAGGAACTGTTGATCTTGGCGGAATCGCCGATGCAGTTAACGCCAATGCCGGTCAGAACGGCTTGCTGATTGCAGGTATGGCACTCATTTCAGTGGGCCTGTTCTTCAAGGTCGCGGCTGTGCCGTTCCATCAGTGGGCGCCAGACGTCTACCAGGGATCGCCAACGTCGATCACCAGCTTCATGGCTGCGTGTGTGAAGCTCGCCGCGTTCGGCGCCATGCTTCGCATCATGTACGTCGCGCTTGGTGGCCTGCGTTGGGATTGGCGCCCCATGTTCTGGGTGATTGCAATCCTGACGATGTTCGTGGGCGTGATCATCGCGTTGACGCAAACCGACGTGAAGCGGATGCTCGCGTACTCGTCTATCGCACATGCTGGGTTCCTCTTGATCGCTGTCATCGCGACCAACGAGCAGGGCATTGGTGGAGCGATGTTCTACCTGCTCGCTTACGGCGTCGCAACGATCGGTGCATTCGGAGTGGTTTCGCTGGTTCGAGACTCCACCGGCGAGGCAACTCACCTGTCATCTTGGGCTGGCCTCGGCAAGCGGTCCCCCTGGGTTGCCGGCGCT
>ERZ795062.2950-NODE-2950-length-10822-cov-27.802173_pt1 | contig 10822 bp, 25 predicted proteins | sample MGYA00375146_ERZ795062 | MGnify/ENA primary metagenome ERZ795062 (study PRJEB30191, sample SAMN05720281) | activated sludge metagenome | isolation source: Anaerobic digester | place: USA | collected 2015-07-16 ...
TTATAGAAGAACTATTACAAAAATATTTAGAGGAGGTCAACGATATGAAGAAGATCGTCATTGAATGTCTAGAGATTTTAAGCGAAGAACAATTATTAAATTCCATAGGTGAAAAACTAGCCGAAGAACCAGAGAGATTCCCAGAAACAATCGAAAACATGGCTGATTATTTTGAAGGACAGTCAAGAGAATATGTGCTAGACGCGCTATCTACAAGCTCTTTGGTTGGGGCGGATGATGAATTGGCTATCCAAGAATGGATAGCTGAAGAAGAGACAGAAAGATTGAAGGAAGATGAATAAATATTTTAAGAAGAGATAATTTTCTAGTAATTGGGATAAGAAAATAGGCTTTTGACTAGGGAAACCTAGTCTTTTTTTATGCAAAAGAAAAAGGCCCGAAGGCCTAGTTGTAATTGCATATATCTCCTATCGTTCTCCTCCCCCCGTCAAAAATTCGTCAAAAATAAATGTATTAATGTGATTATATTTAAGTATATCAATTATTTATAATCCTTGTATAGACTTGTATTTTGCTATATTTGATTAAAAATGATTAATAATGTTTTATATATTATTTATTTAAAATATTGGTAGGGGAGATGAGGGGAAACCCCTATACCTCTGTAAACTGCTAGTTTGAAAGTCAATCGTCAAAAATTCGTCAAAAATTATTTAAAAATAATATTTACCGTCTTGCTAGCCCTTTCCAACATATCATCCGTAACATGGGAGTAAGTTTTAATCGTCATCTCTACATCATGGCCCAAAAGTTTAGCAGCAGTTTTAAAGTCAGTCCCATTTGCAATTAGTAACGTGGCATAAGTGTGTCTTAAAGTGTGCATAGTTATTTCATAGCCAACCATATCAAATTTACGTGGTAGGTCTCGGCTAAGTGAAGCTACGTTTTTATAAATTATCAACCTATTGTTTAAGTCGGTAGGATAGCCCCTTTTATACTTTCTTAATCTTGACAATGTTGAAGGTGGTATTGGCACAGTCCTATAGGATTCATCGCTTTTAAGAGTTCCGAATCCCATTTTAGTACCATTATTTTCTTTTAGTCTTTTCCATTGTTTCTCTACTTTTAAAGTTGAATTTTTGAAGTCTATATTGTCCCATGTCAACCCTAATATCTCTCCTACTCTAAGGCCGCAAGTAGCAGCTAAAAGGACAGCAATGTATTCGGGCTCACTTATATAGCCGTCTAGCTCCTTGAGTAGTTTGTCTAACTCTGACTTAGATAATGCCTTAATGACCTTCTTTTCTTTTTTTATTTTCGGTAGCTTTATATCATTTACTGGATTTTCAGTAATTATTTTATATGGCTCTATGGCATTGTTGAAGAAAGTCTTTATAGTACTGACATAAGTATCTATAGTGCTATAAGCAAGGCCTTTAAGAATCATTTTGTCCACACAACCTTGGATATGAATGACTGTTATTTTGTCCATAGGCAGCTTGTAAATGTCGTTAAAATGAGTGTTGGCGCTTTCGTATCTCATTATTGTATTTTGTTCCTTATACAATTTTTCATGTTCTATCATCATATTAAAGAACTCTATATATGTGATGCCCTCATATTCCTTATTTAGTTTCTGTTTGTTTTTTAAATCTTTCTTCATCTTCTCTACTCTTTTATCCGCTGCCGCCTTGGCCAATCCCCTGGTCCTAAACCCCTGCTTGGACCTTTGTTTCCATTTCCCATCTTCTTTAAATGAAATAATATACTGCCAACCTCCATCTTTTTTTCTGTATGTTATATTGTATTGCACTTTATCCCTCCTCATAGGAAAAAGAGAGGTACTTGGCCATTGTACCCCTCTTTCTTCTATTATTCTCTCATGCTCAATACCGCTACTAATTTACCCAATATCTTTATGTTGCCGTTCGTAAATATCATGGGTTGGTATTTATCGTTTTCTGCTTGTAAAATTATTGTCTCTCCTTTTTTATAAAATTTTTTCAGAGTTGCTTCATTTTCTATAAGTATTGCTCCTATTTCTCCATTTTCAAGATTTGATTGTTGCCTGATAAAAACAATGTCATTTGGGAAGATGCCAGCCCCAACATTGAGTCGCCTTTAATTCTTAGTGCGAAATCGGCATGTATGGATGAATCTAAATTAAAATAATCTTCTATATTTTGTTCTGCAAGTATTGGAGTCCCCGCTGCAATAGTGCCTATAAGTGGGATTGGGTTTGTATTTGATTTGTTAGGTATTCTTTCCATAAGATGTTTTTTATCCATGTTAATTAGTTCCATTGGGGATATTTGAAGTATTTCTGATAATCTAGGGACTTTATCAATCCCCATATTACCTATATCTCCGCTTTCCCATCTAGATACAGCCGATTTACTAACTCCTACATAGTCCGCGACTTCCTGTTGTGTAATATTTAAATATTCTCTTTTGCTTTTGATGAAATTGCCTAACCTAATGTCTGATTTTTTAGTCATTCGTTATTCACCTCCTTGCTTATAGTATATACTACTTGTTGATAATTATCAATAATAAATAAAAAACTTTTAAAAAATAGTTGACAATAGTAAATTTATTTAGTATAGTATAGGTAGTTGATAAAACTCAACAAAGGGGGTGAGAATATGAATAAAGGCATAAATGCTAATGAACTAAAGGCAGAAGTAGCAAGAAAGGGCATGACACTAGGAGAATTGGCGGAAGCTATAGGTTTGAGTTGGTCAGGCTTTTGGAAAAAAACTACGGGGCAAAACAGCTTTACCTTGGAGGAGGTTAGAGCAATTAGGGATGTGCTAGACTTAGAGGATAAGGCTATGAAAAATATTTTTTTAATCTAAAAGTTGAGAAAAATCAACAATGCAAAAAGGAGGAACACAAATGAGTGATTTAATAAATGTTTTTAATCGGGATGGAAAATTAGTTGTGGGAAGCAGGGAAGTGGCGAATAACTTTGGAAAAAGGCATAACGATGTAGTTGATGTTATAGACAAGAAGATTAAAAATTTAACTACGAAAAATATCGTAGTTGAAAAATACTTTATAGAAAGTGAATTTGAGCATAAAGGAAATTTTTACAAAGAGTATCTACTAACTAGAGACGGGTTTAGTTTTATAGTAATGGGATTTACGGGCTCCAAAGCTGACGAATGGAAGCTTAAATACATCGAAGCCTTTAATATGATGGAAGAAACAATCAAAAATAATGTTATTCCAGCAAACCTAAGCCCAGAATTACAAGTTCTAATAAACATGGAACTAAAACAAAAGGAACTTGAGATAGCAGTAACAGAAACAAAAGAAGAAATAGCATCAGTAAAAGAAAGTATAATCTCTGATGTAGAGAATTGGAGAGACTGGACTAACCAAAGGCTCAAGGCAATAGGGGCAGCATTGGGAGATTATAAAAGGCCTAGGGCCGAAAGCTATGAAGAACTAGAAAAAAGAGCAGGCTGCAATCTAGATAAAAGATTAAGCAATAAAAAAGAACGTATGAAGAAAGCTGGTGCTAGTAAAACGGCAATAGACAATGCTAATAACCTAGACATAATAGGTGAGGATAAAAAGCTAAAAGAAATATATACAAATATAGTCAAGGAAATGTGCGTCAAGTACCTGTAGAGGAGGTTTAACAGCAATGGTAAAACTTCTAACCAAACAAGACCTGGCTAAAAGATGGCAAGTCTCAACAACAACAATAGACAGATGGGCCAATGATGGCATTATATCCCCTGTCAAAGGGCTGCCATCTATAAGGTTCAATTTGGAGCATATTATGCAGCTAGAGGGGACTGAAATAGGGAAATTGTCTCCCCTAGAAAGAAAAAGATTGGAGAAAAAAATAGAACAATTAGAAAGAGAAAAGGAGGAATTAGAAAAAGAAAATGCAGAGCTAAAAGATTATGTAAGAGCAATATTTGGACAAGGCTTAAAATTTATGAAAGAGGTGATGTAATGAGTGATGCAGTGATAATTTACAAAGCAACAATAAAGATGCTATCTCACCTCATGCCTGGGATTGTCGTCGTAGGTATAGGGATATTGATAGCAATATTGGGAGGAAAGATAAATGAGAGAAACAGGGTATCCAGGCACAAACCTAAAAGGAAAGTGTCATGAATGCTATATGTACAAACCCTTAGTGAAAATGGACCATAGAACAGGTATACTAACAAAGTTTGCTAGAGGTAAATGCATGTACCCTAATCGGATAAACACCTATAGGCAAAGGACTGAAACCTGCAAGAAATTCATAAAAAAATCCCTTATCCAAAGCAAGGATAAAGGGAAATAAAAAACACAATCAATTAATTATAACACAGAAAGGAAGGATTGTAAATGAGGAAAGAGGTTGTCAATAGAGGAGATGGAACGTTGATTATAGAGAAATCAAAGCCTTGCAAGGCAGAGAGAAGAGAAGAAATGTACTACATGCTTGAGAGAATGACAGAGCTAGAAAGGCTAGTTAAGGTAGGGAGAAATGCAGAGAAGAACCTAAGGGAATTGGAAGAGGATTTTAGAAAGTTTTGTGAGATGGAAATAGAGGAGGAATAAAAAAAATGATGAATGAATTATTAGAAATGGAATTAATAGAGGCAAAGGAAACAACAGAGGTTGCAGAAATGTCAGGCGAAAGATTTGCAATAAAAGATTTAGATAGTGCTAATTGGGCTTTTAGAAAATTGGCAGCTATAGAACGAAAGAGAAAAGAAATACAAGAATTAGCAGATAGGGAAATTGAAAGGATAAAAAATTGGCAGCAACAAGAAGAGGAAGGCCTTAATAACAGTAAAGAATTCTTTGAAGGGTTGCTAACAGAATACTTTGTTAGGCAAAGAGAATTAGATCCGAAATTCAAACTGTCAACTCCATATGGCAGGGTATCAAGCAGGAAACAGCAGCCTAAATGGATTTATGACAATGATAAAGTTGTGGAATGGCTAAAAGAAAATGACAAGGAATTAATAAGAGTTAAGTACGAGCCAGATAAAAGAGAAATAAAGAAAAAATATGAGGTAGTAGGTAATACAGTAGTAACAGAAGATGGAGAGATAGTAGAAGGTATCACTATAGAAAATAGACCAGATTCCATAAATATAAAGGTGGTGGAGTAGGTGGCTAAGATAAATGAGAAATTTATTGTAAATCTGAAAGGAAAAGATTTTGTAACTTATGAAGGACTCTTAGATTTAGCACATCAGGAAGGATTGGTTTCAATAGATGTAGAGTTGTTACAAATACCATCAAAAGAAAATGGAGATATAGCAATAGCAAAGGCAATAGCTAAAACCAAAGATAGGACATTTGTAGATATAGGGGATGCAGGACCCAACTCTGTAAACAGCATGATAAAACCTCATATTATTAGAATGGCATCAACTAGAGCGAAAGCCAGGGCATTAAGAGACCTAACAAATGTAGGTATGACAGCCATAGAGGAGCTAGGAGACGAGGAAGAAGACAAGCCAAGTAATAGGTATAGTGGCAATAAAAAAACGAGTACAAAGGCAATAGACAAGGAAAAACAAGCAATAGTAGACAATTCTCTAGCAAGTGATAAGCAGTTGAATTATTTGTACGCACTAACAAAAGAAAAAGGATTCGAAGAAATGATGGCGGGCTATATTAAGAAAACTTACAACAAAGATAGCAGTAAAGCATTAACTAAAGCAGAGGCAAGCGAGATTATAAAGATGTTACAAGAGATAGGGAAGTAGGCTAGGGGGTTGTCCCCTGGCTTGTACAGGAAAGGTGATTAAATGTCAGGATGGATAAAACTTCATAGAAAAATACAAGAGCATTGGATTTGGCAAGAAAAGCCTTTTGATAAAAAATCAGCATGGATAGATTTGATTTTATTAGCTAACCACAAAGATAATAAATTTTTATTAGGAAATGAATTAGTGGAAGTTAAAAGAGGGAGTTTTATAACATCGGAGGTAAAACTATCGGAAAGATGGGGTTGGTCAAGAACTAAAGTTAGGTCATTTTTAAAGGTGTTAGAAGAAGATAAAATGTTGATAAAAAAATCAGACAACAAAAAAACAACCTTAACGATAGTAAATTACAGTGATTACCAAATTTCAGAAACAGCAGAAGAACATCAAAAAAACAACGAAGAAACATCGAAAAAACATCAAAAGAACACAAACAAGAATGATAAGAATGATAAGAATGATAAGAATATATATATAAATATAGTCGAGTACCTTAATAGCAAAACTAACAAGAATTTCAAACATTCAACTAAAGCCACGCAAAGATTAATTGATGCAAGACTAAACGAAGGATTTACCTTAGACGATTTTAAAAAAGTTATAGATAATAAAACATTGAGCTGGAAAGGAAAGTTCGATAGAGAAGGTAGACCTTTAGAAATTTATCTAAGACCACAAACGTTATTTGGTACTAAGTTTGAATCGTACCTAAACGAAGGAGGGAACGTTAATGGAAAACATAGGGAAAACAATAGACAAGATGACGACCAATACGAAGGCATTGGACTCAGTTTTGAAGATTTGCAAGAATTGCAAGACTCCTAAGGAGTCAATAATTGAAGCATTTGGTAAGAAAATAAAAGTACCGATAATGTGTCGATGCGAAGTAGAGAAATGGCACAAAATGAAAGAGGAAGAAGTTATACAAGAGAAATTGCATAGGTTAGAACGATTGAGGAGCCATTCCATTATGGGGAAACAGTTCGAGAATTGCACCTTTGAAAATTTTGAAATAGATAGCACAAACAAGCAATTTTTTAACATAGCAAAGAGATATACTGATAGGTTTAATGAGATGAAAAAAGAAAATATAGGGCTATTATTCTTTGGACCTCCCGGGACTGGAAAGACCTATTTAGCATTTTGTATAGCGAATGAATTAATAAGTCGAATGACACCAGTTATAGCGATATCCAGCATAGGGCTGCTAAATAGAATAAAGGAAACTTATAAAAGATACGGAAACGAAGGAGAAGTGGAGATAATTAACAGCCTTAAAAATGCAAGTCTATTAATCTTAGATGATTTAGGGGCGGAAAACTCTACTCCATGGGCTAAAGAAAAGATATACGAGATTGTCGATAGCAGATATAGAGATAGAAAGCCAATAATTATTACTACAAATTTAAGCTTAGAGCAATTAAAGGAGAAAATGACAAGTGATGATGGAGTCTATAGAACTTATGACAGGATAATTGAGATGTGTACTCCAATTGAGGTAAAAGGAAAAGCAAGAAGAATTGAAGCAGCAAAAAGCAAACAAGAAATATTAAAAGAATTATTAGGCAAGGGTGATTAAATGAATATAAAAGTAGAGCTTCACAATGACCATTTTCAAAATTATAAGAGATATAACATACCAAGAGCGCAATTAGTTATAGCAGATATACCATACAATTTAGGTAAAAAAGCATATGCTGAGCAGTATACAAATTAGCCTCTCACTAGACGAACTACAGGAGGTAATCAAATGAAAATTGATTGGAAAGAAAAAGAAAAACATATCAAAAAATATCATGAAAAAATGACTATAGCAGACATGGCTAAAAAACTAAATATAAACTACCAAACTCTGTATAAAAAAATACTTCGAATGAGAAAAGAAGGTAAACTTCCCCCAGCTAATACAAAAGAACACAGCAAAGAACGCAACAATATAAAATCTAAAATAGCTGAACTAGATGAAAACATAAAACTAGGTCGAAAATACCACATAAGAAAAATAAGCACTAGAGATAAATACGAAACATCGCAATTCACAGGGAAACTTATACAAAAAACGGACAAGTTCTATACTTTCAAAAACAGAAATAGGGCAGAAAGTTTTTTAAAAGTAGATTTTGTCATTGGAGAATATTTAATCAAGGAGGCTTAAAATGCATAACCCATGCAAACCAGATTGTCCCGGGAGAGATATATACTGTCACAGTTATTGCGTAGATTACAAATTGTGGAAACATAAAAGAGAAAAACATAGAAAACAAAATATAGGAGAAAATGAATACCTTGACTATGTGAAGGGTGCAATCAAGAGAATGAAAGGAGGATACAGATGACTGAATTTCAAAAAGAACTCATGGAAGGGATAGAAGAAATTGCGACATCAACAGGAATGACAATAGAGGAAGTAATAAAACAGGCTATAGAATTGCTAAAGGAGGTAAAGAGGAATGAAAACATGGGAAATGCTAGAAATATTGGCTAAATATCCAGAAAAGAAATTCAACAACAAAATCTTAGGACAAGTTGAATTGTATGAAGGTACTTTAGTGTGGTTATCAAACATGGAAGAAGTGATAATGAGCAACACAGTATTAAAAATGGAATGGGAAGAAGTAAAAGAACCGGTAGATTTTATGACAGCCCTAAGAAGTGGCAAAAAAGTAATGATAAAACATCACGACTTAGATGGAGAATTAAACTACATGACTGAAACCTACAATGATATAAACGACGTAATGTACAACATAAGTAACTATTTTACAGCTGAAGGCGTAAGGGAAATATTTTTAAATGGCGAATGGTATATCGAAGATTAGGAGGATTACATGACATACAAAATAGTTATTCCAGGGGAACTGCCCGACCTAAACACCATTATAGCCGAATCTAAAAGAGGTAGGGGAAAGTGGCAGCCTTACAATGAGATAAAACAAGAACATACAAACATAGTAGCTTGGATAGCGAAATCAGGAATAAAAAAGCAATTAAAAAAGATAGATTTAACTATAACTTGGATATGCAAGAATAGGCGAAAAGACAAGGATAACATATCAGGCGGAGGAACTAAATTCATACTAGATGGACTAGTGGCAGCAGGAGTAATTGAAAATGATGGCTGGAAACAGATAGGGGACATATATCACAAGTTTAAAGTAGACAAGCATAATCCAAGAGTGGAGGTAGAAATTCGGGAGGTAGAAGAATGAAATGCGAAGAGAAGATAGGGGAATATTGTAGACAAGCAGTTACGTACAAAAGATACGCAGATATAAGACGTTGCAATAAATGTTGTATAGAATGTGAAGAACCATGTAGCAACATATGTGAGAAAGCATTAGATATAAATCAAAAGAGAATCTAGGAGGGATAAAATGACCGAGAAGGTTGTAGAGCTACTATACAGAAGTATCATACAACATTTAGCGGGAAATGAAGAAAAATCGAAGGAATATACAGAAAGGGCTAGGAGAATAAATAAAAACACTTGCAGATGCGGAGGACAAACCGTCCTCTGCAAGTACAACAGAAGGTTAGCAAGGATATGCACTGAATGTGGAATAGTATTGCAAGACGGAAGTGTGGCACAAAGATGCTGGGTAGACTCTAGGAGGGTTGGATAGATGGACAATGAACAATATCACTATGAAAGAGAAATAAACAGACAAGGAAGTGAAAATGAAATGTCAGCTAAAGAAGTAACTATAAATTATTTGGAAAGCATTAGAAAAGACAGGCTAAATGCTATTGAATTATGTAAAGATGACATAGAATCACTTGAAGCAAGGGTGGGGCTAGAAGTTGAAGTATCATATTTAAATTTGGCCATAAAATTAGTTGAAGAAAGTGAGGGAGAATAATGAAAGCAACATATGAAAATTCATTGAGAGATGGAACAATAAATAGATTCGATAGAGTATGCCAATTCAGGATATGGGAAAAGCAGCCAGAATTTGATTTTATAGAAGTAGACAAGCTAGGGAATGATGATAGAGGCGGATTCGGAAGTACAGGGAGGTAAATTATGTGGGGAGGAAATAGGACAGGAGAAATATCAAGAGAGGAATATGTGAAATGGATAAAAAAGCAACTAATACGAAAAGGAAAAACATATTTGCCAAACTAAACAAAAGGGAAATAGTACAGCTAAAAGAAATGATTGAATCAGCTATGTATCAAGCAGTTGAGGAATACAAGAAAGGGGAATTAAGGGAAGGTGAATAAAATGAAAAGAATTTTAGATGTAGCTTGTGGAAGTAAAATGTTTTGGTTTCAGAAGGAGAGAGAAGATACAGTTTATATGGATAATAGACAGCTGGAAGATACCCTTTGTGATGGTAGAAAATTAGTAATAAACCCAGATATAGTGGCCGACTTTAGGGATATCCCATTTCCAGATAATACATTTTATTTAGTGGTATTTGACCCACCACATTTAATTAAAGTTGGTGATAATTCGTGGTTGGCCAAGAAATATGGGAAGTTAAAGGAGGACACATGGAAGGAAGATATAAAACAAGGATTTAATGAGTGTATGAGAGTATTGAAACCAAATGGAACTTTGATTTTTAAATGGAATGAAGACCAGGTTAAACTGAAGGAAATATTATCTGTAATAGAATACAAACCTTTATTTGGCAATAAGAGAAGTAAAACTCATTGGCTGGTATTTATGAAGGATTAATGAACATAACAAGTATTATATAAAATAAGAAGGAGGGATAATTGATGGATATAAAAGAGATAATTAAAAACTTAGAATTAATAATCGGCGTCACTCCAGACTATGTGCAAGGCAGAAGAAGAGGCTTGACAGATGATGAAACAGAAAAGCTTGCTTACAGAGCCGTATATCAAGCTGCAGAAATATTAGAAAAGTTAGTATCTACAGAAGGCTGGAAAAAGAAACTGGTAGACGGGGAGTGGGAACATTACTGTCCGGAGTGTCAGGAAAGCGAGGGGAAGGAGGTAGCAGATTGTTAGAAACAAACAAGATTTATCAAGGTGATGTACTTAAAGTATTAAAAACTTTTCCAGATGAGAGTGTTCATTGCTGTGTAACATCTCCGCCATATTGGGGATTGCGTGATTATGGGGTGGAAGGACAGCTTGGGCTTGAATCTACG
>ERZ795062.2956-NODE-2956-length-10809-cov-8.470895_pt1 | contig 10809 bp, 7 predicted proteins | sample MGYA00375146_ERZ795062 | MGnify/ENA primary metagenome ERZ795062 (study PRJEB30191, sample SAMN05720281) | activated sludge metagenome | isolation source: Anaerobic digester | place: USA | collected 2015-07-16 ...
TCTCCAGCAGCGTCCCGGTCGCCTCCCGGACTGAGGCTTGGATCTGTGCGGTGTGTGCGGCTCCGACGGCTTGTTCCATGGTCATCGTGATGATGACGGTGGCGGCGACTTTCCCGGTGAGTCGTTCGGTGTCGAGGTGTTCGATCAACTCGGTCAAGGCTCGTCCGCGGCGGTGGGCCCAGTCGATGTCGGCCCAGTCGGCATTCCGACCCACACCCCGACCCGAGACTGGCTCACCGGGCGCACCGAGCCCGAAGGAGGCGCCAGCGCCCCTTCCCGCGGTGTTGCTTTGGTCGGGGTGGCGGGTGGAGGCGTGCAGGTCGGCAGCGACCGACCCATCAGCCAGGTCACCAGCAGCGGTCTGACCATCAGCCAGGAGCGCTTCGGCGGCTTTGCGGAGGTGATCCCGTCGGGGTGCGGTCATCGACTGCAACACCTTGCCCAGCATCCGCGCCGTGAACGTCGGCAACAACGCCTGCAGTTTCGTGGTGCCATCACCGAGGTCTTGCATGGTGACCGTCGCCAACCGGTAGGCCCGGGTCTCTTGATCGAGCAGTTGGGCTTCGACATGCTCAGCGACCTCTCGGGCGGAGCGTTCAGCGTCGGCGAGGGCGAACTTCGCCGCCCGATAGAACCGGCCCGGATTCAACACCTTGGCTTTCTGGACCAGGGAGGTTTCGACCTTCGCCCGCTCCACCTGCGTGAGCGTCTCGGGGAGTTTGTCCATCGTCGAGGCGATGATCCCCGCACTCCGACTTGAGACGTCACCGGCATCGAACGCGGAGCGCGTGGCAGCCAACCCCTCACCTGCAAGCGATGTCGCCAAGACCACGTCCCGGGTCGCGTCAGCACCCGTCCCGTGGGTGGCTGACGCGACCCACGCCGAGGTCGAGGAATGCCCCGTCCGGCGGTGCACCTGCTGCCGGTCAGCCCGAGCAACCAACGCCAACCGCAGGGCCTCCACCCGACGAGCGATCCGCTCCACCTCCGAGATGTCCGCGCCACCCACGATCACGCCCGCATCGGGGTCAGCCAACCGCGCGTGAACCGCGTCGACCACCCCGTGCAGCGCCCCCGTCGACACCCCCACCACAGCAGCCGACTCGCGCGCAGGCGACCCACCCCGCGACACCGCAGCACACGGCATACCGCCGCCTGGCTGCGAGTCCAGCGAAGTGGTCGTCATAGCACGAGTGTACTACAACAGGTGTACGATAGGCCAGCAAGATAGCCCTGTACAGCAATATTCTTCCCGCGTCCCTGGCCTAGGCGTTCCAGACCGAGAATCCATCGGTCGAAGCCAGGGGCGCTGGCGCGCCGCCGCGCAAGAGGGGAGGATCGGCCCATGAGCGAGACCTCCCGCCGTTTGCTGCTGCTGCGTCACTCCAAGGCCGAGCACGTCTTCGGCAAGGCCGACCACGAGCGTGAGCTCACCGACCGGGGGCATGCCGACGCCCGCGCCATCGGGGAGTGGCTCGCGGCCCAGGGCATCGAGCCCGACCTCGTGATCTGCTCGACGGCAACCCGGACCCGGCAGACCTGGGCCTCAGCTCAGGACGGCGGTGCCCGCGCCGACGCGACGGAGTTCGAGAAGGCGATCTACCACGGCGGGGTACGTGCGGTGGTGACTGCGGTCCAGGAGGTCGACCCGGCGCTGACGACGGTGCTGGTCGTGGGGCACGAGCCGACCATGTCGGCCACGACCGAGATCCTCACCGAGGGTGCCGGTGCCCCCGATGCCTTGGCTGCCTTCGATCGCGGGTTTCCCACGTCGGGGTTGGCCGTGCTGGCCCTGGACGGTCAGTGGGCGCAGCTCGCGCAGGGCGGCGCCGCGCTGCGGGAGTTTGTCGTCGGCCGCGGCTGAGCCCTGCTCCGGCCAGACGCGCGCAGACGCGCGGGCAGACCCGCGCAGACCCGCGCAGACCCGCGCCTGATCCGACTCAGGACCGTCGGGTGCCGACCGTTGCCCGGATCTCGTCGATGGCGTCCCAGTCGTTGACGTGCATTCCTGCCGTGACGAGACCGTCGCGCAGCCAATAGGCCCGGAAGGTCAACCCGTCGACGTCGCCCTCGATGACGACCTCGTCGTCGGCACTGCCGTGACCGACGTATTCCATGCCGAGGTCGTACTGATCGGTGAAGAAGAAGGGCAACCGCTCGTAGGGCGCGCCGTCGCCGAGCAGGGTCCGCGCCGCGTGCTCACCTTGACCGACGGCGGTGTCCCAGTGCTCGACCCGGATCCGGCCGAGCACCGGATGGTCGTGATGGGCGATGTCCCCAGCCGCGACGATGCGCGGGTCTTCGGTGCGCAGCGCTGCGTCGACGAGCACCCCGTTGTCGACGGCCAAACCCGCGTCGGCGGCAAGGTCGACGACGGGTTCGACGCCCACCCCGACGACGACGAGATCCGCGCCGGCCAGATCGTCGCGGGTGACCGCGGTATCCAGCCGCAGGTCCACACCGTGATTGCGGTGGAGGTCGGCGAAGACCGTCGCGACCCGCGGACCGAGCACGCGCAACAGCGGCAGCTCGGCCATCTCGAAGACCGTGACCTGGCTGCCCGCTTGTCGCGCGGCGGCAGCCACTTCCAAGCCGATCCAGCCGGCCCCGATGACCACCACGCGACGCTCAGGTCCCAGCGCGTCCTTGATCCGATCGCTGTCCTCGATCGTCCGCAGGTATGCCGTGGGCACGCCGGATCCGTCGGCCAGGGCCAGCCGGCGCGGCCGGGATCCGGTCGCGAGGAGCAGGCCGGCATACCGGAGGCTGCCATGGGTGGTGTGGACCCTGCCCGCGGCGCGGTCGATGCCGATCGCCGTCTCGTCCAGCAAGAGCGTGACGTCGTGGGCGGCATACCAGTCCTGCGGGTGGATGTATGCCGTGTCGATCGGGTCCTGCCCGAGCAGGTAGCCCTTCGACAGGGGTGGCCGTTGGTAGGGCAGGTGGGGTTCTTCACCGACGACGACCAACGGTCCGGCATACCCCTGTTTGCGCAGTTCGGTGACCGCGCTGGCGCCGGCCTGTCCTGCGCCGATGACGACGATGGGCTCCATGGCGGGCTCCTGTGGACTGGCGGTGGAGACGATTGCCCACGGGATACCCAGGTGCGCGCCGCCGCACGCGCCGGAGGCCTCCCCACGCGCCGGAGTGCGGACGGCTGCGCCGCCCGGCCGGGTCGCGGCTAGCCTGGGGGAGCCCGCGCGCGGCATACCGTCGCGCGCCCGAGATCCCCGCGAGGTCGACATGCCACAGCTGCGTTCCCGCACCACGACACACGGTCGCAACATGGCCGGGGCGCGGGCCTTGTGGCGGGCGACCGGTCTGGTCGAGTCCGATTTCGGCAAGCCCATCGTCGCGATCGCCAACAGCTACACCCAGTTCGTGCCCGGCCACGTGCACCTCAAGGACATGGGTGACCTCGTCGCCGGCGCGGTCCATGAGGCCGGTGGGGTGGCCCGTGAGTTCAACACCATCGCGGTCGACGACGGCATCGCCATGGGCCACGGCGGGATGCTCTACTCCCTGCCCAGCCGCGAGTTGATCGCCGATTCGGTGGAATACATGGTCAACGCGCACGCCGCCGACGCGTTGGTGTGCATCAGCAACTGCGACAAGATCACCCCCGGCATGCTCCTGGCCGCGCTGCGGCTCAACATCCCGGCCGTCTTCGTCTCCGGCGGGCCCATGGAAGCGGGCACGGCGGTCATCGGCGAGGACGGCACGGCGAGCACCCGTCTCGACCTCATCGACGCGATGACCAAGGCGGTCGACGACTCGGTCAGTGATGCCGACATCCAGACCATCGAACGCTCGGCCTGCCCGACCTGCGGCTCGTGCTCGGGCATGTTCACCGCCAACTCGATGAACTGCCTCCTGGAGGTCATCGGCCTGGCCTTGCCCGGCAACGGCTCCACGCTGGCCACCGCGGCTGCCCGTCGCGACCTGTTCCTGGCGGCGGGTCGCCTCGTCGTCGAGCTCTGCAAGCGCTGGTATGCCGTGGACGGCACCGAAGGCGGCGACGCGTCGGTGCTACCCCGCTCCATCGTCACCAGGGCGGCGCTGGCCAACGCGATGCGGGTCGACATCGCGATGGGTGGCTCGACCAACACGATCCTGCACCTGCTCGCGGCGGCCCAGGAGGCCGACGTGGACTTCGATCAGGACGACATCGACGCGCTCTCACGGGTGACCCCCTGCCTGGTCAAGGTGGCGCCCAACACCAACCGCTATTACATGGAGGATGTCCACCGGGCCGGCGGCATCGTCGCGATCATGGGCGAGCTCGACCGGGCGGGGATGCTCGACGCCGGCGTCCACGCCGTGCACTCGCCCAGCCTGCGCGCGTGGCTGGACGCGTGGGACATCCGCGGTGGGGAGTGCAACGACACGGCATACGAGCTGTTCTTCGCCGCGCCGGGAGGTGTCCGCACGACTCAGGCGTTCTCCTCGACCAACCGGTGGGCCTCGCTCGACCTCGACGCGGCGCAGGGGTGCATCCGCGACGTCGAGCACGCCTACACCCGTGATGGTGGTCTGGCCGTGCTCAAGGGCAATCTCGCGCCGGACGGGTGCATCGTCAAGACCGCGGGCGTGCCCGAGCACCAATGGGTCTTCCGCGGGCCGGCGCGGGTCGCCGAGTCGCAGGAGCAGGCCGTCGACATGATCCTCGCCGGGCGGATCGAGGCGGGCGACGTCGTCGTGGTGCGGTATGAGGGGCCCAAGGGCGGGCCGGGGATGCAAGAGATGCTCTACCCGACGTCCTATCTCAAGGGTGTCGGCCTGGGCCCGAAGTGCGCCCTGATCACCGACGGGCGCTTCTCGGGCGGGTCCTCCGGCCTGTCGGTCGGGCACGTCTCGCCCGAGGCTGCCTCCGGCGGCACCATCGGCCTGGTCCACGACGGCGACATGATCTCGTTCTCCATCCCGGAGCGCACCGTGCACCTCGAGGTGAGCGACGAGGAACTGGCGTTGCGGCGAGCCCAGCAGGACGAGCAGGGCTGGGTGCCGGTCGACCGGCAGCGCGAGGTCTCGGCGGCGCTGCGGCTCTTCGCTCTCTTCGCGCAGTCGGCCGACAAGGGTGCGGCCCGCAAGGTCCCGTAAGCCGTCCGCAGTCCCGTGGCGAGACCCTGAGTCGGGGAACGCTCGCCGAGCGCCCGATGGGCGAGCGTGATTGCATGGTCGAGTGACCGATGCCCTCGTGCTCGACCAGATCACCAAGTCCTTCGGGGCCAAGCGCGCCGTCGACGCCCTGAGTCTGGCCGTGCCGCGCGGCAGTCTCTTCGGCTTGGTGGGCCCCAACGGTGCCGGCAAGACCACGACGCTGTCGATTGCCACCGGGCTGTTGCGGCCGGACTACGGCCGGGTGCTCGTCGGCGGAGTCGACGTGTGGGCCGACCCGCCGGCGGCCAAGGCCCTCATGGGTGTGCTGCCCGATGGGTTGCGACTGTTCGATCGGCTGAGCGGGCGCGAGTTGTTGCGCTATGTCGGGTTGCTGCGCCGGGTGCCTCCCGCTGACATCGAGACGCGCTCGCGGGAGTTGCTCGACGCGCTGGGGCTGACCGGCGACGCCGACAACCTCGTCGTCGACTACTCCAGCGGGATGACCAAGAAGATCGGGCTGGCCTGCGCGCTCATCCATGCCCCGGCGCTGCTCGTGCTCGACGAGCCCTTCGAGGCAGTCGACCCGCTCTCCGGGGAGGTGATCCGGGGGATCCTCCGGCGGTTCGTCGCCGGTGGGGGCACGGTGATCTTCTCCAGTCACGTCATGGAACTGGTCGAGCAGTTGTGTGACCACCTGGCCGTCGTCGCCCAGGGTCGGGTCGTCGCCGCCGGGAGCCTGGATGCGGTGCGCGCGGGTGAGAGCCTGCAGCGCCGCTTCCTCGACCTGTTGGGCGTGGCCGTGCCCAGCGAGGGGGTGCTCACGTGGTTGCCGTCCTCGTCGGACTCAAACTGAGGCTGCTGCGCAACTCGCTGCGCCAAAGTGCCTGGCGGGTCGTCGGGTTGGTGCTCGCCACGGCATACGGGCTGTTCCTCGTGGGACTAGCCGTCACCGGGATGGTCGCGCTGCGTTTCACCGGCATCGCCGTGGGACCGGATGTCGTCGTGATCGGCCTTACCGCACTGACCGTCGGCTGGACCCTCCTGCCACTGCTCGCCTCGGGGATGGACGACACTCTTGATCCCGGACGGTTCGCGCTGCTGCCCTTGCGGGCTCGTGAGGTGCTCCCGGGTCTGGTCGTCGCCAGCCTTGTCGGCGTGCCAGGCTTGGGGACAGTGCTCGTCGCGCTCGCGTCCGTCGTCTTCTGGGCCACCGGGGTGCTGCCGGCTCTCGCGGCCGCGGCAGGCGCTGTCCTCGGGGTGCTCACCTGCGTGGTTCTCGCCCGGGTCGTGACGACCTCGTTGGGGGCGATGCTGGGCGGGCGGCGGTTCCGCGACAGTGCGGCAGGAATCGTTGCGGTGCTCGCGAGCCTGTCGGGCATCACCCTGGGGATGGGCATGGAGGCGGTCGGCCGCACGCCGAATGCTGCGGAGTTGGTCGGCTCGCTCGCCGCCCTGGCTGGGTGGACGCCGTTCGGCTGGGCCTGGGCTATTCCCTCGGATGTCGCCGACGGGCAGTGGGGTGTGGCAGCAGCCAAGCTCATCCTGGGGGTCGTTCTGGTGGCCGGTCTGCTGCGCGCGTGGAAGACGCTGCTGGATCGGCGGCTCACCAGCCCGATCGAGGCCCGTGGCGGAGGCGAACGGGTCGGCCAGAGTGGCTGGATCGACCGGCTGACAGGGTCGTCCGCCGCAGGCGCAGTTGCCGGGCGATGTCTGCGCTACTGGCGCCGCGACCCGCGCTACGTCACCTCGGTCGCGATGTTCCTCATCATGCCGATCGTCCTGGTCGTCTCGATGCAACTGCAGCGCCAGTCCGGCGAGAATCTCGGGCCGGTGCCGTGGGAGTTCCTCGGGCCGTTCTCGCTGGCCATGCTCGTGGGCCTGTCGACCTGTCAGGACCTGGCCTACGACGGCACGGCGATGTGGACCCATCTCACCAGCGGGATGCCGGGGCGAGCCGACCGGCTGGGGCGGCTCATCGCGCTGGGAGTCGTCGTGGGGCCGCTGTTCGTCGTCCTGCAGATCGCGGCAGCAGCCCTCTCCGGGCGGTGGGATCTCGTGCTGCCCTCGACGGCGGTCGGGCTGGCCGCAGCCCTCGGCGGCGCGGGAGTCGCCTCGTGGGTTGGCGCCATCCTGCAGAGCCCGGCGGCACCTGCTGGGGCCAACCCGTTCCGCACCAGCAACGGCGGTGGCTTGCAGGCGATCATCGCCACGACGGTCACCCTCGCCGCCTCGGGGATGCTCGCGGTGCCCGTTGTGGCCTTGGCGTGGATCGGGCTCGACCGACCGTGGGCGGCCGTCGCGGCTCCGATCGTGGGGCTGGGGATCGGCCTGGGCTCGCTGGCGTTGGGCAGCCGCCTGGGCGGTGCCTACCTCGACGGCCACTGGCCCGAGGTCCTCACCAATGTCAGCGAGAAGCACGCCTGAGGCGGCCTGGTCCGGACCGGTAATCAGGTCGGGCGGGAGAGCCGGTCAAGGAACGCCAGCAGCATGGCCTCCCGCAGGGCCGGCGTCGCGAGGTCGAGCAAGGCGTTGACCGGAGCCATCCGCTCGGGCAGCGCCAGCGATCCGTCGACGCCGGCCAGCCCGGCCATCGCCAACAGCCCGTCGAAATCGCTGTCGGACAGGGTGGCCGAGTCGAGCGACGCGATTGCACCCGCCAACCCGGGATCGACGACGACCCCGCCGGACGCGCGAGCCGCCTCGACCGATTCGCCGAGGGCGGCGAGGAAGTCGGGCACCGAGGGCGCCGTCGCCGCCGACAGGGTGAGGTGCAGCGTCGCAGGCATCCCGCGGAAGGCCAGCTGCGGTTGGACATACCACCCGCGGGCCAGCATTTCGTCGGCGATGGTGAAGACATCGCACGAGCCATCGCTTTCCAGGGCAAGCAGGGTCGAGTCGGGCTCCACGACGACCCGCAGACCCGGTATGCCGTCCACGCCCCGAGCGATGGCGAGGGTGGCCTCACGCGCGGTGCGGGCCAGCACGGCATACTGCTGGACCCCGATCGCCCGGGTGACCGCCCATGCTGCCGCGAGCGGGCCGCCGGACTTGGTCGACTGCATCGTCGAGTTGAGCATGGTGTAGCCGGGCCAGGCTGCCGACGCGAAGTAGTGACCGCGCCGAAGCGTCGAATCTCGGTGCAGCAGAAGGGAAATCCCCTTCGGGGTGTAGGCGTATTTGTGCAGGTCGACGCTGATGCTCGTCACGCCGGGCACGGTGAAGTCCCACGGCGGGACGGCATCGAGGTGCGGCAGGACCCAACCGCCGATGCACGCGTCGACGTGGCAGCGGATGCCCCGATCGGCGGCCAGAGCACCCAGCTCGGTGATCGGGTCGAGGACCCCGTGGGCGTAGGACGGCGCCGACCCGACCACGAGCACGGTGTCGTCGCGGACCGCTGCGGCCATCGCCTGGGGGTCGGCACGGAAGGTCTGGGGATCGACGTCGACGAAGAGTGCCTCGACGCCGAAGTAGTGCGCCGCCTTGTGGAAGGCCGCGTGCGCGGTGGTCGGCAGCACCATCGACGAGCCGCCAGGGGAGGCGCCCGCACCGTCGCGGGCCGCGAGCACGGCGAGCAGGACCGACTCGGTGCCGCCGGACGTCACGGAACCGGCGAATCCCGGCGGCGCATTCAGCAGCGCGCCGGCCATGCCGACGAGGTCGTTCTCCATCGCGAGCAGCGACGGGAAGGCGGTCGGGTCGAGAGCGTTGGAGTCGGCGAACATCGTCAGGGCAGTCCGCCCGATGGCGTCCGCATCGGCCAGCCCGGAGTCGTAGACATAGGCGAGGGTGCGCCCGCCGTGGCTGGGCAAGTCCCGCGCCTGCAGGGCCAGCAGGTGGGCGTGGATCTCGTCGGGGGTCATCGATCCTCCTGTGCGACAGAGCTTTCCACGGCGGCGGCATCCAAGCGATAGCGCAGCAGGAACAGCAGCGAGACGGCCACGAGCAGCGCCGGCAGCGCCGAGAAGCCGAGGCCCATCGCGGTCAGGGCCGACTCCGGTTGGTGAGCCAGCCCGTCGGTCGAGGAGACATAGCCCCCCGCGGCGAGCACACCGGCATACGCGAAGGGGCCCAGCGCCATGCCGAAGGTTTCCGCGGCCGTCCACACCCCGGTGTAGACGCCGGTGCGGTTCTCTCCGGTGCGGGCTGCATCCACGGCCGCGACGTCCGGGAGCATCGCGAGGGGGAACATCTGGGTGCCGGCATACCCGACGCCGACGACCGCCACCGCCGCGGCGAGCGCGGTGCTGTCCAGCTGCATCCCGAGCAGGGCTGCCAGCGCTCCGGCGCCGAGCGCGAGCGAGGCGATGAGGAAGCCGGTGCGCTTGCCGACCCGGTGCCCCACGCGCTGCCAGAGAGGGGTGACGACCAGCGCGGGCGCCACGAAGCAGACGAAGAGGATGCTCGACAGGCCGGGCGAGCCCATCCGGGCCCGGGCGACGTAATCGACGCCGGCGAGCATCGCGGCGGTGGCCAGGGCTTGGAGGACATAGGCCATGAGCAGGGTGCGGAAATCCTTGGCGCGGGCGACAATTCGCAGTTGCTCGCCGAGACTGGCGGTCGAGGCGGCGACGTCACGCATCGGGGCCGCTCGGGTGCCCCACCAGGCGCCGAGTGCCCCGAGCGCGATGAGCAGCCCGACGAACACGCCCACCCCTCGGTATCCCCACTCCGGTCCGAGCGCGTCGCGAACCATCGGCGACAGGCCGCCGGAGACGAGGATCGCGAGCGCGAGGATGGCGACCCGCCAGGACATCAGCCGGGTGCGCTCGTCGTAGTCGTCGGTGAGTTCGGCCGGCATCGCGACGTAGGGCACCTGGAAGAACGCGTATGCCGTCGCGCAGGCCAGGAAGAGCACGACCACCCAGGCGGCACCCAGGCCGGTGGGGGAGGTGGGGCCCATGAAGAGCAGCGCGAACGAGATCGCCAGTGCAAGGCCCGCGCGCAGCAGGAAGGGTCGGCGGCGCCCGGCGGGGTTGGTGGAGCGATCCGAGATCCGCCCGGCGATCGGATTGAGGATGACGTCCCAGGCCTTGGGGAGGAAGACGACCAGGCCCGCTATGCCGGCGGCCACGCCGAGTCGATCGGTGAGGTAGGGCAGCAAGAGCAAGCCCGGCACGGTGCCGAACGAACCGGTCGCCACCCCGCCGAGGGCATACCCACGTCGCACGGAGCCCGGCAGTTGGGTGGTCACCATGACCGGACGATAGCGGCCAGGCATCCGTCGTGGCACAGGTCCGCGGAACGGGAGGCGCTTGGCCTGCTGGACCGGAACAACGGCCAACGAGCATCTTCGACTCCAGAGCGTCTGAAAGGCACGTCAGGCCAGTTCCTTACCTCGTCACGTGTCAAGTATGGCGAGTAGCGATTCGTACGTGCCGACAGGGAATCTGGATCCGGTTTCGTCCTTCAAGAGCGATCAAGGTCATCAGCGCGCAATCGGTTCCCAATTCTCGGGCTGGCGGACGCAGTAGTTGCGGACACCTGAGAGCCGGATAACAGTCTGCCTGTCTTTGGATACCGACGTGAAGACACAAATCAAAACATCCACCGCCAACACGACACCCAAGAGTTCGTGATCATTGTATAGATCGACAATTTCCCCACTCAAAGCTTCGAGTTCGATCAGAGGCATGTTCAGGGAGGGTTTGACCCTGCCGTGGCGAGCGGGGCCGAAGCAGTAGCCAACAAGCATTCTGGCCCTGATTG
>ERZ795062.2957-NODE-2957-length-10804-cov-6.112848_pt1 | contig 10804 bp, 12 predicted proteins | sample MGYA00375146_ERZ795062 | MGnify/ENA primary metagenome ERZ795062 (study PRJEB30191, sample SAMN05720281) | activated sludge metagenome | isolation source: Anaerobic digester | place: USA | collected 2015-07-16 ...
CTGCGGGTGCTGATCGTCGGCGGCCCGTCCGGCACCGGACTCGAACGTCCGGGCGTCCTGATCGAGCAGGCCGCGCAGCTCGGCATCTCCGAGGCCGTCACCTTCCTGCCGCCGCAACCGTCGGCACGGCTCGCCGACGTGTACCGGGCATCGGATCTTGTTGCCGTGCCCAGTTATTCGGAAAGCTTTGGGCTGGTTGCCATTGAGGCGCAGGCCTGTGGCACACCGGTGATCGCGGCCCGCGTCGGCGGTCTCGGGGTGGCCGTCGCCGACGGGACCAGTGGCCTGCTCGTCGACGGTCACGAGATCGACGCCTGGACTTCGGCGCTGGAAAGCCTGCTGTGGCAACCTGATCGGCTGGCGGAGCTGGCGGCGTCGGCACGCGGGCACGCCGAACAGTTCTCCTGGGAACACACCGCCGACCGGTTGCTGCGCAGCTACGGGCAGGCGATGCGGTCCCTGGAGTCGTCGAAACATGCTGTGCTGAAAGAGCATCTGAATCACAAGGGAGCCCTCGGGCTCGACGGCATCGGGCAGCGGGTGCGCCGCAGCTGGCTGCGGCGGCGGAATCGCGTCGGTGCCTGATCCTGTCGGCGCGCACGACGCCCGAACCATATCGTCGAGAGGGAACGGAATCCTTATGGGATACAGGGAGATCGCCCAGGTTGTCGAGGCCTCGCTCACCGAACGTGAGATCGACTACAGCACAAAGAGTTCCGGTGGTGCTCAGGCCGAGCATTTCGTGGTCGAACTGCCGGGGGAGAAGAAGCTCAAGACCACCGTGCTGCTGACCGCCGAACAACACGGGCTGCGGGTGGAGGCGTTCGTGTGCCGGCGTCCCGACGAGGATTTCGAGGAGGTGTACAAGTACCTGCTCAAACGCAACCGGCGCATCTACGGGGTCGCCTACACCCTCGACAACGTCGGCGACATCTATCTCGTCGGCCGGATCTCGGCGGCAGCGGTGACCGGCGACGAGATCGACCGCATCCTCGGCCAGGTCCTCGAAGCCGCCGACGGCGACTTCAACGTCCTCCTCGAGATCGGCTTTCATACCTCCATTCAGCGCGAATGGGCGTGGCGGGTCTCCCGCGGCGAACCCCTGCACAACCTGCGCGCCTTCGAGCACATCATCGACAAGGACGCGCTGCCCGCCCCCGGCGAACCGCTGCCCGGCGAGACCGGCCACGAGAATCTTCCGATATAGGGACTGCCGAGGGCAATATGCCCTCGGCAGTGGCTATATCGACAGAAAGTTGCAGGCAGTGGGCTGGCGGGTGTCCGGTTTGCGGTACTCTCGCGGCGGTCTGCGTCACATCGTTGCAATCGCTGTTGATACGATTGCCACCGCGAAACCCACTACTCGGAGGTCTGATGAGCTTCAAGAACCCGTATCCCGACGTCGAGATCCCCAACGTCAGCGTGTATGACTTTCTTTTCGGTTCCATCGCCGACGAGGACCTGGATCGGGTCGCACTCGTTGATCCCAAATCGGGCGCCGAGACCACCTACCGGGCGCTGATCGGGCAGATCAACGCCGCCGCCGGCGCGCTCGCCGCCCGCGGCATCGGGGTCGGCGACGTCGTGGGCATCCTGTCGCCGAACGTTCCCGCGTTCGCCACCGTGTTCCACGGCGTGCTGCGCTCGGGCGCCACCGCGACCACCCTGAACGCGCTGTTCACCGCCAACGAGATCGAGAAGCAGCTCAAGGACTCCAAGGCCAAGCTGCTGATCACCGTCTCGCCGCTGTACGAGCACGCCGCCGAGGCCGCCAAGCGGGTCGGGCTGGCCGACGAGAACCTGATCGTGCTCGACGGCGAGGGCCTGGAGAAGTCCGGCCACCCGAACGCGGTCGACCTGCTGGCCCCGAACCACCCCGCCCCCGAGGTGTCGTTCGACCCCGCCACCCACATCGCGGTCCTGCCCTACAGCTCCGGTACCACCGGAAACCCCAAGGGTGTCAAGCTGTCCCACACCAACCTGGTGGCCAATGTGGCGCAGATCCAGCCGCTGCAGGCGATGAACTCGGACGACGCCATCATCGCGGTGCTGCCGTTCTTCCACATCTACGGCATGACGGTGCTGCTCAACGCGGCGCTGTTCGCTCGCGCCCGGCTGGTCATCATGCCCAAGTTCGACCTGGTCGAGTTCCTGGAGAACATCCAGAACCACAAGGTCACCTACGCGTTCATCGCGCCGCCGGTGGCCGTCGCGCTGGCCAAGCACCCGATCGTCGACAACTACGACCTGTCGTCGCTGCACACCATGCTCTCCGGCGCGGCCTCGCTCGACGCCGAACTCGGCAACGCCGTCGCCAAGCGCCTGAACCTGCACATGCTGCAGGGCTACGGCATGAGCGAGCTGTCGCCGGTCAGCCACCTGATCCCCACCGACTCGCGGGCCGTGCTCGGCAAGGACGAGCCGCCGCTGTCCTCGATCGGCTGGGCCGTGCCCAACACCGAGAACAAGCTGATCGACCCGGCGACCGGCGACGAGATCGGCATCCCGGATTCGGGTGTGTCCGAGCCCGGTGAGCTGTGGGTGAAGGGGCCGAACGTGATGCTCGGCTACCTGAACAACGACCAGGCCACCGCCGACACCATTGACGCCGAGGGCTTCCTGCACACCGGCGACATGGCCACCGTCGACGCCGACGGCTGCGTCTACATCGTCGACCGGCTCAAGGAACTCATCAAGTACAAGGGCTACCAGGTGCCGCCGGCCGAGCTGGAGGCGCTGCTGCTGACCAACCCGAAGATCGCCGACGCCGCGGTCATCGGCGTGATCGAGGAGGAGACCGGTGAGGAGATCCCGAAGGCGTTCGTGGTCCGCCAGTCCGGTGCCGAGATCGACGAGGCCGAGGTGATGGAATTCGTCGCCGAGCGTGTCGCCCCGTACAAGAAGGTGCGCGTGGTCGAGTTCATCGACGTCGTGCCCAAGTCGGCGTCGGGGAAGATCCTGCGTAAGGACCTGCGCAAGTAGGGTTTTGGACAAGCAACGGTGGGCGAACCGAAGTGGTTCGCCCACCGTTGTCGGTTCTGGCTGACTGCGTTAGAGATCATCGGGTAGTAGCCGGAACGCGGCGTGGCCGGTCAGTGGTCGGACCGCTCGGAAGTCGCGTCTGTCGAGAGTCAGTATCGCGGCGGTTTCATAGCGCTCGGCGAGCGAAACGTTGACCGCATCCGCGAGGTCCAGCGTAAGGGCCCGATACTTGTTCTGGACTATGCGTGAGGTGCGCAGGGTATCCGCGGAGATCGTCGCCAGTTCCACCCGGCCGGCCCGCTCCTGCGCCAACAGCCAATCGTTGATCCCATACGCGGCGTCCCGGTTGATATTTCGGGTGACGACATGCTCGACCTCGTGCAATACGAGGGGAGACACAACGATCAATCCCGCCATCTGTAGAGCCGCCCGCGCGGCATCATGCTCAGGATCTCTGACGTTGAAGGTGGCGACCATACCTGATGTGTCGCCGATGAGGATCACCTGGGATCCTTCGTCTCGCCTCCGATGGACTCGCGCACCAGCTCATCGACCTCGTCGGAGGTTACGGCGTGGCCGAAGTCCAGGACGGGTATATCCATGTCCTGATCCCATCGGCGGCTCCGCATTGCTGCCAAATGAAACGCTTCCCTGAAGTATTCGGATTCGGGGCGACCATCGCGTGCGGCTGCCTGTTTGATCAGGTCCAGGTCGGCTTCATCCACCATGACAGTGGTCTTCTTCAGAGGCATGGAGGTTATGGTACCACCACCTTAACTTATCGCCGGGCGGGTTGCCCGAGTGATCGAGTTCAGACCGAACATGTAGCGCGGGTGCTATGACCACAGACTTGGCGAGGCCGCCAGGCCCGTGGGACTTGAGGTGATCGCACCCGGAGCGGGCACGCATGGCGAGGAGACCTGAAATGAAACAAGTGGGCGACGGGGCCCGCTCGATCCGGCGGGTCAGTCGGCCAGGACCGAGTTGGTGAAGGCGTCGACGCGGCGGGTCAGTTCGGCGATCTGCTCGGCTCGGATGGCGTCGAGATCCGTGCCCTTGTGATAGGCGGGCGGCAGTTGCCGGACATTGCGGGAGCAGTGGAATGTCTTGCACACCAACACTCCTACCGTGTCGCCTCGCCGTCCGGCCGGACCGGCGCGGCGGGCCGCGTAGAGCACGGCCTCGTCAGTGAGGTTGACATCGCGGCACCACGAACACATCGCTCGCGCACGGGGTTTGGCGTCGGCGCGGGTCAGCGGCAGGGCGACGACACCGGCGTCGTGGGGGATGACCACGTAGGAGCGTTTGGGCATCTTCGGGTCGCGCCAGCCGTAGAACTCGAGGACGTCGAAGTTGACGGCGTCGAAGTCCACGGCGAAGGTGACCTTCTTGATCTCGCTGCGCGTCGCGCCGCGGAATGAGGACAGGATGTCTTGTCGGGTAACAGATTTCATGGGATGATCATTCGGTGACCCGCCAGCCGTCGCCGGCGGTGAGTGAGGTGAGGGCAGCAAAACCCGTCCGGCCCAGTGGGTCGGTTGCGGGGCGCGATCATCTGCCGAGGGCGCGCGCGGCGCCTACGGACTCCTCAACTCGAACGATCATCACCCAGCCAGTGTATGGGAGCTGTCAAACCAAATCGTCGAGTACTGGATGATTTCTATGCGGGTGCATAGGCCGATCTCAACGTCGAGCAGACGCGTCGAGGGGTGCCGACGGCGATCGTTGAATCATGAATACTACAACGACACACGCACCGACGACTGACGCACCGACGACACGCATAACGAACTACGGGCACTCGCCCCGACCGACCGCTGAACCCGCTATCGCGGCCGACGGACTGACCAAACGGTTCCGGTCCCGGACGGCCGTCGACGCCGCGACGCTGACCATTCCCGTCGGCACCGTCACCGGTCTGGTCGGGCCGAATGGCGCCGGTAAAACGACACTCCTGGCAATGCTGCTGGGACTGGTCCGGCCCACGTCGGAAACCGCTACCGTGCTCGGCGAACCACTGACCCGGCCCACGGCCTACCTGCCCAAGGTGGGTTCGCTGATCGAAACCCCCGCCTTCCACCCGTCCGTCAGCGGTCGGGACAACCTGCGCGCACTCGCCCTACTGGGTGGCCAAAACGCCGCTGACCTGGACGAACTCCTGCACCTGGTGGGGCTCGCCGGCGGTAGCAGTCCTGGTCGCCGGTGTGGCCACGGCGACAATCGTCGCACCCCGGTATGGATTCTCTACGTCGGAATGGTTCAGCGCCAACGGACTTGGCGGCATCGCCGGTGATATCGCCAGGCTCGGCATGTTCGTCCTGATGTATGCGGCCATCGGTACGACGCCGGCCGTCGTCATCCGGTTGACTCCTATCACGCTGGCTGTGCTGCTGCTGTGGTTCGGCCCGATCGAGAACGTCATCGGCGAGGATCTGGACTGGGCGCGCCGCTGGTTCCCCGGTCGTCGCCTACCAGACGGGCCTGGCCGAACCGCCATCGTAACGGACGAGAATGCCCGTCGGCGCCGTCGGGACACAGCCGTCGCCGATGTGGAAAACTCATCGGCATGAGCAACGGCACCCTGATTTTGATGCGGCATGGCGAGAGCGAATGGAATGCGTCCAACCAGTTCACCGGCTGGGTCGACGTCGCGCTCACGGAGAAGGGCACCGCGGAGGCGGTGCGGGCGGGCGAGCTGCTCGTCGAACACGATCTGCTGCCCGACGTCCTGTACACCTCGTTGCTGCGCCGGGCCATCGCCACCGCGCAGATCGCCCTGGACAAAGCCGACCGGCACTGGATCCCGGTGGTCCGCGACTGGCGCCTGAACGAACGCCACTACGGTGCGCTGCAGGGCCTCAACAAGGCCGACACCCTGGAAAAGTACGGCAACGAGCAGTTCATGCTGTGGCGCCGCAGCTACGACACCCCGCCGCCGGCAATCGACGTCGACGCCGAGTACAGCCAATCGAACGACCCGCGGTACGCCGACCTCGACGAGGTTCCGCTGACCGAATGCCTCAAGGACGTCGTCGAGCGGCTCATCCCGTATTTCACCGAGGCCATCGCCGCCGACCTGAAGGCCGGTAAGACCGTGCTGGTCGCCGCTCATGGCAACTCGCTGCGGGCACTGGTCAAGTATCTCGACGGAATCTCCGACGAGGACATCGCCGGCCTGAACATCCCCACCGGAAACCCGCTGCGCTACGACCTCGACGACCAGCTCAAGCCGCTCAACCCGGGCGGCACCTACCTCGATCCGGAGGCCGCCGCGGCAGGCGCCGCCGCCGTCGCCGCGCAGGGACAACAGAAGTAGACAGGCAGCGGCAGGAGAAGTGGACCCGCAACCCTGTGATGCGGGCTACATTGGACCCATGGGCGAAACGGGGACGGTTCACATCAAGCACCTGCCGGGTCAGGAGCGCTACGAGGCTTCGGTGACTTCGGACGACGGTACCGACCTGCAGGTCGGCTACCTCGACTATGTCTCGGAGATCGAGCAGGTGGTGCTCACCCACACGGTGATCTACGAGCGGTTCAGCGGACACGGATACGCGGGTCAGCTGGTGAAGGCGGTCCTCGACGACATCCGGCCCTCGGGCAAGAAGGTGGTGCCGGTGTGCTCGTATGTGGAGGCCTACGTGGGTAAACATCCCGAGTACGCCGACATGGCGGTCAGCGTCCAGCGCTGACCCGGCGAACCGGCGCGGCGGCTGCGTTCGGCGATCGCCCACCGGGAGGTCGTCGCCCCGGCAGCCCCCGGTCGGCCATCGGGTGCGGTATGCGAGCGGAGCCTGTTGCGTTGTGGAACTCTGCGTGAACAGCGGCCGAACTCTCCCGCGAGGAGTGCGACGGGCGTTCGGCGAGCCGTAAAGTACACGTTGTGACCGTTGCTTTGGTTCTCGGCGCGATCGCACTGGCATTGGCTGTCGGCGTTGCTATCGGAACCTTGATTGTGCGACCCCGTTTCGTGGGCGGTGCCCGCGTCCCGGGGCCGCACGCCGCCTCGTCGTCGGTTGCCTCGTCGTCGGTTTCCCCGTCGTCGGTTTCCCCGTCGTCGGTTTCCTTTGTGCATCTGGAGGCGGCACAGTCGCCGCGGGCGGTCCCCGAGGACGCCGAACTGAAGGTGTCCGACGTCGTCGGCCTCACCTCGGACGGTCAGATGACCAAGGCCGGGCTTCTCGGTCTCATCGTGCGCAACTCCGAGACGGCGGTGGCCGTCGTCGACCAGTTCCGTGACGTGGTGCTCTACAACCATCGCGCCGTCGAACTGGGCATCGTGCGTGACAGGCTGCTCGCCGACGTCGTGTGGCGGGCGGCCAAGGACGTCCTCGACACCTCCGCGGAGAAGCGGTTCGAATTCACTCCCAGTCCGTCGACGCTGGGTTTCGTATCCACCGGCCGGGCCACCGTGCGTAACGTCGACTCGGTCGGCTGCCTCGTCCGGCTGGCGGTCGGTGACGACGCGGCAGGAACGGAGCGCGGGAGCAAGGCCAAGGGCGCAGCCGGCCAGGACGAGCGGTACGCGGTGATCTACGGGGTCGACGACACCGAGCACGCGCGGGTGGAGGCCACCCGCCGCGATTTCGTCGCGAATGTCTCACACGAACTCAAGACGCCGGTCGGCGCGATCGGTCTGCTCGGCGAGGCGTTGCTCGAATCAGCCGACGACGTCGACGCGGTCAGCCACTTCGGCACCCAGGTGGTGGGCGAGGCCCAGCGCCTGGGCCGGATGGTCAACGAACTGCTGTCGCTGTCGCGGCTGCAGAGTGGTCGCGCCGAGGGGTTCGCGCACGTCGATGTGGACGCGCTCGTCGACGACGCGCTGGACGCGGCGGCGCTCACCGCCGACGCCGCGGGCATCAAGCTGCAGGCCGACGCGCCGATCGGGCTCGGTGTACGGGGCGACCGGATGCTGCTGCTGACGGCGCTGAACAACCTCATCGTCAACGCCATCGCGTATTCGCCGGAGAACACGATGGTCTCGATCAGCCGTAGACGCACCGACGTCGACGGCGTGCCGATGGTGTCGATCGCGGTCACCGACCGTGGTATCGGTATCGCGCAGGCCGACCAGCAGCGGGTGTTCGAGCGCTTCTTCCGCGTGGACAAGGCGCGGTCGCGGCTGACCGGAGGGACCGGTCTGGGGCTGGCCATCGTCAAGCATGTCGCGGCCAACCACGACGGGACCATCGCGCTGTGGAGCAAACCCGGCACCGGATCGACGTTCACCCTGAGCATCCCGCTGGACGTCCTCGGCGAGGCCGACGACGACGGCGCCGACGACCGGGCCACAGCCGTCGGCGGGGTGCCCGCGGCGTGAATCCGGTATCGCCGTGGACCGGCCCCGACCCCGATTGTCGTCTGAAAATCAAGACAGAAGGAATCTATCTGTGACGCATGTACTGATCGTCGAGGATGAGAAAGCCCTGGCCGATCCGTTGGCCTTCTTGCTGCGTAAGGAGGGATTCGAGACGAGCGTGATCAACGATGGAGCGCAGGCACTCGCCGCGTTCGACCGCATCAATCCCGACATCGTTCTCCTCGATGTGATGCTGCCCGGAATGTCGGGTACCGAGATCTGCCGGGCCCTGCGCGCCCGATCAGGTGTCCCGGTGATCATGGTGACCGCCCGCGACTCGGAGATCGACAAGGTGGTGGGCCTGGAACTCGGCGCCGATGACTATGTGACCAAACCGTATTCGGCGCGTGAGCTCATCGCCCGGATCAGGGCGGTGCTGCGTCGCGGCGACGGCGGCGACGACGAGGTGGCCGTGGCGGTGCTGGAGGCGGGTCCGGTCCGGATGGACGTGGACCGGCACACCGTGGCCGTCAACGGCGAATCGATCACGTTGCCGCTCAAGGAGTTCGATCTTCTCGAGTATCTGATGCGCAATGCCGGACGGGTGCTCACCCGCGGTCAGCTGATCGACCGGGTGTGGGGTGCCGACTACGTCGGTGACACCAAAACCCTTGATGTGCACGTGAAGCGGCTGCGCGCCAAGATCGAACCGGACCCGGGGTCGCCGAAACATCTGGTGACCGTCCGTGGCCTGGGCTACAAACTGGAACCGTGACACCTGTTCTGAAACCAGCCACTGCCGGTTGAGGTGCGAGCGGTTGAGGTGCGACGAGCGTTGGCGACGAGCCTTCAAACCCGGTGAGATGACATTGTCGGCTTTGCGGGGTTTCGAGGCTCGGCCGCCGGGCGGCCGCACACCTCAACCGGCGGGGCCTTCCTGTCTGAACGGGCGGCGGGAGAGTTTTGGTGGCTCAACCGGCAGGTTCAGTCGTCGAGGCGCTCGTACTTGATGTCGGTCTCGCGGCGTGCCGTCGCGGCCGCCGTCGCCGGGTGAACGGCGATGAGTCCCAGACCGTTTCGGCGCTCACACACGGCGGCGAGGGCGTCGTAGGCGGCCTGCCCGATCAGTTCGATCAACTCGGGGGCATATGACTGCCACACCTGGGTGGCACCGACGTGCGCGTCGGGAGACCCCGAGCAGTACCACTTCAGGTCGTGGCCGCCCTCTCCCCAGCCGCGCCGGTCGTACTCGGTGATGGTGGTCTTGAGCACCTGGGTGCCGTCGGGCCGCTCCACCCAGTCCTGCTCGCGGCGTACCGGAAGCTGCCAGCACACATCGGGTTTCACGGTCAGCGGTTCCAGGCCCTTACGCAGCGCCATCGCGTGCAGGGCACATCCGGGCCCCTTGGCGAAATCGGGGCGATTGAGGAAAATGCACGCGCCCTTGTGGGTTCGCGTCTTCAGGGCCGGCTCGTCGTCGAGGTCGCCCTCCTCGAGATAGCCGTGCGGGCCGACCGGGATCTTGCCCGAACCCTTCTTGTGGAACTGCCAGTCGTCGGCGGTGAGCATCGACATCCCCCTGGCCAGCCGTTTGCGGTCGTCCTTGTCGGACAGATACGCACCGTGGGTGCAGCATCCGTCCGATTCGCGGCCGTCGACGATACCCTGGCACGCGGGCGTGCCGAATACACATGTCCAGTGCGACAACAGCCAGGTGAGGTCGGCGTTGATCACGTGTTCGGGGTCATCGGGATCGGCGAATTCGTACCACTCGCGCGCGAAGTCGAGGTCGACCTCCGGGGTGGGGCGCATCCGCGCGCTCGTCTTGGTGCTCGGCACATGTCAACGGTAGCGCCGTGGGCGCGGATTGTGCCGATCGAGGAGGTAGAAGGGCCGCACAAAGGCCGGTGACCGTGCGTGAATCGAAAAAAAGATGGTGCCTTTGCCGGGAGTCGCTGTCGCGGTCGGCCCGCGACGCAGTAGCGTGTGCGGAGTGCGCTTAGGAGTACTCGATGTGGGCAGCAATACGGTCCACCTGTTGGTCGTCGACGCCCATCCGGGTGGTCATCCCACCCCCATGAGTTCGACGAAGGCGATTTTGCGCCTTGCTGAACAGATTGACGATGACGGGCGTCTGGTCGACCGCGCGGCGGACAAGCTGATCGACGCCGTCGACGAATTCACCCGTATCGCGGAGTCATCGGGATGCGAACAGATCATGGCGTTCGCCACCTCGGCGGTGCGCGATGCGACCAACTGTGATCAGGTTCTCGCCGACGTCGAGGCCAAGACGGGCGTCACGGTCGATGTCCTGTCGGGCACCGACGAGGCGCGCCTTACATCGCTGGCCGTACGCCGCTGGTACGGGTGGAGTGCGGGCCGCATCCTGGCACTGGACATCGGCGGCGGTTCGCTGGAGATGTCCAACGGGGTCGACGAGGAACCCGATGTGGCGCTGTCGCTGCCGTTGGGTGCGGGCAGGCTCACCCGCGAGTGGCTGCCCGACGATCCGCAGGACCG
>ERZ795062.2959-NODE-2959-length-10795-cov-330.097765_pt1 | contig 10795 bp, 6 predicted proteins | sample MGYA00375146_ERZ795062 | MGnify/ENA primary metagenome ERZ795062 (study PRJEB30191, sample SAMN05720281) | activated sludge metagenome | isolation source: Anaerobic digester | place: USA | collected 2015-07-16 ...
CTGGCTCATGTAAGGAACATTTAGCTGCGCTTTAGCTGGCAAGGTGGTAGCTGCATCCGCCATTTGCAGCGGCACTGTGCTGGAGACAAGTAACAAAATCAGTAACCAGCATACAGCTACTTTGAAGACTTTGCCTTGCTTCATGAAGTCTTCTTTAGCCTCCTTAGAACCATGTCTTTGGGCATGGCTTCCATGAGGTGGAATAGGGAAGGTCCCACCGATTTACCGCTGATTACTGCTCTGATAAATGGGAAGTAGTCGCGTGGTTTTATACCTTTGTCCTGAGCATACTGTCTCAGCACAGCTTCGATGTGATCTGCGTCCCACACCGTAGCGTCAAGCTGCTCAGCCAAACCTTCCAGTGGCAGATCCTTTGTCAAAAGCTCCTGTGCTTTTTCATCCACTGTGAAATCGTCAGTGAAGATGTAATCAGCCAGTTCAACAAAGTCTTTCAAGGTGTGCATGCGTTCTACCAAGAGTGGAATCAGCCTCAGGTGGTAAGGTTCAATCTGGAATCCTTTCGCTTCCGCAAAGGGCCTTATGCGCTCTACAAGTTCTTCAGGAGGAAGCATTTTCATGTGTTCGCGGTTTATGTAGTAGAGCTTATCGGGGTCAAATACCGCTGGGTGCAAGCCAATCTTTTTTGGGTCGAAAAGTTCAATAAGCTCTTGTTTAGTGTAGACTTCTCTGTCTGGGTCATAGGACGCACCCAGCAGAGCGAGGAAGTTAAATAGCGCTTCAGGTAGGAACCCTTCGTCGCGATATGCTTCCACGCCCACGGCACCGTGCCTCTTGGAAAGTTTGGTTTTGTCCTTCCCCAAGATCATGGGGACATGTCCAAACTCGGGTGTTTCCCAGCCCAGTGCTTCATAAATAAGGATTTGCTTAGGGGTGTTGGGTATGTGATCTTCTCCTCTGAGCACGTGAGTAACACCCATGGTGTGATCGTCTATGACCACAGCAAAGTTATAAGTGGGTGTACCATCGCTCCTCACCAAGATGAAATCGTCCAGTTCACTACTGTTAATCTCAATGTGGCCTTTGACCATGTCGTCCCAAGCGATTATGCCTCTATCTTGCGGTACTTTCAGCCTAACAGCAAAGGGCATGCCTTTGTTGAGCCGCTCTTCAATTTCTTCTTGGGTAAGTCGTGAGCAACGTCCATCATAACGTGTTGGGAGTCCTTGCTGACGCTGCTGCTCTCGCATCTGCTCTAGCTCCTCGGTGGTACAAAAGCAACGATAAGCTTTGCCTTCCTCCAGAAGTTTCTGGGTGTACTGCTGGTAAATGTGCATGCGCTCAGATTGGTGGTAAGGCCCTTCATCCCAATCTAAGCCCAGCCATTTCATGGAAATCAGTATTTGCTCGGAGTACTCGGGTTTACTGCGCTCAGGGTCTGTGTCCTCGATGCGCAGCAAGAACGTTCCTCCAAACTTTTTTGCAAAAAGGTAGTTAAAAAGAGCTGTTCTGGCGCCTCCCACGTGCAAATAACCAGTAGGTGAAGGAGCAAATCGAGTCTTTATGTGCGTGGGGTTGTCGTTAATACTCATGCTAAACCAAGCCTCCTTTTACATTCGTAGATGGCTTGCTGCACTGCCACGGACAAGCGAGACGCATCAGTGCCTCCCGCCTGTACCAGTGTGGGGCGTCCGCCACCTTTACCTCCTATGTAGGAAGCTGCCATGTTCACTACTTCACGGAGGTTTACCTTCTCTGCCACATCAGGTGACGCTGCCAAGACCAAGACGGGTTTTTCATTGTTCAAGGTTCCAAGAGCTGCCACAAAAGGTTTGTTAAAGCTTCTCATGGCATCAACAGCAATGATGAGCGCACTGGGGTCTCTGGGTGGGAACACTGCATTTATGAATTTAATGCCGTTTATCTCCTCTGCTTTGGTAAAGAGTTCTTTTCCTTCAGCAGTGTGGACTCGTTCAATAAGGTGCTTGATTTCTTTGTCCTTTTCTTTTAAGTCCTGGTTCATTTTTTGTAGTTTTTGCACAACCATGTCTTTGGACGTATCCAGCTCCTCTGCTACATCTTTCACCAACTTTTCTAAATTCCACATATGCTCCAGCGCCTTTTTCCCCGTGATGGCTTCAATTCTTCTTATGCCTTGACTGCTTGCCGATTCGCTTATGATATGGAACAAACCAATGTCGCCCGTTCGCTTTGCATGAGTACCACCGCAAAGTTCCATGGACCAGTCGGGCACCTGCACCACTCTAACGGTTTCACCATATTTTTCCCCAAAGAGCGCCATGGCACCCATCTTCTTCGCTTCATCCAGACTGGTGAAGAATATGTTCACTTCTTTGTTTTCTAGTATCTGCTCGTTAACCAGACGCTCCACTTCTTGAATCTGGGCAGGGGACATGCTTTCAAAGTGGCTAAAGTCGAAACGGAACCAATCTGGTCCGACTTTGGAACCACCCTGCCTGACGTGATCTCCAAGCACGCGCCTAAGAGCTGCATGCAAAAGGTGAGTGGCTGTGTGTGCCCTTTGCATGGCTTTACGCCTTTCTACGTCCACCTGCAAAGAGGCTTGCTGTCCTTCTTTAATGACACCTGAAGTTACCTGCCCGTAATGCACAATGACATTACCGCCTAAGACCTTCTGCACATCATCTACGCGGAACGTGCCTGTTTCAGTGGTGATAATGCCGTGGTCTGCTTCCTGTCCTCCACTTTCAGCGTAGAAGGGGGTGTGCTCCACTATGATGGCACCTTCATCGCCTTCGTGAAGCTCTGTTCGGCTATTGTCCTTTACCGTTGCAATGATGGTGGAGCTGTCTTCCAACTGGTCATACCCAGTGAACTCAGTCTTTATGTTCCCCACAAGACGAGTAAAAATGGTGTCGGTGAGAACTGCTTCTCCGCCTTTCCAAGAGGCTCTGGACTGTTCTTTGTACTGCTCGATAATCTGGTTTAGCTTTTCTTTGTCCGTGCTAAGGTTATTTTCCTGCAGTACATCGTCAATGATGTCCAAAGGCAAGCCGTAGGTGTCGTAAAGCCTGAATACCTCTTCAGCAGGCACTTCTTTGATGCCCTGCTTTTTCATTTGCTGGACTACTTCATCTAGGTAGCGCTGGCTACTGCTCAGGGTACGCAGGAACGCTTCTTCTTCCTGCTTGATGAGTTTCATGGAAAGGTCTTGGCCACCGATGAGTTCTGGATACCAGTTCTTATAATGTTCAACGACAACGGGCACGATGTTGTACAGGAACGGTTCTTCTTTACCAAGCTGTAATCCGTACCTGACTGAGCGGCGAGCAATGCGTCTTATAACATAACCTCTGCCCTCATTGGAGGGGACAGCGCCGTCAGTTATGGCAAAGGTGAGTGCTCTTATGTGGTCAGCAATAACGCGAAAAGCGACTAAGTTTTCTTCGTATTTCTTGCCAGTTAGCTGCCCAATGGCTTCTATGATGGGCTGGAAAAGATCCGTTTCAAAGTTTGTGGGTTTTCCTTGCATGATGGCAGCCATACGCTCAAGGCCCATCCCTGTATCGATGTTCTTTCTGGGTAAATCAGAAAGGTTGCCGTTCTCGTCTTGGTAGTACTGGGTAAAGACCAAATTCCAGAACTCGCGGAACCGTTCTCCCTCTGCTGCAGGTCCTTTTGAAGGGTCATCGCAAGGCCACTCTTCACCCATGTCGTAGTGGATCTCACTGCAAGGTCCACATGGACCTGTGGGTCCAGGAGGTCCCCAGAAGTTTTCTTCTTTTCCCATACGGACTATGCGGTTTTCTGGAAGTCCCACCAAGTTATGCCATATGTCAAAGGATTCATCGTCATCTTGGTAAATGGTTACCCAAAGGCGTTCTGGTGGAAGTTTGAAACGCTGAGTAACCAACTCCCATGCCCAAAGAATGGCTTCTTTCTTGAAGTAATCGCCAATGGAAAAGTTTCCCAGCATTTCAAAAAAGGTGTGGTGCCGTGAAGTGTGACCCACATTCTCCAGATCACCCGTTCTGAGGCATTTTTGAACTGTGGTTATGCGCTTGGCAGGAGGCTGTGCCTGGCCTAAGAAATAAGGCTTAAACTGCACCATGCCAGCACTGGTGAACATGAGAGTGGGATCGTCAGGCAGCAAGGAAGACGAAGGCAAACGTAGATGACCTTTCTCTTCAAAGAAACTTAGGTAAATTGAGCGTATTTCATCTCCAGACATATACATAGAGCTGTTGCACCATCCTTTCTATGGTTAGAAAAAACTTTGCATTCTTCAGTATGTTTACTTACTTTACTTATATAGTAAGTATTTTAAATCATGAAGCTTCTAAGCGTCACCAAGCTCCTGCTTTTCTCTTAAAAATGCTACACATTGGTCGTAGTAGTACTTGTGGGGGTTCTCTGCAGTGGGTGTTTTAGGCGCTTTGTGACGAAATAGTGCCCACGCCTTATAAAGCTGTATAACTTCAGGTTTGTTTTGAACCAAGGCAGCCCAAACAGCTTTTTTACCGTGGGTGCATAGACACGCAGGTGGATCGCTAAGGTTCATGTGCTCCAAATCCCAGCACAAGTTTGTCAGTTTTGGAGGTAAACCAAACAGCTCCGAATAGTGGTGTGCTTCGCATGCTGAGGTTCTAATGGGTGCTAGGGGCGGCAAATTGGTTGAAGGTACTTTTAATGGAAGCTGGAAAAAGTCTTTAAGAATCTCTACGGCTTTTAGCCATTCTGGAGATAGTATCATCTTGAGGTATTCTTGGTAAAGTCGGCCTTCGTTTACTTGCCTTAGCAGTAAAAGGCCGTCCACCTTGTCTCCCACAGGTGTTAGACCAAGTTCAGCGCACAGCTTGGCAGCTCTTAAAATCCTTACTGGGTCTTCTTCCAGCCTTTCTTTTTCCACGGACAGCTGTCTGTTAAAAAGGTCTTCTAACCCACCTCGTGGGTCGTAGAAATTGCCTTGGAAATCCAGTGCCATGGCATTCATGGGAAAATCGCGTTTTTGCAAATTAAGGTGTGAGCTTACATCGACAATTTTGCCGCCTATGATGTAGCGATAAGTTAAAACATCTTTTCCTAAAACAACCTTGGGTTCAAAGGGCACATGTGCGTCGCTTATGATATCATAATCTTTGGGCGGTTTGCCCAGTATGATGTCTCGCAAACAGCCGCCAACCAAGAAATCCATGTTATTATTGTATATTGTAAAATTGGTATGGTCTGGTAAAGAACGTACTATTTGATATGCTGTTTCAGCAGTAAAAGTAACAAGATGGTTAATGGAAGGAGGAAACACCGTGAAAACCATAATGGCAAAACCAGGTCAGGTAGAAAGAAAGTGGTACGTGGTTGATGCTGCTGGTAAGCCGCTAGGAAGGCTGTCAGCTGGCATTGCACGTATCCTCATGGGCAAGCACAAACCCATCTGGACACCTGGCGTGGATTGTGGCGATTTCGTTATTGTGATCAATGCAGAGAAGGTAGCTTTGAGTGGCTCTAAAGAACTCAAGAAAGTGTATTATGACCACTCTGGTTATCTGGGTGGCCAGCGAGTTACACCAGCCTGGCAGCTAAGGCAGAAAAAGCCAGAGCAGCTCATTTACAGATCAGTGAAGGGCATGCTGCCCAAGAATAGTCTGGGACGCAGGCAGATCACTCACTTGAAGGTTTATGCGGGGCCAGAACACCCGCATCAGGCTCAGCAGCCTGAGAAGATTGAGCTGCCATAAAAGGGCAAAGGAGATAGGAGGGAAATATGCAAGCACAAGCACCGGTAGTAGGTAGAAGAAAAAGGGCAGTTGCCAGAGTCAGATTGGTGCCTGGGACCGGTCGCATCCTTGTAAACGGGCATGATTACAAAGAGTACTTCCACCGAGTAACCTTGGAAAAGGTTGTTGAGAAGCCTTTTGAAGCCACTGGTACTCTGGGACAGTATGATGTTTTCGCTCGCGTAGAAGGCGGCGGCAAGAGCGGTCAGGCAGATGCCATCAGACTGGGTATTGCCAGGGCACTGGTCAGATTGAACCCTGAGTGGCGTAAACCACTAAGGCAAACCAAGTTGGTTTACTCCCTGCTTACCAGAGATCCTAGGGAGAAAGAACGTAAGAAATACGGACTGCACGGAGCTCGTAGGGCTCGTCAGTACAGAAAACGTTAGAAACGCGTTAAAATATTATTGTCACTGTTAGGTGCGCCTGTGGCTCAATTGGATAGAGCAGCGGACTACGGATCCGCAGGTTGGGGGTTCGAGTCCCTCCAGGCGCGCCATTTTTTATTGCAGGACTTTCGACGCAAATTAAAAGGGGCTCCCAGTACAGGAGCCCCTTTTTCTAAGCTGAATGTGTATAGTTTACACTTTACACGTTTGGTGGTATGACGCCAGCCGCTTGAAACATACGCTTAAGTATGACCACTGCTTCTGCGCGTGTGGCGTTGGCTTGTGGATCGAAGGTGCCATCAGGTCTGCCTAGGACAAGGCCTTTTTGTACTGCTACCGCAACTGCCTCTTTGGCCCAGCTGCTTATCTTAGCCTGGTCAGTAAACTTTGACAGTAAGGCATCTGCTTCTTCATCTTCAACAGTCCAGTTCATAGCTCTTACAATGAATACTGCAATTTGTTCTCTGGTTACCTGCGCGTATGGCCTGAAAGTGCCATCTTCAAAGCCAATGGCAATGCCTCCCTTGTATGCAGCTTCTACTTCAGCAGCAAACCAAGCGTCAGGAGGTACGTCTTTAAAGGACGTTTCGCTTACGGGTTCTATGGGTACACCAAATGACCGTACCAGTAAAGCCACAAACTCTGCTCTGGTGACGTTACCATCAGGGTTGAACTTGTTGCCGCCAACACCTTTTGCAATACCCAAGCCTGCCATGAGTTCTATATCATGCTGTGCCCAGTGTCCTTGAATGTCATCAAAAGTCTGCGTTGGGAGCCCGACGGTGGTGAAGCTGAACGTGTAAGCCTCCTTGAGTGGATTACCAGCTACATCTTTTACAGCTCCTGCTGGTATGGTTACTGTGTACTTGGTGGAGAAGCCAAGCGGGGCATCTGGTTTAATCGTTAGATTAGAACCGCTGATTTCTACTTTTGTGCTTATCCCTTTTCCTTCTGCATTCTTAAGTACTACATCTGCGAACGCATCTCCCGCTACTACTTCTTCAGTGAAGGTCACCTTTATCACTTTATCTGGCGGAACGTCAACTGCACCGTTTGCAGGATCTGTACTTTCCACCTCAGGAGCAGTCGTGTCAGGTTCAGCCATGGTGGTGAAGCTAAAGGAGAAGTCTTCAGGTATTGGGTTATCAGCTGTATCTTTAACTGCACTTGCCGGTATGGTAACTGTGTACTCAGTGGAGTAGGCCAATGGATCGCTAGGTGTAATGGTGAGCACACTAGCAGTAAGTGTGGTAGTCACAGCAACAGTAGCGCCTTTTGCATCGGCTAAGGTGATCTTGCCAAAGTTAGTAGCACTTACCACATCTTCATTGAAGGTAACCTTTATCACTTTGTCAATTGGTACATTTGTGGCATTGTCAACTGGATCGGTAAAAGCTATTGTGGGTGCCTTGTCAAGCACCGCATATTTGCTCAAGTGAATGGTTTCAATAATCATGGTCCTGGTTTCCTTGTCATATGTGGAAGGCAGCTCTTCCCACTTCTTTGACTCGTCATTGTACCAAGCGCCAGTCAGCAACCCTGCACTTGCCAGCTCTTGCATATCTTCTGGTACTGGCAGATGCATCTTTATGACTGTAGCTAGTTCTGTTATTGGTACTAATTGTTCATCGGTGGTTACCGCTTCGAGCTTGATCTCGTAAATCTCTCCTGCAAGTTTGAACAGGCCTGAATTCACTGCTTCTGCTACAATTATCTCAGTTTCTGTTTCTGGCACCGGCGCTGCCGTAATCTGCACCTGTACTATTCCCGTTGATGTTTCGGCAATTTTTTTCAGAGCTTCTTGTGGTAAGACAATCTTAACATCGAATATTCGGGTTTCCAATGGCTTCTCAGTATCGCTTATACTCTTTAACTGGGATGGCGTTAATGCCACAGCAGTTACACTGGTAGCTGTTATGGTAACTACGCCAGTTTCCTCTGCTTGCTTCACAGCTTCTTCAACTACTAGTTCCGGTAGTGGTTCGGCAACTGTTGGTGTTTCAGGTACTGTTGGTGTTTCAGGTACTGTTGGTGTTTCAGGTACTGTCGGTGTTTCAGGTACCGTTGGTGTTTCAGGTACCGTTGGTGTGGGTATGGGCTCAGGTTCTTCTGGAGGTGTAGGTTCTTCTGGAGGTGTAGGTTCTTCTGGTGGAATAGGTTCTTCTGGAGGTGTAGGTTCTTCTGGTGGTGTAGGTGCCGTTACGGTTGTGAAGCTCCAGCTTGTGGGTTGTTCTGCAAGCACTTGGATGTTGCCGTTTTCACCAAGTGTAGCCTTGAATGTGCCTCCGGGGATCTTTACTGTATACTGTGTACCATAGGCAAAAGACGGATGCGAAATTATCGCTGAATTATCTATAAGCGTAGCCGTTACACCATCTAACGTTGATCCGTTGGCAGACTCTATTGCAATGTCGACCAATTCGCTCCCATCCATAATGCCTATAGTTGCGTTAATTGGGAACGTGATTCTAACTTCCGAATCAAGAGCAACGTCTGAGCTCATATCTTCTGGTAGCTTCTGAGCACCAGAAACTAGATCAACTTCATTGTCATTTCCATCAAGCCAGTTCCTACCAATGATGGGTCCCGCACCCTTAAAGCTTGTACTAAAAGGGCCTTCGTCTGTTCCCCAGTAATTGCCGGAAGCGTCAAGGATTGCCGTTGATAAATTAACAACTTCGCCTTCGATGGTTGCTCCAGTAATGCTCAAATTGCCAGCTGCTTTTGTAGCAGTTATGATAGCACTATGGTAGGTGCCACCGGCTGGTTCGATTCCGTTCTTGTCGACGATGAAAGTTCCACCAGTTATTTTCGCATTGGTCGTTGGATAACTACTTCCAACGCGCACAGCATAGGTGTCGTTCGCTGAAGCCTGAGCTATCACTTTAATGTAAGTATCGTTAACCGTGATGTTGCTACCACCCTGAACGTTAATTCCACTTTTAGCATTAGTTATAGTCGAAGTTCTTACCGTGAGGCCATTTGTATTGTTTTTGCCTTGTACAGTTACATAGTAACCGCCATCAAACGCGCAGCTTTCGATGAGAGTATTCTCAGAGCCTGCTTCGGCTTCGATAGCAACAGCGTGGTATTCAAGTGGACGATCTATGTCAGTAAAAAACGTAGAACCCACTATACTGACACTTTTAATGGCATCTTTGAGCATGATTGAATAGTAAGTATTATTCCCAGTCCATGATTTTACTTGTTCTTCTTTAAGTGCTTCGAATTTTAGGGCGTTTATTACGCTTCCCGATGAGCCAGCCACTAGCTTCACGTTCACACTATTAGTTCCCTCGTTATGTGCCCCTGTTCCTTTTATTACAGGTTTTTCTCCGTTTTCATCTGCCACGCCAATTAGGTTTATTGCTTTGTCAATAGTTAAATCCTCGATATAAGTACCAGGGTTTATGGAGATAGTTCCGCCAGGTTCTACGTAGTCGATAGCGTCTTGAATTTTGGAGAAAGCATCATAGCCAAATGAGGTCGCAGGTCCTTCTGTACCATCGGGATCCCGGCCCAGCAGTTCTGTATCCCAACTTGCATTAACGTAGACCGTATTAGAAACATCTTCAAGGTCAATAGTTACAATTTCTCCTGTGGTTAATTCAATGTAGATGTCATCGATATATCCCGCAAAATCACTGCACCATCCTGATCCTGTTTGGAATGAAATGTACATTATTTGTTCATTTCCATAGTCTATGTCCTGATTAGTGTAGCTGGGATTTTGATATTTTTCATACCAGTTAAACGTAACATTCTGAAGCTCTTGGAGTGTCGGTTGCCCGTAGAATCCGAAGGTACCACCGATCTTAGCTGAGTCATAAAAAGTAAGCTGGTTAGGTCCTTCATCAGTGCTCCACTTGTTCCATTCTCCGGCCGGTGCCGTGAGATCCTCAGAGAAATAAGGCTCTGCGTTGAGGCGATAGCCGTACCAACTGCTCTCGTCATCATCGTCATCGGGTTTTGTGTAAATGTTAAGAGAAAAATCTTGAGCCCCCTCGTGCGTTTTCTTGGTCCAGTAAGAAATGGTCTTGATGTCATTGATACTAAGATTCTCTAAACCGAGACTCTCTGGCGTGAGGTAAATCTCGAATTTTGGACAACTGTTGACGTACCAAGACCCTTCTCCTGAGTGTTTGTCTTCGCCCGTTGTAGTGGCATTGGCTGGTAGTAGATTAGCTGCGTAACGTCCAAGAATCAGTTGTCTTGGTTCCGCTCCGTTTGCCTTCGCTACTGGTAAAGGCGCTATGAATGTGGCTACAAGGGATAGAGTAAGCACCAATACCAGTAGTTTCTTAATATTACTATTCAAAATTCATCGCCCCCTTTAGTGAAATAATTATACCACCGTATAGCATATATTTTTACATTTGTAATTTTCATGAGGTTGGAAACATTTTGTTTCACATTTACTTTTCGTTGAAAGGTGAGGATGATGTTCTTAGTCATGTTCTTGCAATAGTCCAGTAACAAGTTTATAGTTTATAATCTGCTTCTTCTTTGGGTATCTTCTTTTACGGATTTATGATGAACAACGAATGTGAGCAGTATGAGGCTGTCAAACACTGCTGTTGGCTCATGAGCAAGAAGACTTTGTGGAGGTGATATGGTGACGCAGCTTCTAATTGTTTTGGTTGGGTTGATAGCAGGCGTAGTCACTGGTCTTATTGGAGCCAGTGGGGTGAT
>ERZ795062.2963-NODE-2963-length-10787-cov-6.947726_pt1 | contig 10787 bp, 10 predicted proteins | sample MGYA00375146_ERZ795062 | MGnify/ENA primary metagenome ERZ795062 (study PRJEB30191, sample SAMN05720281) | activated sludge metagenome | isolation source: Anaerobic digester | place: USA | collected 2015-07-16 ...
ACCTGGCCAACACGAAGTGATGACCGCCTCCGCAGGCATTCCGGGTTATCGACGTGCCGCTGCCAGCACGCGGTAGCCCGGGAGCTTCGCGGCCTGCTGATGCGTCGCCGCGATCAACGCAGCGACCGTTTCGTGGGTACGTGTGTCTACCGCGCCTGCCAGACGATAAGTCTCGGTGGTGAGCGGGATGAAGCCCAGATTGAACTGTGCCGCCGCAGCTTTGAGCCCCGGCCCTGCGTCGGCGGCGCCGGCGGCGACAGTCGCCGCCACTGCCTGATGAGTGAACTCTTCCTGATCGTAGCCTTCGATCCGGCTTGGCGAAATACCGGCATCACTCAGCCATGCGTCCAGCAAAATGCGGGTACCAGAGCCACGCTGGCGATTGACGAAACGAATCCCCTCGCGGGCAATGTCCGCGATCGACTCAATCTGGCGCTTTGCGCGCGGCGCAACGATGATCCCCTGTTCGCGCTCCATGATCGGCAGGCTCCAGAAGTCACTATCGGACTCAACCCGCTCCCAAGGTGAATTGGCACGCTCGGAGGCGGTTGTCGTGACATGGTGATAGCCGGCCAGATCAGCATCGCCTTGCAATAGCGAACGAACGCAGTCAACACTACCCGCGTTGCTCAGATGAATCAGTTCGCTCAGGTCTACCGACGCTGATTGTCCGGATGCAGGCGAAACGCCTCGCCGTGCATTGATCGCCCTCGCGATGGCGTAATCGTGGCTCGCCATCAGCCGAAGCAGTGGCCGGTCACGAAGCGCGCGCGCCAGATCTGTCGTCAGCGCTGCCACCGGCTGGGGCGGCGGGGGTAGAAACAGCGCACCGTGACGTTCGAGGGCGGCGAGCAGGGCGCGGCCTTTGCCGGTCAGTTGCGTACCGCGCCCGCGGGCCTTGCCAATCAGCTTGCAGCCGAGGGCGGCATCAAACGAAAGCATTCGTCCCCAGAGCGTGCGGTAAGTGACTCCGAGCACGTTCGCCGCCGCAGTGATGGATTGCGTGTCAGCCAGCGTACGCAAACAACGCGTCAATTCAACGAGGTCAACCTCAGAGGACCCAATGCGAAGCGTCGCGTTGGCGGTGAACTCAATTGCCAGGCTCGGTATTTTTGACATCCCGCAATTGTCTCATTGAAACTATATATGACTGTAGTTGCATATTAAATGGTAATTACGGGAAAAATCCAGAATGAGTGTTGCTTGTCAAAAAAGTCAAAGTCAGATCAGCAGACCGCGGTCATTCCGGCCTGATCTGTGAGACGCGCCTGACAATGTTCATGATGGAGGACGATCTGTGGACTGGTTTCCGCGAGCGAGCTTTACTGCGGTACTGTTGCACGGAGCGATCTTGACCGGTCTCGCGAATTTCCCTGTGTCTGATGCCGCTGCGCAGCCGCAGCCACTCGCTGGCGGCGATGGCGCTGCTGCGGTGACTACCGCCGGACCTGTTGTTGCCTATGCCGCAGGCAGTCTGCGCGAGGCGATGCAGGCGTTGCAGACGGCTTATGCAGCGGAGCGGCTGGCTGCACGACCTCCATCGGGCGCGACTCCGACATCGACCACTGCACGCCCAGCCGTACGCTTTTTGTTCGGGCCATCCGGCAAGTTGCGCGAACGCATTGAAGCGGGCGAGGAGGCGCATCTGTTTGCGTCGGCTTCGCCGGTGCATACGGAACGGCTGCTTGCGAGCGGCAAGCTACGTTCATCAAACGCATTCGCCAGCAATTCGCTGTGCGTGCTGGCACGCCCGGGTGTCGCGATCAACGAAGGCAACGTCATCGCCACGCTGCTTGATGTCAACCTGAAGCTGGGCACCTCCACACCGGGCGCAGATCCGTCCGGTGACTACACATGGGACATGTTTCGCAAAATTGACGCTGTTCAGCCTGGCGCTTACGCGCGACTGGACGCCAAGGCGCTCAAGCTCGTCGGCGCCGAGATCAACGCCGCCGATACCAAGGCGCCCTATGCTGATTTGCTGGTGGGGCGACGTGCCGATGTGTTTGTGACTTATTGCACCAACGCGCGGGCGGCGCAGCGCGAGGTGCCAGGCATCAGCTTCGTGCGCGTTCCGGACGCCTACGACATCGCCACGTCTTACACCATCGGGATTGCGGCCAGTGCACCGAACGAAGCGCGGGAGTTTCTGCGCTATGTGCTTTCGCAGCGGGCACAGAAGGTGCTCGGTGAACTGGGTTTCTCGCCGCCACCGCAACGCTGTGAACAGGTGGAGCCGGCGCTTTCTGCAGCACACGCTGCATGGAGCGGCAAAGCGGTGCCGCTGATTGCCGGTGCAGGTGCTGAAAGCAAGTCCGTGGCCTCGCCATCAATCCGTATCGCGACTCGCCATGCGGTGACGCTGCAGCCAGCCGGAGCGCTGCGTTTTCGTCATCGGGCACAGGGTGGCGTGGCGGGCAGCTTTGGCGGCAACATGCAATTTACTGCTGGCGAGACCGGTCGAGTCGAGGTCTTTGTTGACCGTCGTGCCTGGATTGATGTCGTTCGTCTCGCCGACGACGTGTCTCTCGCACCGACGCGCGGTGATCGCTGGCTGGGCTGCGCCGGCGTTGGCAAGAATTTGGGCTTTCTGCTGCAGGCGGGCGAACGCTACGAGTTGCGGCTGTCGGAGGTTGACAGCGCGCAAGCCGCCGTACTGCTGATGCCGATGGCCGATTCCGGATCGACGAAGCCCGCGAAGTGAGTCTGCTCGCGGATTCTTTTGGCTCAGCGCTCACGTTGCTCGCATCTGCCGACGCGACGCTGTCTGAAATCACCTGGCTTTCCCTGCGTGTCAGCGCGACGGCTACACTGCTCGCCGCCGCGCTTGGATTACCGCTTGGCGCTTGGGTTGCGCTTGCGCGTGGGGGCTGGCGGCAGTCGGTGATCGTAGTGCTCAACGCTGCCATGGGCCTGCCGCCCGTCGTGGTCGGACTCGTCGTGTATCTGCTGCTGTCGCGCAGCGGTCCGCTGGGCACGCTTGGCTGGCTATTTACGCCCGCCGGCATGGTGATGGCACAGACAGTGCTCATCACACCAATCATCGCCGCGCTCGCGCGGCAGACCATTGAGGATGCCCATGCGCCGCTGGCCGACTGGTTTGCATCGCTCGGCCTCACCACGACACAGCGTGTGGTGACCTTGCTGCACGAAGCGCGCCTTTCGCTGGCGGTAGTGCTGCTTGCGGGCTTCGGACGCGCAATCGCAGAAGTAGGCGCCGTGATGATGGTCGGCGGCAACATTGCCGGCAGCACCCGCGTGATGACAACGACTATCGCGCTTGAAACCTCAAAGGGCGATTTGCCTCTGGCGCTGGCCCTGGGCATGCTGCTGGTGACGCTGGTATTGATGGTGAACGGCGGCGCGCAGGCACTCAAGCGGTGGATGGAGCGGCGCCATGGCTGAAACCAGCGTGTTGCTCGGGTTGGCCGGTGTTACCGTCAGTCGTGACGGGGCGCAATTGCTGGCCGACGTGCAACTGACCGTCACTTCGGGCGAGCGTGTTGTGGTGCTTGGTGCCAATGGTGCAGGCAAGTCAACTCTGCTCAAGGTCGCCAATGGCGTTCTTGTGCCTGACCACGGCCGCGTTGACGCGCCACCACGTACAGCCCAGGCGCATGTGTTCCAGCGGCCAGCAGTGCTGGCACGTAGCGTGTTTGCGAACGTTCAGTTTGTGCTTGCTGCGCATGGGGTTGACGAACCGGAACGCAGTGCGCGTGCCAAGCGCGCGCTGTTGGCATGTGATCTGGCGAGTCTGCGCGACCGGCCGGCGCGCACGCTCTCCGGCGGCGAACAACAGCGTCTTGCCCTGGCCGGTGCCTGGGCTTGTGAACCAGCCTTGCTGTTTGCCGACGAGCCTACCGCCAATCTGGCACCGGTGTCGGCCCGTGCTATCGAACAACTGTTGCTGCGCCTGCACGGCAACGGTACGACGCTGGTAATGACGACGCATAACGTCGCACAGGCCCGCCGCATGGCGACGCGAATCGTCTTTGTCGATGGCGGTCGCGTGGTCGAAGACCGGTCCGCCGATGAATTTTTTGATCGCCCGGAGTCTGCCGCGGCGCGTGCTTATCTTGAAGGAGAAACACTGTGAACTTCCCGCACGAATTGATAACGAGCCCCAAATTTCGCGTGCAACGCGCCATGTTCGGCGCCTTGGCCAGCGCGGCGCTGGCTGCGCTTTCCGGCCTGATGCCAGCGTCGGCAGCGGCTCAGGACACATCGATTGTGGTGTCGTCGACCACGTCCACCGAGCAGTCCGGGCTGTTTGGATTTCTGCTGCCGCAGTTCACCAAATCCAGCGGCATCGCTGTCAAGGTGGTTGCACTGGGGACGGGGCAGGCGCTTGATGTCGGGCGTCGAGGCGATGCCGATGTGGTGTTCGTGCATGACCAAACGGCTGAGGAGAAATTTGTCGCAGAAGGTGCTGGCGTTGAACGCGTGGCGGTCATGTACAACGACTTTGTGCTCGTTGGCCCTGCCGATGACCCTGCCAAGGCAGCTGGCAAGGACATCGTGGCTGGCCTGAAGGCGGTCCATGCGGCGAAGGCGGCGTTCGTCTCGCGTGGCGACAAGAGTGGCACCCATGCCGCTGAACTTCGCTACTGGAAGCAGGCGTCGCTTGATCCCGCTGGCGAAAAGGCTGCGTGGTACCGCGACACCGGCTCCGGCATGGGGCCGGCGCTCAACACCGCAGCAGCAATGAACGCCTACTTGCTGGCCGACCGCGGCACCTGGCTGTCATTCAAGAACCGGCAGAACCTGAAGATCATCGTTGAAGGGGACAGCAAGCTGTTCAACCAGTACGGGGTGATTCTCGTGAACCCGAAGAAGCATCCGCACGTGAAGGCGGTGGCCGGCCAGAAGTTCATCGACTGGCTGGTCAGCGCCGAAGGGCAGGGCACCATCGCCGCCTACAAGATTGGTGGTGAGCAGCTGTTCTTTCCGAATGCAGTGAAAAAGTAGCGCTTCAGTAATGCGTAGCCGCTATGCGGCTCGCAGCAGTCGCGCGATGTCGGCGACGGTGGCGAACTCAATTTCGGGTTGATGTGCGCGCAGGGATTCGATCGTGCCATAGCCCCAGGCGACCGCCGCAAACGCAACCCCGGCGGTGCGCGCTGCCTCGGCATCGGTAGTCTGGTCGCCGACGTAAAGCGCTTGCGCGGCCGGGATTCCCAGCTGATGCAGGACTTTGTTGAGTCGCGCCGGTTTGCCAAAGATCGACATGCCGCATTCGTAACTTGCGAATAGTGCGGCAGCATCTCGGCCCAGCACCTGGCGAACGTTGTCCTCGGCGTTCGATGACACGATTGCCAGTTGCAGGTCGGCTTCGGCCAGGTCGCGCAGCATCCGGGGCACACCGTCAAATAGCTGAACTTGATGCTGGTTTTGCCGCATCAGCGCGATGAAGTCTTTGGCGACCAACGGCAGCTTCCAGCGCGGCATTCCGACATGCTCCATCAGCTCGCGTGGGCTGCGCTGGCGCAGCGCTGGTACCTCGGCGGCGTCGATTGGCCTGAACCCATGCCTAGCTGCCAGCTGGTTGAACACGCCAGCAAAGAACGGAAAAGAATCGGCCAGCGTGCCGTCGAAGTCAAAAATGATGAGGCGGTAGTCCATCGTTTGCCTGCTAGCCATCTGTGGCCCGGTCATGCGCGAATGTACGACGGACAGCATCACCGGCGGTATTGCAGCGTGATACTTCGGTGTAGACGGGTGTCGTCGGCAGGTGATCGGGCACAATTTGCTTCGTTACCAGTCGCCACCATCTGGCGCGGCCATTCCTGGGGGAAAGCATGTCCGGTCACAGTCAGTTTGCGCTGCTCGGCGAACGCCGTTTCGCACCGTTCTTCGGGACGCAGTTTTTGGGCGCGATGAACGACAACGTGTTCAAGAACGGCATGATCATCTTCATGGCGTTCGGTGGCATGACGCTCGCGGGGATGGATTCCAATCTGCTGGTGAACGCCGCTGGCGCCGTGTTCATCCTGCCCTTCGTGCTGTTCTCTGCGTTTGCCGGACAACTGGCTGACAAATACGAAAAGACGCGGGTGGTGCGCGGCGTCAAGATTTTCGAGATCGTGGTGATGGCGCTCGGGGCCGTGGGCTTTGTGACCGCGAACCTGGCGATCCTGTTCATTGCGCTGTTCGCAATGGGGTTGCACTCCACGCTGTTCGGCCCGGTGAAGTACGCCATCCTGCCGCAGGCGCTGCAGCAGGACGAACTGGTCGGCGGCAATGGGCTGGTGGAGTCCGGCACCTTCGTGGCGATCCTGCTCGGCACCATCGCCGGCGGCGTGCTGGTCGCGATGAAGCCGAGCGGCCCGATGATCGTGGCGGCTTCGACCATTGTGCTGGCGGTGATCGGCTATCTGGTGAGTCGCTCGGTTCCCGAGGCGCCGGCGACGGACCCGACACTGAAACTGAACTGGAATCCGTTCACCGAAACCGCCGCCAATCTGCGGCTTGCCGCGAAGAACATCGTGGTCTGGCGCTCAATGCTCGGGATCTCGTGGCTCTGGTTCTACGGCGCAATGCTGCTCAACCAGTTTGCCAACATGAGCAAGGATGTTCTGGGCGGCAACGAGCAGGTGGCGACCGCTCTGCTGGCCGTGTTTGCGGTGGGCGTAGCGGTGGGCTCGCTGCTCTGCGAGCGGTTGTCGGGCAAGAAGGTGGAGATCGGTCTGGTGCCGTTTGGCTCGATCGGCATGAGCCTGTTCGCGATTGATCTGTACTTTGCAACCAAAGGCTTGAAGCCGGCGGGCCATAGCGGTGTCGGTGAATTCATTGCCAAGCCCGAGCACTGGCGTGTGATCGCCGACCTGTTCCTGCTCTCGGTCAGTGGCGGCCTCTACAGCGTGCCGCTGTACGCACTAATTCAGGAGCGTGCCGATCCGTCGCACCGCTCACGCATCATCGCGGCAAACAATATTCTGAATGCGATCTTCATGGTGGTGTCCGCGCTGCTGGCGATTGCGCTGATCAAGTTCGCACACTTCAATGTGCCGGAACTGATCCTCACCATTGGCGTGCTGAACGCCGTCGTGGCGACCTACATTTACACGCTGACGCCGGAATTTCTGCTGCGTTTCCTCTGCTGGATGTTGATCTCGTTCGCCTACCGTTTGCGCGTGAAAGGCCTCGAAAACATTCCGGATAAAGGCCCGGTGATCGTGGTGGCCAATCATGTGAGCTACGTCGATGCGCTGGTGATCACGGCCGCCTGCCGCCGCCCGATCCAGTTCGTGATGGATCACAACATCTTCAAGACGCCGGTGCTGGCCTGGGTGTTCCGTCAGATGAAGGCGATCCCGATTGCAGGTGCGAAGGAAGACCCGGCGATGATGGCGCAAGCCTTCGAACGCGTGAAGCAGACGCTGGCCGACGGCGACGTGGTGGGCATCTTCCCGGAGGGCAAGCTGACCAAGGATGGCGAAATGAACCCTTTCCGCCCGGGCATCGAGCGCATCGTCGCCGAGACCGGCGTACCCGTCGTGCCGCTGGCACTGCGCGGGTTGTGGGGTAGTTTCTTTAGTCGAAGCGTTGACGGTCAGGCGTTCAAGCGTGTCCGCGGCTTTTTCAACCGCATTGAGCTGGTGGGTGGTGTGCTGGTTCCGGCAGGGAATGTGACAGCACCCAAGCTGGAAGCCGACGTGAGAACGCTACGCGGCGACATGCGCTAGCCGCGCAGCGATCGACCGTCAGACCGACAGATTCACCCAGTTTGCCTGCAACTCGGTCGGCGCGGTGCGGATGTCGAACGCGTCGACGCGGTCAGCGTCACTGTTGCTGACGGTGCTGCTCAGGTTCAGTTCTCCATACGCGCGAATGGCGCTGAAGCTGCCTTCGCGCAGCTCGAGATCGCTCGGCTCTGGCCGCTGTGGCGTGTCGCCGATGAAGGTGTGCAGTTCTGGCTGATGTTCGACTTGCTGCGGTGTTCCGGGTGGTTTGATGTTCATGAGAAGTCCTTTCGGGTATTCGCTTTGGCGATGGAAGGATCGTAGGCGGCTCCCCTCGACGGCCCTATCGGCGCCGTCCGCTTGTGTCCGTAGGACGCGTCTGACGGCGCGAAGGCGCCCCGTAAAATCCCTGCATGTCTGGAAACACCCTCGGAACCCTCTTTGCCGTGACCACCTTTGGTGAGTCACACGGCCCCGCGATAGGTTGTGTCATCGATGGCTGCCCGCCGGGGTTACCGTTGGCGGCGGAGGACATCCAGCCCGATCTCGACCGCCGCAAACCGGGCACCTCGCGGCATGTGACGCAGCGCAAGGAAGACGACACCGTCGAGATTCTTTCCGGCGTGTTTGAAGGCGTCACCACCGGTACGCCGATTGGACTGTTGATCCGCAATACCGACCAGCGCAGCAAGGATTACGGCAACATTGCGCAGACTTTTCGTCCGGGGCACGCTGATTACACCTACTGGATGAAGTTCGGCCAGCGCGACTATCGCGGTGGCGGCCGTTCATCGGCCCGCCTGACCGCACCGATCGTGGCGGCTGGTGCGGTGGCGAAGAAGTGGCTGGCGCAGCGCTACGGCGTGACGGTGCGCGGCTATTGCGCGCAGATTGGTGACGTTGAAATCCCGTTCGAGTCGCACGACAGCGTGAACGAAAACCCGTTCTTTGCGCCGGTTCGCAACGATTCGCCCAAGCTCGCCGAGCTTGAGCAATACATGGACGAGCTACGCAAGAGCGGCGACAGCTGCGGCGCGAAGATCTACGTCGAAGCGACTGGCTTGCCGGTGGGCTGGGGCGAACCGCTATATGACCGGCTCGATGCCGACATCGCGCACGCCATGATGGGGCTCAATGCCGTGAAGGGCGTGGAAATCGGCGCCGGCTTCCGCTCGGTCACGCAGAAGGGCACCGAACATTCCGACGAGATCGTCGATGGCAAGTTCGTGAGCAACAACGCGGGCGGCGTGCTCGGCGGCATTTCGACCGGGCAGCCGGTCACCGTCAACATCGCCATCAAGCCGACCAGCAGCACGCGCCTGGACCGGGTGAGCATCGACAAGGCCGGGCAGCCGGTGACGCTCAACACCCACGGTCGCCACGACCCTTGCGTGGGCATCCGCGCCACACCGATTGCCGAGGCGCTACTGGCACTGGTGCTGATCGAGCATGCGCTGCGGCATCGGGCGCAGAACGCCGACGTGGTGGTTACCACGCCAGTCGTAAAGGCTTGAGTCCGGCATGGTGTGAAGGCGCAGCCTTGGGCAGCGTCGTCCCTCGGGCGCATCGTTGCGGCGCACAGACTGTTCATCGCGGCCACTCAGCTTTTCGTTGAACGCCCCATTTGATGGCGGCTTTGAGCACGAATCTGCCAAAAGTCGACATTCAGTGATTTATGTATTCTGGCCCGATGAAATGGACGTTTCCATAAAAAGCTGATACGCCACAGATGCCCCGACGCACCGTTTGGAGGCGACCGTCAGGCCTGCGCAAGAAGCGACGGGTCATAATCAGACAAAGCGCTATTCATCCACCACGAATCCAAGACATGCGACTCATTCTTCTGGGGGCCCCGGGGGCGGGCAAAGGCACGCAGGCGAAGTTCATCTGCGAGAAGTTCGGCATCCCGCAAATTTCTACCGGTGACATGCTGCGCGCCGCCGTCAAGGCGGGCACGCCGCTGGGCCTTGCCGCCAAGAAGGTGATGGATTCCGGCGCGCTGGTCAGCGACGACATCATCATCGGTCTCGTCAAGGAGCGTCTGAAGGAGCCCGATTGCAAGAACGGCTACCTGTTTGACGGTTTTCCGCGCACCATTCCGCAGGCCGAGGCCATGAAGGACGCCGGCGTTGCCATCGATTACGCCCTCGAAATCGCGGTGCCGGACGAAGTGATCGTTTCGCGCATGAGCGGTCGCCGCGTGCATCTGGCCTCGGGCCGCACCTATCATGTGCAGTTCAATCCGCCCAAGGTCGAAGGCAAGGACGACGTCACCGGCGAGGATCTCATCCAGCGCAAGGATGACGAAGAGGCCACGGTCAAGACCCGCCTCAAGGTCTATCACGACCAGACCGAAGTGCTGCTGGGCTACTACGCCGACTGGGCGAAGACCGGCAAAGCGGGCGCACCGAAGTACGTACAGATCAATGGCGTCGGCGACGTCAATGCCATTACTGCTGCGGTGCTGGCAGCGCTGAAGTAGCCGTTACCGCACCTCATCAAAAAAGGCCGCTGCGATTTTCGCGCGGCCTTTTTCGTTGGCGGCAAGTCAGAAGCCGCCACCCGCCTGATCCTCGATCAGCGCCCGCCGCGTGCGCGGGCTGTCCAGCGCCTGCAGCCACCAGGTCAGTGCATGCCCTTGGGCGCCGCGTGGCTGATTGCGCCAGGCGTAGCTGGTGCGCGCGACGCGCAGCGCGCGTTGTTGCACGGTTCTTGCGACCAGCTCGCCGGCATCGACATACGGCTGCGCCAGATGCAGCGGCAGAAAGCCGCAGCCGAGGCCGCGCAGATGGGCGTCGAGCTTGGCCTGCATGCTGGGCACGGTGAATACATCCTGCCCGGCCAGCAGGTTCACGCTGAGGCCATCGCCGCGCAAGGTTGAATCCGCTACTGCAACCACGCGGTGCTGCGCGATTTCTTCGTCGGACAGCGGCTCTGGTCGCTTTGCCAGCGGGTGTCGCGGCGCGACGGCGAACACAAAGGGCATGTCGCCGAGGGCCTTCACCTGGATGCCTGCGAGCTGTGTGCTGGCGATGCTGCCAGTCTCGAATGCGCCGCCCAGCGCGATGTCGGCCTTGCCGGTCGTCAGCGCCTGCCAGGTGCCGG
>ERZ795062.2965-NODE-2965-length-10784-cov-14.864945_pt1 | contig 10784 bp, 8 predicted proteins | sample MGYA00375146_ERZ795062 | MGnify/ENA primary metagenome ERZ795062 (study PRJEB30191, sample SAMN05720281) | activated sludge metagenome | isolation source: Anaerobic digester | place: USA | collected 2015-07-16 ...
TGGGCGCCCCCGAACCCGGGAACGCCCACTGGCACAAGCAGTTCGGTCAGGACAACATCTGATGTGTCTCATCCTGGATGTGGGAGGCCTTGGACTCCAGCGCGGGCAGATGCTTGCGCGCGTGGTGCCCGCAGAACAGCAGCTCACCGCCGGAGGTGAGAAATACGCGTACATAGGCCTGAGCGCCGCACCGGTCGCAACGGTCACTCGCTGTCAAGGGGCTTGGGGACAATGTGGTCATCACCGAAACCACCTCCTTCGTTGGGCTACACCGTACTTAACACTGTCGCAATCATCGGTGATTCCCGCATCAAGGATTAGATGTGTTTCGCGCTTGGCGTAGACGAGTCACGCGAACGGGTGGGTACACGGATCTTGGGTAGTGGCCGCCTAGTCTGGAATCGTGCCCACCACCACCGCCACGTACTCCGCCGATGCGCTGACCGTCCTGGAGGGCCTTGACGCGGTGCGGAAGCGGCCGGGCATGTACATCGGCTCCACCGATGGCCGCGGGCTGATGCACTGCGTCTGGGAGATCATCGACAACGCCGTCGATGAGGCGCTGGCAGGATTCTGCACCAACGTCACCGTCACCTTGCTGCCCGACGGCAGCGTCGAAGTGACGGACAACGGCCGCGGCATTCCGGTGGACGTTCAGAAGAAGTCGCGCCTGACCGGCGTCGAGTTGGTCATGACCAAACTGCACGCGGGCGGGAAGTTCGGCGGTGGCTCCTACGGCGCGGCGGGTGGGTTGCACGGAGTCGGCGCGTCCGTGGTCAACGCCCTGAGCGCCCGGTTGGACATCGAGGTCGATCGGGAGGGGCGCACGTGGGGGATGTCCTTCCGCCGTGGAGTGCCGGGCGTGTTCGACGGGGAGGGTCCTGACGCGACATTCACGCGCAAGACCGGTCTGCTCAAGCGCGGCACGGCGCCCAAGACGCGCACCGGCACCCGCATCCGGTTCTGGCCCGACCCGCAAATCTTCACCAAGGACACCGGTTTCGACCGCAATGCGCTGTGGGACAGGGCGCGGCAGACGGCGTTCCTGGTCCCCGATCTGGCCATCCAGGTGAAGGATGCCCGCAGCGAGCACGATCAGCTCGCCGAGGTGTTCCGCTTTAAGGGCGGCATCAGCGAGTACATCGATTACCTCGCCGACGATGAGGCCGTGACCGGTGTCGTCCGCCTGGACGGCGAGGGGCATTTCACCGAGCACGTGCCCGTCCTCGACGGCAAGGGTCATATGGCCACCCAGGATGTCGAGCGGACCTGCCACGTGTCCATTGCGCTGCGATGGGGCACGGGATATGAGTCGCTGATCCGGTCGTTCGTCAATGTCATCGCCACGCCCAAGGGTGGCACGCACGTCGCCGGTTTCGAGCGGGCCTTGACCAAGACGGTCAACGAACAGTTGCGCGCCCAGCGCGTGCTGCGGGCCAGTGAGGACTCGGTGACCAAGGACGACATCCTCGAAGGGCTGATCGCGGTCGTGACTGTGCGCCTGGCCGAGCCGCAGTTCGAGGGGCAGACCAAGGAGGTGCTGGGCACCCCGCAGGTCAGCGGCATCGTCTCGCGTGTCGTGGGCAAGCAGCTCACCGAATGGTTCAGCAAGCCCCCCCGGGGCGAGAAGGCCAGCGCGAAGGGGGCCTTGGACAAGGTCGCCAACGCCGCGCGTGCCCGCTTGGCCGCCCGCCAGACTCGCGACGTTCAGCGGCGTAAGAACGCCCTGGAGTCCTCGGCGCTGCCGGCCAAGCTTGCCGACTGTCGCAGCGGTGTGACCGACCGCACCGAGTTGTTCATCGTGGAGGGCGACAGCGCGCTGGGCACCGCGAAGTCGGCCCGCAACTCCGAGTTCCAGGCGCTGCTGCCGATTCGCGGCAAGATCCTCAACGTGCAGAAGGCCTCAATGGCCGACATGCTCAAGAACGCCGAGTGTGCTTCGATCCTGCAGGTGATCGGTGGCGGTACCGGCCGCACTTTCGACCTCGATCAGGTGCGGTACGGCAAGATCATCCTGATGACGGACGCCGACGTCGATGGGGCCCATATCCGGTGTCTGTTGCTGACGCTGATCCACCGATACATGTCGCCTCTGTTGGACGCCGGCCGGGTGTTCGCCGCCGTGCCACCGCTGCATCGCTTGGAGATCGTCCGCCCCGGTGCCAAGAACGAGGTGCGGTACACCTACTCCGACGAAGAGATGAAGAAACTTGTCGCGGACCTGCAGAGGAAGGGTGTGCGGGTCAAGGATCCGATCCAGCGGTACAAGGGTCTGGGGGAGATGGACTTCCGGCAGCTGCGCGAGACAACGATGGACCCTGCCAAACGGCAACTGCGCCGAGTCACAGTCTCCGACGCGTCCGCATCCAACGACGTCTTCGGGCTGCTGATGGGTAATGAGGTCGCACCACGGCGCGGCTTCATCGTGGAGGGGTCGCAGGCCCTCGACCGGGACATGCTGGACGTCTGATCAGAGGGTGCTGCCTTCGTGCAGGATCGCCGTTCCGGAAGCGGCGAACCTGACCGAATGGGGCGCTCCTGGCAGTTCACGACCGTTCGTTCACTTTCCGCCATGAGCCTCAATGCGGAAAGTGAACCTCCTGTCGGAAACCGCCCCTAGAAGTCGTACAGCCTCAACAAACCCGTCTCGACGTCGTACATGGCCCCCGCAACAGCCACGTCGTCAGGGATGAAGGGGAACGAGCGGATGCGTTGCACGTCGGCCGCCAGCGTGCGCAGAGGGTCATCGATGGTGCGGAACTCCAATGAGCGGGTATCTACGCCACTGCGTTCCAAGATCGTTTCGTGCACCTGGGTCTCGGTGCTCTTGGCCATCCTGCAGTCCGTATGCGGCATCACGATGATGCGGTTCACATCGAGCAGGTACGTCGCGAGGACAAGGGTGCGCAGCACGTCGTCAGTGACCCGAGCGCCGGCGTTGCGCAGGATCTTCATGTCTCCGGCGTCCATGCCCATGACGGCAAGCGGGTCGATGCGGGAATCCATGCAGGTGATCAGAGCGAGGTGCTTCGCGGCACGGCCTGACATCCCGGGTTCGTGGTAGGACTGGGCGAACCGCTGGTTGCCCGCGAGGACATCGTCGAACGTCGGATCATTCATGACATTTCGAGCCTAACTACCCCGCGGATTCCCCCGACGAGTGACCTGGGAAAACACCGTGCGTGGGGTCGATCAGCGGGGCCGCATTGTTCACGGCCAACGCCGCCTCACCGAATCCGATCGCGATCAGCGGCACCTTGCCCGGGTAGGTCGCGATGTCACCGGCGGCGTAGATGCGGGGCAGGTTGGTCGCCATGGTGGTATCCACCAGAATGTGACGTTTGGCCAGGGTGATGCCCCAGTCGGCCAGGGGTCCGATCGCGGCGATGAAACCGAGCGCCGCGACCACTGCGTCCGCAGGCAGCGATTGTGTCGCTCCACTGACCTTGTGGGTGACGTGGACGCCAGTCACGCGCGAGGTGCCCTCGATCGCACTCACTTGGCTGGACGTGATCAGTTGCACGCCCATGGCTCGTACCCGCTCGACCGTGCCCGCGTGGGCCCGGAACGCCTCCCGGCGGTGTACCAGTGTGACCGACCGCGCGATGGGGCTCAGCGAGTGCGCCCAGTCGAACGCCGAATCGCCACCGCCGACAATGACAACGTCCTTGTCGGTGTAGATGTCCAGCTTCGGGACGAAGAAGACGATGCCCTCACCGGTGAAGGCATCGGCAGCAGGCAGCGGACGCGGCGTGAAGGCACCGATCCCCGCCGTGATCAGCAGCACCTTGGCCATGACCTCGGTCCCGGCCGCCGTGGTCACCAGCACACCGTCCGCCACGGATTCGCACGTCACCGCCTGCTCACCGAGCAGGTAAAGCGGGCTGAAGGATCCGGCCTGCTCGGCCAGACCTGCCACGAGATCTCGGCCTCGCACCGCCGGGAAGCCCGCCACATCGTAGATCAGCTTCTCCGGGTACATCGCTGAGATCTGACCACCGATCTCTGGCAGCGTGTCGCAGACCACGGTGTCAAAACCCCGGAAACCCGCGTAGTACGCCGCATACAGGCCCACCGGACCTGCCCCGATGATCAGCAGATCTGTAGTCAGCCTCATGATGCGATCCATTTGATGCTGCAGCCCATGGCCGGCCGGTGCGGCAGTGGAACCGATTCACCTGCCAGAACGTGCGCGATGGCGCGGCGCAGGAGGTCACCGGTGAGCGGCAGCCCGTTCTTGGGCGAGGACGCATCGAGCGCCCCACGGTACTGCAACGATCCTGCGCGATCGTAGAGGAAGAAGTCTGGCGTGCAGACAGCTCCAAGAGCCAATGCCACCTCCTGCGTGGCATCGATCAGATACGGGAACGACCAGCCTGCACGCAGCGCCTGGGCCCGAAGGCCGGCCGGGGCATCGTCGGGGTACTCGTGCGCGTCGTTGGAGCAGATGGCCACGATCCGCAGGCCGTCGAATTCGGCAGCAATGGCTGCCAGTTGCGGTTCGACCCATTGCACGTACGGGCAGTGGTTCGCGCAGAACGCCAGCAACAGGACATGGCCGTCGGCGTGGTCCGCCAGATCGACTGCCCGACCCTCTAGGTCGGGCAAAGTGGCGTCAGGAAGGGGGGTGCCCAGGGGTGTGGGCCCGGATTCAACTGCCATACGCTCGAGCCTACTGATGGCCTCCGATGCCACTACGCAGATCGGGTACTTCGTCCACCGGTTTCGCATCTTATGTGACATTCTGGGAATGTGTCCGTTGTCGTCGCCGTCAGCGTCGGGCTGATGATCGGGGTCGCCGCGCACCCCGTAGCGCCTGTGGACGTCGCGTGGAACAAGGGCAGCGGGACTGCCCAAATGAGAAAGGGCCTGCCCAATCCTCCCGGTTGGTACCAGGCCGCAGTAGGACCCCGCTCGACGGAAAAGGTTCTGTATCTGACGTTCGACGATGGGCCTTCCCCGCACACTCCCCGGCTGCTGCGCATCTTGGCCAAGCATGACGTGCACGCCACGTTCTTCGTGACCGGTGGGGCAGCGACCAGCAATCCGTGGCTCGTGCGGACCATCCACCGACAGGGGCACGCCATCGGGAACCATACGTGGAACCACCCCCGCCTGACGCAGTTCTCGACTGAGCGGGTGCGTTCGGAACTGGTGCGCACACGCAAGGCCGTGGGCCCTGCCATGGCCCAGTGCATGCGCCCGCCCTACGGGATGGTGAACGAGCGGGTCGCCAGGACGTCCATCGCGGCTGGCTTCCAGCCCGTTCTGTGGACCGCTCACATCGAGGACTGGGCACCCCATTCCCTTGCCTGGACCGCGAAACGCCTGCGGTCGGACACTCGGCCTGGGGCTGTGATCCTCATGCACGACACCCACTCCCAGACGGTGGACGCGGTGCAACGGATGCTGCCTCAGTGGGTCAAGCAGGGCTACCGCTTCGCTCCCGTGCCCGTGTGCGACTGACGCTCCTAGTCGAACAGGACACCGGGTTCCGCAGCTGCCCGCGCGGCCGCCACCCCGATCAGCATCTTGGCGGCCGGTGCGGGGGTTCCAGAGGCATCCCGGCGCTCGTCGACATCGGGGAGCGGCAACGCCTTACCCGCCGGCGTGCAGGCCAGCGGCTGTGGGCCAGCCCAGCCCTGCAGGACCGCGGTCTCGGCGGCCAACAGCCGGTGGCAGCGCACTCCGACGCCGTCGCGTCCGGTGCGGGGGAACAGCGCCAGGGGAGTGACCTTCACACTGCTGGCGCTGGCGCCTGTCCCCGTCACGGTGACCACAAAGCTGTTCGCATCGCAGGCCGCAGCGGCAACCACGACGGCCCCGTCCTTGAGCTTCATGCCCGCAACACCGCGGGCGCCCGCACCCTGCACCGGCACACCATCAGCTGCGGTGCGCAGTAACTGCCCGGTGGAACTGATGAAGACCAGGTCGCTGTCCGGCGTCACGGTGAAGGCGGCAACGAGCCGGTCCTTGGGATCCAGGCCCATGGACTGTTTGAGGGGCTGGTCAAGGTCCAGACGCTTCACCTTGCCGGCCGCGGTGACCAGGGCCACGGTCGACCCAAAGGCGGCCACACCGGCCACCTGCACATCGGCGGGCAGGTGCAGGAACTCCCGAATAGCCACAGTGCCCTTCAAGGAAGGAGAGTCCGCGGTATCCGGCAGGGCGGGGAGGTCCACCACCTCCAGTGGCACGATCTGGCCATCGGAGGTCAGTACTGCCACCTGCCCACGAGTGGTTGTCGCCACCGTGGTCAGTAAAGCGTCGTGGGCAACCCGCTTGGCGCCAGCATGGGGGAGGACCGGCCCCGAGCTGCGGGCGGCCAACCCGGTCACCGACACCAGCACGTGACAGGGCTCATCCGGGATTTCGAGGTCCGCAGCGGCCGGAACCGGCCCGGCCGAGTCCAGCAGGACGGTGCGGCGTGGATCACCGAAAGTTGCCGCTACCTCAGCCAGTTCGGCGTCCAGAGTGGCCCGCAGCACGGAGTCGCTGCCCAGTAGTTCCTCCAGGCTGGAGATGGTCGCGCGCAGTTGGTCCCGCTCAGATTCCAGCTCGATCCGGGAGAACTTCGTCAACCGCCGCAGGGGCATCTCGAGGATGTAGTTGGTCTGCTCCAACGAGAGATCGAACACGGTCATGAGGCGCTCGCGGGCCGCGTTGGTGTCGTCGCTACTGCGGATCACCGCGATCACCTCGTCGATGTCCAGGATTGCGATCACCAGTCCGTCGACGAGGTGTAGGCGAGCCTGCGCCTTGCCCAGCCGGAAGGCGCTGCGGCGTCGGATGACCTCCACTCGGTGGTCCAAGAACACTTGCAGGAGGTCGCGCAGCCCCAAGGTTCTCGGGGCGCCGTCGACCAGTGTGACCGCATTGATCGTGAAATTGTCCTCCAGCGGTGTCAGCCGGTAGAGATCCGCCAGGACCGCGTCCGGATTGAAGCCGCTCTTGACCTCGATCACCAGCCGGGTGCCCTGCTCGCCATCCGAAAGATCCACCACCGCTGAGACGCCGGTGATCTTCTTCGAGTTGTGCAACTCCTTGATCTTCTCGATGATCCGCTCAGCCCCGACCGTGTACGGCAACTCGGTCACCACGATGCCGCGTTTGCGGGGCGTGAGGGCCTCGATCTGAGCGGTCGCACGGATCTTGAACGCCCCTCGACCGGTGGCATATGCCTCCCGGATGCCTTCCAGGCCGACGATCCGGCCGCCGGTGGGCAGGTCCGGCCCCGGCACGAAGCGCATCAGCGCGTCCAGACCGGCATCGGGATGGGCGAGCAGATGTCGAGCTGCCGCAATGACCTCGCCGACGTTGTGGGGGGCCATGTTCGTGGCCATTCCCACAGCGATCCCCGTGGCGCCGTTGACCAGTAGCGCCGGGATGGCGGCGGGCAGGACGTCGGGCTGCACTTCGCGGCCGTCGAAGTTCGGCCCGAAGTCAACGACATCCTCGTCGATGCCGTCGAGCATCGCCCGGGCCGCCGCGGCCAGCCGGCACTCGGTGTAGCGCATGGCCGCGGGGCCGTCATCCGGGGATCCGAAGTTACCGTGCCCGTCGATCAGGGGCAGCCGCATCGAGAACGGCTGGGCCATGCGCACCAGCGCGTCATAGATCGCCGAGTCGCCGTGCGGGTGCAGCCGACCCATGACCTCGCCCACCACCCGGGCGCATTTGACGTGGCCGCGATCGTTCCATAGGCCCATCTGTCCCATTTGGTACAGGATCCGTCGCTGCACGGGCTTCATCCCGTCGCGAGCGTCGGGCAGGGCGCGGGAGTAGATCACGGAGTACGCGTAGGTCAAGAAGCTGGACTTCATCTCGACCGCGACGTCGATGTCCGTCACATGACCCTCGTCCGGAGGGATCAGAGTTCCCGATGCCATGGGCCAATTCTCACGTACAACACCCGTGGCGGCGTGCAACGGTCCCGGGCACGGTGTGCCGTGGGTGTGAGTCCGGGCATCGCCCGGCTGGATTGGCGGGACCTACCTCAAGGACAGGAGCTGCGCCCATGTCCCCCGTTCAGCGGTCGTCAGGCGGCTGCCTCGGTGAGATCATTGATACGAGCAGTTACTACGCTCAGGTCGCCGAGCAGGTTCTCCCTCAGGAAAGGGTCCTGGGTGGTCTCGATACGAGACATCAACAATTCTTCCCGCTTGCGTAGCAGGTTAAGGTCCGCGCTCATCGCACACCTCCGCCTAACACTCGTAGTAGTGAGTCATTGGTTCTATCGGCCAACGACAGTGTGGTTATAAGTATGGATCTGCGCAACTTGAGAGCCGTCGCGGACCCGCCGGCTTGCGGACGGCGCGCGTGATGGCTGGTGCTCGATACGGTGGATCCATGAGCGCCGATCCGGTGTACCCCGAGCATTGGGAAGCCGATGTCATCCTTCGCGATGGACGCATCTGTCATATCCGGCCCATCCGTCCCGAGGACGGCGACGCGCTGGCGGCCTTTCATGAGAGCCTTTCTGCCGAGACGATCTATTACCGATTCTTCGCTCCCTACCCCAAACTCACCGAGAAAGACGTTTTCCGGTTCACGAATGTCGATTATGAAGACCGGGTGGCTTTCGTTGCGTTGATCAATGAGGCGATCATCGGTGTGGGCCGGTACGACCGCATCGACCGGTCGCAGGCCGAGATCGCTTTCGTGATCAGCGATCAGCACCAGGGGCGCGGCCTCGGTTCCATCCTGCTGGAGCATCTGGCGGTTGCGGCCCGGGAGAAGGGCATCAGCCGCTTCGAGGCGGAGGTGCTGCCCAGCAATCGCCGGATGCTCGCAACGTTCGAGGAGGCCGGGTACAAACCGACGCGGGCCATGGACGAAGGCGTGGTCAGACTTCACTTCGACATCAGCCCCACGGAGTCATCGCGGGAGGTGATGCAGGCCCGCGAGCAGCGCGCAGAGGCCCGCTCGATTCGTTCTCTGCTCGCACCGAGGGCTGTGGTGCTCATCGGCGCCAGCCGTCGGGAGGGCACGATCGGTAACACCCTGCTGCACAACCTGCGTCGGGCCCAGTTCACAGGCCCTTTGCTCGCGGTCCATCCGGAGGTGGATGAGATCGCCGGGGTGCCGTGCTACCGAAGCGTGGCGCAGGCGCCCGGACCCATCGACCTGGCCGTGATCGCCGTTCCCGCCGAACAGGTCATGGATGCGATCACCGACTGTGGTGCGGCGCGGGTCAGGGGAGCCGTGGTGGTTTCGAGCGGATTCGGCGAGACCGGTCGCCCGCAGGGCCGACTCCTGCAGGAGGAGTTGATCGCTCACGCCCGTGCCAACGGCCTGCGGATCATCGGGCCCAATGCGTTGGGGATCCTCAACACCGATCCGCATGTCCGGCTCAACGCGTCGTTGGTGTCGGACCTCGTGCCCCGGGGACGCATTGGCTTCTTCGCGCAGTCCGGGGCTCTGGGGGTGTCATTGCTCAATCAGGCCCAGGAGCGGGGCTTGGGTGTGTCGGTCTTCGTCTCCGCCGGCAACCGCGTCGATGTCTCGGCCAACGACCTATTGCAGTTCTGGGAGGACGACGAGACCACGTCCTTGGTGCTGCTGTACCTGGAGAGCATCGGTAACCCTCGCAAGTTCACGCGGGTCGCTCGCCGGCTGGGGGCCAACAAGCCCATCGTTGCGGTGCGTTCCGGACGCAGCTCTCAATCCCTTCCGTTGGGTCACACGGTCCGCCGCACTGCCCTGCCGCCGCAGGCCATCGATGCCATGTTCGAGCAGGCCGGGGTGATGCAGGTCGAGACCTTGTCGGAGCTGTTCGACGTCGCGAGTCTGCTCACTCTGCAGCCGCTGCCCAAGGGTCGGCGCGTCCACATCTTGGGCAATTCCGATGCTCTCGGTGTCCTCACTGCCGACGCGTGCGAGGCCAACGGCCTCGACGTGGTCGGCGAGCCGCTGCTGGTCGGGCATGGCAGCACCGTGGAGGAGCTCGTCGAGGCAGTGGGAGCGGCCATCTCGTCGCCGGACTCCGATGCCGTGATCGTGCTCTACGTGCCGGTGTTGCGTGGCACGAACCCGGAGTTCGCGAAGGCTCTGAAGAGCCTCGCGGAAACCTCGACGAAGCCTGTTCTGGGTGTGTTCATGGCTGCCGATGAGGGCCGGCGGGTGATCGCGATCGATGGTCCGCACGGCTTACCTGGCCGCGGTTCCATACCGGTGTTCCATGAGGTGGAACCGGCGGTCCGGGCGCTGTCCACGCTGGTCACCTATGCGCGCTGGCTGGACACGCCCCGCGGGACTGTCCCTGACCTTCCCGATGTGTCGGTGGAGAAGGCGCGGGCTGTGATGCGCACGGTGCGGCATGCCGCGATCGAGGAGCATGGCGAGCAGGCCCTCGTGCCGATGCACTATCCGGACCTGCAGCGGTTGCTGGAGTGCTACGGCATTCATCTGTGGGACGCCCATGTGGTCACCGCAGAGGCGCAGGCCGTCCAGATAGCCAATAACATCGGCTACCCCGTGGTCCTCAAGACGATCCATCCCGGCTTGGCCCACAGGCCGGATCTGGGTGGGGTGCGCATCAACCTGGAGAATGAGGCGTCTGTGCGCACGGCGTACCTGTCGCTGATCGCCACCTTGCCGCCCGAGGCGCAGAAACGACTGGTGCTGCAACATCAGGCCCCGGCGGGGATATCGGTGCTCGTCGAGAAGCGGGAGGACGCCCTGTTCGGTCCAGTGGTGTCGTTCGGACTGGCTGGTGACGTACCGAGGCTGCTCGGCGACCGGGGGTACCGGATCCCGCCGTTGACCGATCGCGACGTGGACAA
>ERZ795062.2968-NODE-2968-length-10778-cov-5.926793_pt1 | contig 10778 bp, 16 predicted proteins | sample MGYA00375146_ERZ795062 | MGnify/ENA primary metagenome ERZ795062 (study PRJEB30191, sample SAMN05720281) | activated sludge metagenome | isolation source: Anaerobic digester | place: USA | collected 2015-07-16 ...
AACCTTTATTTGAATTCTCAATCATTTTATTTTTTCCTTCTTCAAAAAACTTCTGGTCTATTTCTTCATTTGATTCAAATGCTTCTTTTGCTTGATCTAATATTCTTTGTTCTCTTTCACTTCTTTGAGATTCAATTGCATATCCTAATTCAAACTTAAAGTTTTTTTCCATTTCTTCCCATTTCATACCTCTTCTATATTTATCTTCTACATAAGACCATACATCTTCACAATAGATATCAACTTTATATCCTTTAGTAGAATAAACATATTCCTCATTTTCATTTATGTATGCATATGCACCATCCCAATAACCTTCTTTTGAGATTTTTTAGGATATCCATTTTCTTTAATGTATCTTTCTTCTTGTTCATATACAGAACCTGGAAATAATTTATAGTAAATTTTATCTAAAAATTCTATCATTTGATATATTTTTTTGTGATCCTACCAGGATTCGAACCCGTTTAACGCTGGGTTTAGAAGCCAGCTTGCCACCAAGGCAATTACGTTGAAGGACCTTCTTTTATTGTGATACAAAAATACAACTAATTTTTATACCACCAAATTTTATTCCTGTTTTTTTAGATCATCAATTGCATATTGTTCTAAAATAGATGGATTATGAACCCATTCCTTCCAAACATCAAAATCTTTTAATCTTTCAAATGTTTCCTTTGGAATTAAAACAAATCCATCTGGTGCAACAGCACCAAATTTATGATAGTGTGCGTTTTTTATTTTTTCTTTTATTTCCTCTTTTGTTTTCATCAATTTGTTCTAAACTTACTTTTTTATAACTCATTATCTTTTTATAAAGAAAAGGTGATATTTTATATATCAATCTTTCAATTTTTCCTATAAGTATATTATGCCAGCTACCTACATTACATAATGCACAATCATGTTGATATTCTTGATGAGTACTACAGAATGAGTGCCATCTTTTTTTGAAAAGAAAAAATCCCTTATCTTTCATATAGTACTTATCTAAAAACTTATTAATTCTTTTATCTAATTCCTTATTACCAGAATTAAATTTTGTATTTTTATATACTGACATTTTTATTTATATAAAAAATGAATTTATTAGTTTAATATATAAATTATGAAGTATATTAAAAAAGTTGATGAATATTCTATAAATGAAGAGTTAAAAATCAAAATGAATTGGAGAGGGTTTCTATTAGGTATATGTATTATAGCTACATATAGATATTATTCTTCTTTACACAAAGAGAAAAAAAATATTACATTAAGTGAGATGAATCAAATCATCGCTGATGTTGATAATAAACCAGATGAGCGTGAAAAGTCTGCAATTAATAAAATTAAAAACAGTCTAATATCTGATCTTAAACAGGATAATAGAATCTCAGATGATGAAAGAAAAAAACTAATTAATGCTATTAACTCTATACCTTTTGTTTTAGTTGATAGTGAAACCATTGAACTAATTACTGGAAAAAGAACCACACTTGGTTGTTATTTTGGTTATATGGATACGGTTAGAAATAAAGTAGTAACAATAATATTAGTTGATAAAGAAAGAGTTAAATTAGGTGTTCATTTTGATGAGACAATCTTACATGAGTTAAGACACTTAGTTGATGATGTATTAAGTCCGGATATAAAAAATAGTTATAGTGAAATATCAAATATTGTAGAGATTCTAGATAAAGATATTGTAATGAGAAATGAAGAGGGTAAAAGAAAATTAAAAGAGAAGGTTAATTTTTATGCTAATAAGGTAGCATACAATTTATTAAATGATAAAAGTAGAATAAATACTCCTAAAATTAAAGAAGATATTAAAGATTTTGCGAAAGACTACTATAATATTATTTATTTAGACGAAAAAACTATGAATTATTTAACATCACCTGATGAAGTTTATGCTAGATTTCACGGATTAAAAAGATGGATGATAAAAAATGGTTTTCTTAGAGATATGAATGATCAAATAACTCAGGAACTAATAATTAGAATGTTAAGTGATGAGAAAATGTCTGATGAAAATATTATCAAAAAAGATTTTTTCCAATTGTTATTTTATATGAATATTGACTTTACAGGTAAGACTAAAAGTGATATGACAAAAGCAAATTCAATTGTAGCAAATTATAGAGATTATATATCAAATGAAAGACCTGCATAAAGCAGGTCTTTTTTAGTTAAAGTTTTTTCTAATTCCAGGCATATAAATTTCAATCAATTTAATCAATTCTTCTTTGCATTCTGGTGTCAATGATTTACTCTTATTTTGATTCATCAAAATCATAAATGAACTCACTACTTTATTAAACTTAAAAGCTTCTGTATAATTAAAAATAGTTTTCTTAAAAGTTTCTATATCAATAGTTTCTTCTCCAGTTTTATTCAACCAAGTTTTCATTCTATTAATAAATCTTCTAATACCAATTATATTTTCATCCGACCAAGAACCTCCGTCAAAGTAGTGTCCAATAAACATCAAATAGAATCTAATTTCATCTGAATCGTAACCATCTAAACTAACTACATTATCTTTAGATTTAGACATTTTCTCACCATTATTCAAGATCATACCTTGATGTATCAACTTAACTATTGGCTCCTCAAAGTCAATAAAGCCTATATCATACAAGAACATAGTAATAAATCTAATATAAATCAAGTGCATACAAGCATGTTCTGAACCACCTATATACAAATCAACAGGTTTTGGTTTAATACCTTTCATAATACAATAGATTATAGTATAGATAGAACTATCAACAAAAGTGTCCATTGTATCAGTTTCTCCTTCAATTGGAATTGGACATCCCCAATTTCTTTGTCTTGATACACACCAATCATGTTGATTTTCCAACCAATTTCTTTGAGCTTTCTTTGTAGATTCTGGAAAGTCAATTTTATCCAAACCAGCAATCAATCTTTCTTTATAATCAGTAATTCTAAAATACCACTGATTCAAAGTTTTCTTTTCAACTTGACTTGAACATCTATCACACTTACCATCTTTCACTTGTTCTCTAGCCAATACGGTTTCACAACTATTACAAAAATCAACTTCACCATCTTTTTTATAAGCCAAGCCTTTTTCATACAATTGTGTAAACAACCATTGAGTCCATTTAATATAGTTAGGATCAGAGGTAATCAACATTTCCTCATATTGAGTGTTCATATTTTTCATCTGTCCTCTAAAGTTTTCTATATTTTCATAGGTAACTTCTCGTGGGTCTCGACCTACTTTTTTTGCGTAGTTTTCTGCTGGTAATCCAAATGAATCATAACCAAATGGTTGAAACACTTCAATTCCTTGATAACGTTTATAACGACAATAGCTATCTACAATAGCATAATTATACCAGTGTCCACAATGCAATCCTGACCCAGATGGGTAAGGAAAAAATGCGGCAATATATTCGTAATTATTTTTCATTTTTATTATTTTTTATAATTAATTTTCTTGTAAAGTGATCTGTGTTTATTTTTAATTTTTTTACTATCTCGTATAATCGATTTTTAAAATTATCATAATTATATAGATTTAGTTTTTCCACTACTTCATTATATGATTTACATTCACTAAATGTATTAATCCAATATTCATCAGTATATAAATTGTATATTTTATTATATTCTCTTTTTATTAAAAAATTATTCCAATTTTCACACTCTATGAAATCTATATTAACATGTTTAAAATAACAATTACAAACCGTTGTATTTTTAGTACAACTTCTTAAAATAAATGATCTTTCCAATCCTGTTTGTCTTGATGCTTCTCTTAAACTTTTGAATTTTTTTAAAGGATTCATATTCCTGTCAAATAGAACAACAGTTTTCATATTAGGGTTATTATTTCTCATTTTATATTTTGAATCTTCTGTGTGTTTAAGATTATCCCAGCCACCATCACCACCATTTGTTGTATTTTTTAAATCAAACCCCCAAGTTAAAAATTGAGAAATCCAGAATATTTCTAAATTATTTATGTTACTTTCATCACCTATATCTAATAATTCAATAATTGGTTCTAAATTCTCACTTTTTAGTTTATTAATCCAATTATCCTTTTTAGAATTACTATTAGATTCGTTTATATGTCTTTTTAGTCTCTTTTTAATGTCCTTTGTTTTACCAATATATTTTATTATATTATCTCTTGGATCTGTTAATGTATATATGTACATAAATTATTTTTTTTAATTTATATATAAATAACTACAATGTTTCCTACTAATTTTTGATCCATTTTCTAATTTTTTCCTTTAATGTTGGTTTTAATAAACTTTCTAATTTTTTATTTCTCTTTTCTCAATTTCTCTACAATTATCACAAATATTAGCAGATTGTCCAAGCCAAATATCTTTTGGTAGTTGTACTAGACCAGTTTTTGTGTCAATCTTTACATCTTTTGTTTTTGGAGCATATGAACTACCACATTTTTCACAACTTATTAAAATCATTATACTAAATATTTTTTTATCATTTCGGGTCCACCGAATTGTTCAATCTTTCTAATTGCAGAGGAAGATATATGCTCGTATTCTTTATCACAAGTAATATAAACTACATTTATATCTTTCTTAAAGTCATTTATAAATCTAAATTGATTTACTTCATAGTCTAAATCTGTACCATTTCTGAGACCTCTAATTATAACTACTTTTAGACCTTCTTTCTCGTAATCTTCTACAAGTTCATGTAAAAACTTAGTATAAGTAATAACAGGGCGATTTATAGTTTTTTCAAGCTTTTTTGGGTCTTGTCTTTCTAAAAAGTTTTTATCGGGATTTACACCGATTGCAATTATAACATTTCCTTTACCAAAAATTCTTTCTGATTTTTCGATTATATTTAAGTGACCTATGTGTAGAGGAAAAAATGACCCTGGGTAGATTGCGATTGTTCTCATATTATAAATTTTATGTAAAATTAAGGAATATTTTTGATTATTCCAAACTTGCTAAGTATTTTTCTGCATCTAAAGCAGCCATACAACCAGTTCCTGCTGCTGTAATTGCTTGTCTATAAACATGATCTGCAACATCACCTGCTGCAAATACCCCAGGTACACTTGTTCTTGTACTTCCTGGTTCAGTAACAATATAGCCAACTGAATCTAATGTTAGATAATCTTTAAATATGTCAGTATTTGGTTTATGACCTATGGCTAAGAAGAAACCTGATGTAGGTATTTCAATTAATTCTGAGTGTTCTTCAATCCAGTCATTATTAAAATATTGTTTTTCACCATCCTTAACAGATAGTAAGTTATCTTTTTCTTCACTACTTAATTTCTTTCTTACTTTAATTTTAGTGACTACTTGACCATCACCACAAACTTCCACAGTTTCAGTATTTAAGAGTATTTCTATGTTTTCAGTATTTCTAACTCTATCAACCATGATTTTAGATGCTCTAAAATCATTTCTTACTAGCATAGTTACTTTATTACAAATCTTTGATAAGTAATGAGCTTCTTCACACGCAGAATCACCTGCACCTACAACAACTACATCTAAACCTTTATAGAAGAAACCATCACAAATAGCACAAGCTGAAACACCACCTCCTAAGTTAAGATATTTTTGTTCTGATTTTAATCCTAGGTATTTAGCGGTTGCTCCAGTAGATATAATAATTGTATCTGCTTCTATTTCTGTATTATCAACCCACACTTTTTTGACTTTTGATGAAAAGTCAACTTTTGTTACCCAACCAGTTCTTATATCGGTGCCAAATTTTTTAGCTTGTTGCTCCATATTGTTCATTAGTTCAGTACCATTAATTCCATTTATAAATGCAGGAAAATTTTCAACATCATTTGTTGTTGTTAATTGACCGCCTGGTTGTAATCCTTGATACAAAACAGGTTTCATATTTGCTCTAGCTGCATAAATTGCAGCGGTGTACCCTGCGGGTCCCGATCCTATAATTAAACATTTAACTTTTTCCATAATTTTTATATAATTATAACTATATTTGTTTTATGAATGCAACGAAAAAATTAAAAGAGTTAGGATTTAGTAAAATATCTTTTCATAAGCCTAATCCACATAATGATGGAGAAGCTATGGTATTAGATAATTTTACTACTAAATATGTTCTGGATAAGAAAACTAATAGTTATGTACAAGTAAAGGAAACTAAAATTCATCCGAAACAAGACTCACACTGGAAATTAAATTTTAATGAAAAATATGTATTATGGGTCATGGTTAAAAATAACATAATTGATAAGATATATCTAGAAAATAAAAGTATAGATGTCGTTCCTAAAAAGACTTACGCATTTTCATTAAGAGATGATTTAACAGAGTTATATAATTTTAATGGTAGTTTTGGAACTGTTATTAAGATAACAAGTAAAAAGCAAATATTTAATTTATTACCAAAAGAAATCAGAAGAGATTTCTTACTTAAAGATTTATTAAAATGAAAGAATTTAAACCAATTATTATAGACCATTCATTTTGAGAAACATTCACAAAATAATTTACTTATTATGTCTAAAAGTTCAAATTATCGTTCAACAAATCGTTCTAAACATTATTTAAAATGTCATTTAATCTTTGTATGTAAATACAGAAAGAAATTACTTGTAGGTCAATTAAAAGATGATATGAAAAGTCTATTACTAAATATTACTTCAAATTCAGATTTTGAAATAGAAGTATTTGAGAGTGATTTAGACCATATACATTTCTTAATCAGATATTTGCCTAAATTATCTATTACTTCAATAGTCCGTAAATTAAAACAAGAAAGCACATATCATATATGGCGTTCAGTTCATAGGAATTATCTTTATACTCAATTTTGGAAAGAAAAGACCTTCTGGTCAGATGGTTATTTTGTTTGTTCAATTGGAGAAGCCAATCCAAACACCATTAAACAATATATTTTAACACAAGGTTAAAGTTTTTTAAGTTCAAATTCATCACAGAAGCTAAAGACTTCTGTGTTTTATTTGAAGGTCAATATAAAAATTGTGTTAGTTATGCATTTGTTGTTGTTTTAGATGAAGAACCTAAAGTTACTGCCGGTGATGATGCAACTCAATGTGTTTGGAATGACGTAAGTTATGAAGGAGATATAGATGTTGATATGGCATTTGATCATAAAGAAGTAATTAAAAAATCTGTTGAAGTATTAAATAAAAAATTGTGTTAGTTATGAAAATAGAGTTTGATGATAATCATATGGTTGTTTGTGAGGGTATTACTCTACCTTTATCAAAAGAACAAATTATGGACTTACAAAAATATGGTTATGATCCTCAAAGTGTTATAGAAGATTATTATAGAAATAGTAAAGCTTATGTTAGAGATCAAAAGATTGATAAATTATTAAAATCATAAATTAATATATAATAGATGAAATATATAAAAATATTTGAATCTTTTAGTAAAAAACAGAATAATATTGATAGACTTTTAGATAAAATATCTAAGAGTGGTATAGATTCTTTAACTGACTATGAGTTAAAGATTTTAAGTAATGGTGGAGAAGATAAGCTAAGTGAAGAAATTGTTGAACTAGGTCAAAGAATAATGGATAATCTAAATGATGGTTTTTTTGTTAAAGTTGATTTAGAAGATCTTGGCACCTTTTTTGATATATTAGAAAGAAATGGAGTTAAAGTACAGAGAAATTGTGAGTGGGAAAAATGGGGTACTGGATTTTGGTTTATTTTAACTGAAAATGGCTTAAAACATGATAACAAACAACCTAATCACGATACATATTTCCCAACATTTCCTAAAAAATAAAAAGAGAGTCATTTGACTCTCTTTTTTATGAATATATTTCCTCAACTTTTTTATTTAGAAGGTTTAATTCATCTGCTACTTTTTGATTTTCTTCAATTAAAAGTTCCATTGCTCTTGCTAATCTTGTTAGACCGATTCCTGCGCCAAATCTTGGGAAGAAATCTAAACTAAGGAAATCTTCTAGCTCTGCTTCTACTCTTTCTTTTCCGAATAGCTCAAATAATTTAGCAGCATATCCACCATTTTCAATAGTATAGAACATTTCTCTCATCTTTTTAACATCACAAGATCTTTCTGCTGATCCGATAGTTTCTTGACCATAAAGAATAACATCAATTTTATTAAAAATGTTATTTTGATTATGTTTCATATTCCAAAATGGATTTGTTCTAATTGGGAAATTTTGTAAAGAAACACAGTGACCTAACTCTCTCCACATTTTTGCTTCATGTTCATTTTCAAGAATTTGAACTCCTCCATATTCTTCACATAGATCTTCGTAGTTTTTTTCTACTGGTTTTCCAAATCCTAAATAAACTAAAAGCTCTTCTTCTAATTTTTTTAATTCTTCAATTCCACCTTTTGACTCAAATTCAAACATTGGGAAAATAGTTTCATGTCTTCCTTCAATAGGGTTTTTTTCTGCACGATAAGAAGTTGTTATACAAAAAACTCCTGGTAGATCAGGATTAGTTAATAAAACCTCTTCTAATATCATTTGACCTGTTTGTGGTAGTGGCCATACTTGGTTATCCCATTGGTAAGTTTCAACAGAATGAGGATTTTCACAAGCTGCTAAGATTGTTAGGTTTGGTTGTGTAGATATTTCCAAATATCCTTTTTTAATAAAAAATTCTCTTAATAGACATATTAATTTATTATAAGTCTGAATTTTTTGAATGTTTGTTCTTTTAGATCTTGACATATATAATTTTTTTTTTGAACTACTTACATAGCTCATTGAATTATATATAAAAAAGCATAATATTTGTTTAGCTAAATTTTAATATATAAAATATGATTATAGAAAATTTTGAAGAATTTAGCAATAACTTTTGTGTTTATATATATTTTGATCCTAGGAAGCCAGGTTATTATGGCTTTGGAGAAATATCTTTTGACTTTGAACCTATCTACGTTGGTAAAGGTAAATATAATAGACCTAAAAGACATTTATCTTTGTATAAAAATAATAAAAATAATATTAGATTTTATAATAAATTAAATTCTATTATCAGAGATGGATATGAGCCTATTTATAAAATTATAGATGATAGTATGTTCGAATTTGATGCATTCAAAGAAGAGATTTACTTAATAAACTTAATTGGTAGAATTGAAAACGGAGGAACTTTATTAAATTTAAGTGATGGTGGTGAAGGACAATCAGGATATAGACATAGTGATATGACCAAGCAAAAAATATCAAAATCTATCCTTAGTAATAAGGAATGGCTTGATAAAATGAAATCTGCTGAAATGAGTAAGAAGATAAGTAATTCATTAAAAGGACATCCTGGATATGGTAAAGGAGTACCAAGAACTGAAGAGGTTAAAAATAAAATAAGAAATAGTGTCTTAGGTGAGAAAAATCCATTCTTTGGAAAAACTCATAGTCAAGAATTGATAAATAGTATGAAATTACGTAACAAAGGTAAAAGTAATCCCAATTCTAAAATATATGTTATTAAAATTGATGATGTAGAGATTTCTTTTGAAGGTAGAGTTGAGTTAAAGAGATATATAGATGATTATAATAGTAAAAATAATTTAAGCGGTCCTAATAGAGTAAGTTTGGATGGTATTCTAAATAAAGGATTTTCTAAAAATTTTACTTTAATATCCACTAGTTTTCTAAATAGATCCTAAATCCCAATTTTTTCTAATTTTTGTTTATGAATACTTCCTCCAATAAGTTCAAAGTTTCTTTTTCATTTTCGGTTAATCTACTAACTTTATATCTTAAAGCACTTCCGGAATTTTTCTTCTTAGTTAAGTCATTATAGATCTCTACAATCGATTCTAAGTTTACTTCCTCTAAATCTTTATCATTTAATATGTCATTTATATTAAGTGTTTCATGATAAAGTTCTTGTACTACCTCGTGTGATATTTGTTTATTTATCCTACTAAATTTATCTTCTAGTTTTTGATATATTATTCCGCTTAACACAGGTTTAATATCTTCTAAAAGAATTTCTACTTTGATAGGTACAACATCACTCATTTTTCTAATTTTTTTGTTTTATATATTTATTTTTTAATATATAAAACTATGAAAATTAAAAATTTTAATCATTTTATTAATGAGAATATGGATCAGGCAAAATCCATAATTGCTAAAAAGATGAAAGCATTTGAAATGCTTAAAGATTTGCTATCTAAAAATTTAGGATATATTGGAAAGTTTACAGAATATTTAATGTCTGAAAATATATCTTATGAGCAATTAGAAAATTTATACAAACAAATATTAGACTTAAAGTCTAAGAATGTAACATTAGATATATCAAAACTAAGTTTTGAGAAAGCTTTAGATAAAGTACAAGATTCTTATAATGATTTATCTGTTAATTCATTAATAAGTCAATTTCCATCTACTCAAAAGAAAATTGCTAGAGATTCAATTAAAAATAATAATTACAACTTCAATATTCTATTGAAAGCATCTAAAAAGTCTAATATAGAAGCATTTATAAATAAGGTTTCAAGATACAAAAATCCTTCAGATTTAATGAATGCTCTTAGAATATTTACAAAAGATGCTAAAAATAATAAAGAAAATGTTAAACAAGTTTTATCAGAATTAAGTAGTAAGTTGGTATTTGAAAATGATAAAATAATGATTGTTTATGTGCCTAAACATAAGGATATAGAAATATTAGGTTCTGATACATCATGGTGTATTGTTGGTAGTACTTCAATGTGGACTAGATATACATCAGGTAGATATCAGTTTATATTATACAATTATGAATTAGATGAGTTTGATCCTTTATTTAAGATAGGATT
>ERZ795062.2969-NODE-2969-length-10775-cov-4.173694_pt1 | contig 10775 bp, 10 predicted proteins | sample MGYA00375146_ERZ795062 | MGnify/ENA primary metagenome ERZ795062 (study PRJEB30191, sample SAMN05720281) | activated sludge metagenome | isolation source: Anaerobic digester | place: USA | collected 2015-07-16 ...
TTGACTCTTATGCCCTTTCGTGAGCGATACCCCTGCAGGCGCTGCGCCTAAACCACAGCACCACACCTCCCACCAAGACAGCCGTAGCTTTTTGCGCCGTGTCTATGAATTTATTCACCCCGGCCCCGACTCCAAAGACGAGCTGATGGAAACCTTGGCCGAGGCCGAGGACAACCGCGTGATCGGCGCCGAAAGCCGCGCCATGCTCGAAGGCGTGCTGCGCATTGCCGATATGACGGCGGGGCAAGTCATGGTGGCCGCGCCGCGCATGGATTTGATTGATATTGATGCCGCACTAGAGGACATCATGCACATCGTCATCAGCACCGCGCATTCGCGTTTTCCTGTGTTTGAAGGCAGTCGTGAAAACATCATCGGCACGCTGATGGCCAAAGACTTGCTGAAACTACAGCGCGCGCCCGAACTGAATTTGCGTACCTTGCTGCGCCCTGCAGTGTTTATTCCTGAAAGCAAAAAACTCAATGATTTGCTGCGCGATTTCCGCAGCCGCCGCAATCACTTGGCCATCGTGGTGGATGAGTTTGGCCGCACCGCTGGTTTAGTCACCATTGAGGATGTGCTGGAAGAAATCGTTGGCGAAATTGAAGACGAATTCGATATTGACGAAAACGACGGCGCCATTTACGCCATGGCAGACGGCAAAAGCTGGCGCGTGGCTGGCAATACCGAGGTCGAACGCGTAGCTGAACATTTTGAAATCAACCTGCAAGCCGAGGGTGAGACACAACGCTTTGACACCATTGCAGGCTTGATCGCGCACGAGCTAGGCCATGTGCCCAAACGCGGCGAATTCTATGAAAAAGCGGGGCTGCGCTTTACCGCCCTGCACACCGTTAGCGGCACGGTGAAATGGCTCAAAGTCACGCGCATCTAAGGCCAGTGATTGCAGACCCATTAAAAACCTGAACGCGCCAGCTAGAGCAGAAAAGCACCGCCCTACAGCAATGGACTGAGCGCCGCCCAAGCATTGTTCCAAATGCGTTGCAATCGCCCCCAGCTTTGTACCTGGCTAGCCTGCACCACTTGTGCCAGGGCGCAATATTCGCGCTGGCGCTGCATAATGGCTGCGGCTGGCTGCCACAAGCTACGCCAATCGTGATGCGCTGTGACTGCAAGGCGCAGATTTTTCAGCACTGCCTTTTGCTGCCGCGCCAGCGCCCGCCCTAAATACACTTCGCCAAATAAAAAATACAGCAGCACACCACCATAAGGCAGCAGCAAAACCAAAAGCCAGGCTACGCGCACATCGGGGCTTAAATCCGAACGCAGCAGCACGCGCGCACTAATAGCTAACCAAAACAGCAAATGCACCAACACCAGCCATTCCCACGGGTCTAGCGCCTGCTGCCAAATCGAATCCATCTGCTGCTCTTGGGGTTTTACTCAGCCGCGCGCTGGGCGTGCACAAAAAACTCGCGATTGCCATCGCCGCCCGTAATAGGCGAATCCAGCCAGCCGCGCACAGCCAAACCGCAATCGGTGCAAAGTGCGCGAATCTTGGCTTGCACTTCTGCGTATTTAGCACTATCGCGCACGATGCCGCCCTTGCCTATATCAGCAGGCTGCAATTCAAACTGGGGTTTGACCAACATCAGCAATTGCCCATCAGGGGCTAATAAAGGCAGGAGGCGCGGCACAACCAAGGCCAGCGAAATAAAAGACAAGTCGCCCACGATGCAGTCAAACACCATGCCATTTTTTAAGGTGTTTTTTAAGCCATTTCTGGCATTTAAGCTCGCCAAATCTGCCTGAGCAGCTATTAAAACTTCAGCACTTAACTCACGAGCATTGATGCCCTGCAAAGCCGTGACTTGCGGGTGCTGCGCCAAGCTGGGGTGCAACTGCCCATGCCCCACATCCACGCCCAGCACATGCGCAGCGCCCGCTTGCAACAGGCAATCGGTAAAGCCGCCTGTGCTTTGCCCCACATCCAGACAAATTTTGCCCGCTACGCAGAGGCCTGTAGCTGCCAGCGCGCCTTGCAGTTTGAGGCCACCGCGCGAGACAAAGGCGGTTTCGCTGGCGTCTTGCAATTCAAACTGCGCCCCAGCGGGCATGTCTTCGCTGTTTTTCTTCACCTGCTGCCAAGGCGCAGCAGCGCCCACGCGCCAGCGCACCCCAGCGGCAATCAGGCGCTGGGCTTGGCTGCGCGAGGCGGCTAATTGGGCATCTACTAGGGCTTGGTCGGCACGCATGGGGCATCTTTCTTGGCAGGCTCGGCCACAGCCGCAGGCAAGGCTTGCAGCGACTGCAAAATGGCGCGCGTAATCGCCTCGCGTTTATACAAATCGTCCATGCGCTTGGGTGTGTCGATATTCAGAGCGAAAAATACGGGGCCAGCTGGCCATTCCACCCAGCCTACCCACCAGCCATAGCGCCCTTCCCAGCCGGTTTTGGCACGCAAAATCCAATCGCGCCCCGCTTCGACGAGCAACACATCTTTGACCAAACGCTGATCGGCCAGCGCAAATGGCAGTTGATTGCGGTAGAGCTTGCGCAAAAAATCCACTTGTTCTTGCGCAGAAATCGCCAACGCGCCATCAATCCAATAGTCGCCTTTGCTCACGCTGGGGTCGGCATTGCCGTAAGCTATTTTTTGCAAATAGGCGCGTGCTTTTTTTTCGCCCAATTGCTGGGCAAAGCCTTCATATACCCACACGGTGGAATTTCGCATGGCAGAGCGCAGATTTTGATCTTGGTTATGGGCAGGAAAGCTTCTAGGCTGCCCATCCCAAGGGAAAACCTGAAACTCATCGCGCACCAAACCCGCATCCAGGGCAAACAAACTGTGCGGGATTTTGAAGGTAGAGGCGGGGCTATAGCGTTTTTGTGCGCGTTCGGGCTTGAAAACCCAAAGGTGCTGGTCTGGCGCCCGCTCATCGGCTATCACTATCGTGCCCTGCGCATCAAAGCGTGCAAACACCTCTGCCCAGTCTGGGCGCTCCACCCCTGTAGGCGCAGCTTGTGCCCAAGCCGCCCCAGTCCACAGTAAAAATAGCAAAAACATTCGTTGTATCAACATTCCATCCCACCTCATCAAGCTAAAGGCTTATCCGCCTACCGCCCTTGAAAATTTCACGGCAAGCGGGCTATTTTGCCTGCTCAACTGCCTATCGACACTGACCTCAAAGTCAGCAAGCTGCGCATCCGCATAAAATTGCAGCCTTATCCCCGACTCAGCGCAACACATGGCCATCCTCCCCTACTCCCTCATCAAAGCGGGGCTTTTCAGCCTGCCGCCCGAAGAAGCGCACGATTTTTTCATCTCCACCTTGGCTCGCGGCCAGGGCACGCCCCTGGCCTGCGCTTGGAGCCAGCCTTTGGTGGAAGACCCCGTGACGGTAGCCGGCCTGCGCTTCCCCAACCGGGGCTTGGCCGCAGGCCTGGACAAAAACGCGCGCGTGATCGACGGCTTGGCCGCCATGGGCTTTGGTTTTGTGGAAGTGGGCACCGTCACGCCGCTGGCGCAGCCTGGCAACCCCAAGCCGCGCATGTTCCGCATCCCCGAGCGCAACGCCTTGATCAACCGCCTAGGCTTTAATAACGAAGGCCTAGACGCCTTTATCGCCAATGTGCAAAAGGCCAAATTTCGCAGCACGGGGCGCATCCTCGGCCTGAACATCGGCAAAAACGCCGCCACGCCGATTGAGCGCGCCACGGATGACTACCTCATCGGCCTGCGCGGGGTCTATCCCTATGCCGATTACATCACCGTCAATATCAGCAGCCCGAATACGCAAAACCTGCGCAGCCTGCAATCTGACGAAGCGCTCGAAGCCCTGCTCTCTACCCTAATGGCCGAGCAAGAAAAATTGGCGGCGCAGCACGGCAAGATGAAACCCCTCTTCGTCAAAATCGCGCCTGATTTAGACGAGGCGCAGGTGCAAGTCATCGCCGCAACCTTAAAGCGTTTGGGCACAGACGCGGCAGGCCAGGTGAGCAATCGCCTGGGCGTGATCGCCAGCAACACCACGCTAGAGCGCAGCGCCGTGGCTGGCTTGGCACACGCGGCCGAGGCCGGCGGCTTATCGGGCGCGCCCGTGCTGGCCAAAAGCAATGCCGTGATTGCACAATTGCGCGCGGCCCTGGGCAAAGACTTTCCCATCATCGGCGTGGGCGGCATTGTCAGCGGCGCAGATGCGGCGGGCAAAATCGCAGCGGGCGCGGATTTGGTGCAAATTTATACGGGCTTGATTTACAAAGGCTCGGCGCTGGTGCACGAAGCCGCCCAAACCATAGCTGCACAAACTGCGTCGGCTAAAACAGGCCAAGCATGAGCAAGCCCCTGCCCATTCACCTGATTTTGCTGCCCGGACTGGACGGCACCGGCGATTTGTTTGCGCCCCTGCTGCGCCGCATCGAACGCCTGCGCATCTCCCCAGACGAGCCGCAGCTCATCGCCCACGCCCTGCGCTACCCCACGCACGACAAGCTGGATTTGCAGCAACTGCACCACGCCGTGGAGCATTACATCGCGCACAACCTGCCTGAAGACGCGCGCTATGTGATTTTGGGCGAATCTTTCTCTGGCCCTGTAGCCATCACGGTGGCCTATGCGGCGCAAACTGCGCGCGAGGGCGAGGCGCTCAGCCGACGCCGCTGCATGGGGCTGATTTTGTGCTGCAGCATGGCACGCAACCCCTATGTTATGTTCGCGCCACTGGCACCGCTATGGTCGGTGCTGCCGATTGAATTGGTGCCTATGGGCTGGGTCAATCGCTTGGCACAAGGCAAACTCGATTTTTGGGCTGGCGGCCAGGAATTGGCTATGAATAAGGTCGATACCCAAGTGCTGCGCCACCGCTTACAGATCATCAGCAAAGTCGATGTGACCGCAGAACTGAGCGCCCTGCGTATGCCTGTGTTGTATTTACAGGCGACCAAAGATGTCGTTGTGCCTGCCAGCTGCGCCCGTCTGGTGCAAGACTGCGCGCCGCAAACCATGTTGGCACGCATAGACAGCTCGCACTTTTTGCTGCAAAGCAAGCCCGATGCGGCGCTGACGCAAATCCAATCCTTCATCGCGCAGATGGTGGTGGATGGATTTTCCTCCCTGCACTTCACGCCCAGCCAGATGTGCAATTGAGCCAATTCATGGCAAAAAACCCATCAAAAAAGTGAGCTGCTCAGGCAGGTTTGGCGGCTTATTTGCTTGAAATGAGTATCTATTTCTAAAAGACACAAGCAGCGCTTCATCAATAACCTCGTCATTCCCGCGTAGGCGGGAATCCACCAGTCGAAAACCCAGTGCTTGGCTGTAAAACCTAGGAGTCAGCGGGGTGGATGCCAGCCTACGCTGGCATGACGAAACCCTCTTAAAAAACGCCTCCTTAGGCCACAGCGCGCGCAACCGAGTCCTCGTTATAGGGCAGATAAGCGCCCGCTTTTTCGTCGCGCACCCAGAGCGCGTCTTTCACTATCGATGGGTCAAAGCCTTCTTTTTGCAGATCGACTTTGCGCAGCTTATAGGTACTGGTCATATCGGCCACTTTCATGATGCGCACAAACAGTGGCGCGGCGTAGCGCGGGATGCGCTGGCTGCACAGTTCGTAAAAGGCTTTGCCATCAAAGCTGGCACCTTGTTGCAAAGTAATAGCCGCCATGCCTGCGCGACCTGAGTGGCTGCCGACTTTGACACCATAGATGGTGATGGTTTCGATGCCAGGGAAGTCGCCCAAGCTATCCGCGACTTCCATGGTGGAGACATTCTCAGACTTCCAGCGGAAGGTATCGCCCAGACGATCGACAAACCACAAATAACCGTCCTCGTCTTCGCGCAGCAAATCGCCCGAAGCCCACCAAGCGTCGCCCTCTTGCAGCACATTGCGGTAGATTTTTTTCTCGTTCGCGGCTGGATCGGTATAGCCTTCAAAACGCCCTGCAATGGAATCAGGAATTTGGAAAATCATGCCTATGGCTTCGCCCACTTCACCAGGTTGGGCTAGGCGCTTTTTGCCGTTTTCGTCGGTGATATGGCAGTCGTTATCAACATCGTAGGCCAGCAGTTTCAGATTGGTCTTGCTCCAGTCAGGGATACGACCGACTGAGCCTACACGGTTGTCCACATTCACCGTGGAGGTGTTAGCCTCGGTCGAGCCCCAGCTTTCAATAATCTGCATATCGCCAAAACGATCGACCCAGGCGTTCCACAATTCCGTGGCCAAGCCCGTGCCCGTCATCACACGCAATTTGTGCTCTTTGTCATTGGCTTGCGGCGGGTTGGTCAGCAGATAACGGCAGATTTCGCCCACATACTGCATAGCGGTGATGCCGTATTTGCGCACATCGTTCCAAAACTCAGACTTGCTGAATTTGCGCCGCGTGACCAAGCCCGAACCCATGACAAAAGCCGTGGGCGTGAGCGAAAGCGAGGCCGCGCCGTGATAGAGCGGCAGGTAGGCGTAGAAAATATCGTCGGCATTGGTGTGCAGGGTTTGCTGCATGACATAGCCCGTCATCAACCAACGGGCGTGGCTGATGAGGGCGGCCTTGGGCAGCCCTGTGGTGCCCGAGGTAAAGACATAAATCGCGGGCATTTCGGCCACCAAGCCTGCACGCCATTCGGCGGGGGGATTGGCCGTCGCAGCGCTTGCCCATTTGCTAGAAAAATCAAAAGCGCAGCTGGCGATTTGCGCGGCGCTGGCGGGTTTTTCCGCATCGCGCACCAGCCATTTGGCGATATGCGCGACTTCGGGCGCGTCAAATTGCGCCAGCACTTCTTCGCCCACGATACAGGCCTTGGCATTGGTCACTTCAAACGCATGCGCCAGCGGTTTGCCGGTGATATTGGTGTTGATGAAAGAAGCGGTAGCGCCGACTTTCATCAGGCCAAACCAGTAAAAGAAGAACTCGGCGCGGTTTTCTAAGGCTAGCCCCACCACATCGCCACGGCGCACGCCCAAATCGTCGTGCAGCATGTGGGCGGCGCGATTCACCGCCTCGTTCAGCTGCGCATAGCTATAGCGTTGGTCTTGAAAGGCCAGGCAAAAATGATCGGCAAACTGGGCTGCAGACTCTTCCACGCGCTCGGCCGTGGTGTAAGTTTGGCTGGCACGCACTTTCATGCCGGCTGCGCCGCGCAAATTGAGTTTGGCTTGGGTATCGTCACGGCTGATAGGGGCAGCTTGGCTCATAAGGCAGTCGTCCTTCTTTTATAAACATGGCAATGCGTTTGCGCCCAGCGGAACATGGGGCAATGGCGCTTGGAAGCGGCTGATTTTAGGCGCAATCGCCGCTGGCTTTAGTGCAGACCCAAAGGCACGGGGCCAGTGTGGCGGCGCGTGGCGCCCAATAAGGGTTTAAAGCGCTGATCGCTGGCGCCCGCATACACCGCCTCGCCCAAATCGGCCAGGCTCAAACTGGGGGTTTGCGTGGGCAAGTCTTGCACATCCACCGCAAACACCCGCCCCAGCCAAGCAAATTCAGCCGCTACTTCGGCGGGCGCAATGGCGTCGCCCTGGCGCTGCTCTAGCACCAAGACAAAAGCTTTGCGCCAGCTAGAGACTGGGCGCGTTTTGGCCAGCACCCACATGCGCAAGATAGAGGGCATGCGCTGCGCCGCAACGCGCAAATCTTCCAGCTGCCAAGCGCCCAGCTGCGCCACTTCGGTGTGCGCCAGCAGGGGGGTGCGCAGCAGCTCGGCCTGCCAAGCCTGGTCTTGCGCTTCGTATTGCTTCAAGCGTTCTTGCCAGCTGGCGCGCAGGTCTTGCACTTCGGGGGTTTGCGGCAGTTTTTCGACCAAGCCCAGGGCCAGCAAAATCGCGCGGTGTTGGTGTTCAGGGTGGCGCTCGACCATTTCAGCCAGCGATAAGAGCGCGTTGTCGTCGTTGCGCTCCATCAAAAATTCGATTTGCTGCCACAGGGCATAAGCGCTGTACGCATCGACATCGCGCACGCGGCGATAAACGATTTCGGCATCGTTTTCACGCAGATGGCGTTTGTACAGCTGCGCCAGGCGTTCGAGGTCTTCCACGCTCAAATCGTCGATCTGCTGCTCTAGCTGAACAATGGTGTTTTGCTCTTGCTGGTATTGCAGATGCAGCACCTGCCAGCGCGGGGCATTGGCTTCCCACCAAGCGGTGTCTAGCTTTTTAGTGGCCGCAGGCAAGGCCTTGCCCAGCAGCACGCCTGCGTGTCTGGGCGAAGGCGGCGGAATATCCAAAGGCCGCGCCAAAGCCTGCACCCGCGCCCGCGTGCAAGGCTGGGCAGACTGGGCGTGCGCGTCTTCGCGCAGCAGCTCGGCAAAGCGCTCTTCCACCGCACGGGCTTTGGGTGGCTTGATTTGCCAGGCCAGCAACCACGCGTAAGGCCCCATGGGCGGCTTGGCCAATTTGCAGGCCAGCTGCCAGTATTGGCGCCAATGCTCGTGGCGAATATGGTGGGCGACGATGGCGTTTTCGGCCAAGGCCTCGGCCATGCGGTCGCGGCTATACATTTTGGCGGCCACGGTGTCAGCGGCCAGCTCTTCGTGCTGCGCCCAAGCCAAACTGGCCGCCACAAAGCGCTGGCGCAAGCGCCCGACATAGGGTAGGGGCAGGCGCTTTTGCCCTGCGCTGTGCAGCAGCTGGGCGATATCTTGATTAGGCAAAAGCGCAGACCAGCGCCGCCGCAAAACATAGATCTGCCCATCTTTGCCCTGAGCGCCGCCGCGCCAATGGGCGTATTCCTGCGCGATCAGGGCCAACATGCGTTCGGGGCTGGCGCTGGCCAAAAAAGGCAGGCCGATATACAAATGCAGCTCGGTTTTGCCCCAAAAATCCCAGCGCCTGCGCTCTTGCACCACCAGCGAGAAATCATCTAACAGACCCACTTTAACGATCGGTGGCGCTTGCAATTTAGCGCGCATTTTGGCCAATTGACGAAACAACTCGGGCGCTTGGGCAGGGCTGACGGCATAGGCATCCACGCGCGGCAGGGGCAGTTGCAAACCCCAAATATCCCAGGCCAGCAAAGCCACGCCCAGCAGCGCCAAACTGCCCGCCAGCAACCAAGCCTGACCACAAGCTGCCCACACCGCCAAAGCCAGCAAGCAGACAAACAGCAGCACGGGCAGCCAGGCCAGGGCGCGAATCCACGCCAGCTGGCGCAGCAAGGCGCGGCGATAGGCAATAGGCTCTGCCTGCGCTTGCGCCATGCCAGCTTGCTGCAATGCTTCTAAATCAGTCAAATCCATCGGCCTATCAATAAAAGGGCAAGAGGCGTCCAACGCCAAAACCAGCTAGTGTACGCAAAAGCCAAGGTCGATTTTGAGCCAAAAAAAACCCCAGCCGATAAGGGGCTGGGGATGAACCACCTGTTGGGGTGGAGGAGACAAAGGGTCGCATAAAAATATGCAACGAGGCGAAGTATAGGGCATTTGCTGCAGTGCAGCAATTCAAATCGGCGCATACCCTTAATGACCGCTTGGTTATTGCCTTGTACTGCGGTTTTGACGCGCAGCAAGGTGCCGCCAAGATGAGCAGCACCAAAACCGCCTTCGCGCATAATGACAAGTTTCATCTTCAAGCTAGAGAAAACACATGGATTGCACGGTAACTTGGGTGGGCGCACAGGCCGCTTCTGGCGGTTTGTCGAATATGAGCTTTTTGGCGCAAACAGGCTCGGGCCACAGCATCATGATGGACGGCGCGGCCAATGCCGAGCAGCCCGCCGTGGGCGGCGCCAATCTAGCCGCCCGCCCCATGGAATTGCTATTGGCGGGCGCAGGCGGCTGCACCTCTTTTGATGTGGTGCTGATGCTGCAACGCGGCCGCCACGCGGTGCAGGGCTGCAGCGTCAAAATCACGGCTGAACGAGCAGACACGCCGCCCCAGGTTTTCACCAAAATTCAAATGCACTTCACCGTGACGGGCAAAAACCTACCCACAGCGGCGGTGGAACGCGCCATCGCCATGAGCCACGAAAAGTATTGCTCGGCCACCATCATGCTGGGCAAAACTGCCGCCATCAGCACCAGCTTTGAGATTCAAGAGGTTTAAATCCCCACCATGGATGCCAGCCTGGATGCCAGCGCCCAGCGCCAAGAAATACAGCGCTTGACTGCGGGTTTTGACCCCAGGCTGCTGCCCCTGCTGCCTGCGCCAACCTTAGCGCCTGCGCTGGCACCCATGCAATTGCAAGCGGATTTTTTGCGCCACCGTTTTGCCCAGCAACTGGCTGCCCCCAGACCTGCAGCGCCCTTAGAACTGGCCGAACGCCCTTGGCTAGATAAGCCCCTGACCCCCAGCGCCGTATTGCTGCCACTGGTGCAGCGCGAAACCCTGCAAGTGCTGCTGACGCAACGCGCCGCCAGTTTGAACAACCATGCCGGGCAAATCGCCTTTGCGGGCGGGCGTGTGGATGCCAGCGATGCCGATGCGGTGGCCTGCGCCCTGCGCGAGGCGCGGGAAGAAATCGGCTTAGACGCCGCCCATATTGAAGTGCTGGGCACGCTGGCGCCCTACACCACGGGCACGGCCTTTGAAATCACCCCCGTGGTAGCGCTGGTGCGCCCTGGCTTTGCGCTCGCGCTCAACCATGCTGAAGTCGATAGCGCTTTTGAAATTGCCCTGCCCCATTTGATGAACCCCCAAGCGCATTTTCAGCAGCAGGCACAAGCTGGAGGCGTGCAACGCCATTGGTGGGCCATGCCCAGCACCGACGCGCAAGGCCAAGAGCGCTTTGTTTGGGGCGCCAGCGCGGGCATTTTGCGCAGCCTCTATCAATTTTTACGAGCACCCCAGCCATGATTTTTTTGGCCATCTTTTTTGCCCTGC
>ERZ795062.2970-NODE-2970-length-10771-cov-5.693076_pt1 | contig 10771 bp, 9 predicted proteins | sample MGYA00375146_ERZ795062 | MGnify/ENA primary metagenome ERZ795062 (study PRJEB30191, sample SAMN05720281) | activated sludge metagenome | isolation source: Anaerobic digester | place: USA | collected 2015-07-16 ...
CCTCCTCGCTCTCCGACGCCGCGCGGGTGGCCAGCCCGAACCGGGTGAACCGGTAGGCCGCGGCCAGGGCCAGGGCGATCACCACGATGGTGGCGGCGAACAGCACCCGGTCCAGGGGCACCCGGATGTCACCGAACTCGAGGATGTCGATCGGGAAGATCGCATCGACGGCCGGCCCCTTGGTGCCCAGCCGGGCGGTGGTGAGGGCGGCGAAGATGATCATCACGCCGATCGACGCGACCGTACGCGCCACCGGTGGCGCCTTGCGCAATGGCCGGAACACCGCCAGGTACAGAAGCAGGCCGACTGCCGCGCACGCGATCATCGAGATGACGGCCGCGACCGCGAATCCCGGATCACCGCCGATCTCGATGCTCTCGGGCAGTCCGGGGATCATCACCAGCAACTCACCCTGGCGCAGGTAGGCGTAGGTGTACGCGCCAAACAGGGCCAGCGATCCGGTGGCGAAGTTCATCACGCCGGAGCTGCGGTAGATCACCACCAGTGCCAGTGCGAGGGCGGCGAACACCCCACCCGACCCGAGTCCGAGCAGCAGAAACTGAACGTGGTCGGTCACCGTGACCACCCCGGACTGTCTACGGGCATCGTGGCCGTGTCCCTCCGTAGGCATGAGCAATGTGACGTGAGTCTCACCGTGATGCCAACAGTATCGACCCCGATAGCCTGTTGGCAACGGCGCCCGACTCTTGACAACTACATCGCTTTTCTTACGGCCGGATCGAGCGGCCCCCACCGGGGATCCACTCGGAGACGATCCCAGTCGGGGACCGTCCATGCAATGCCTCGACTCACCCCACCGACGGGGCGCGGGCCATCGCGATCCCGTCGCCGACACCGGCAACGGGATAGAGTTCTCGCAGTTCAGCGAGACGGCCGGCGACGGCGCCGGACCCAGGAAAGGTTCACCATGTCAGATCTCGACGACCTGCTCACCCGCATCCCCGTCAGCGACATCGCCAAGCAACTCGGTGTCGACGACACGACCGCCCGCGCGGCGGTCGAACAGGCGGTGCCGGCGTTGCTGACCGGGCTGCAGCAGCAGACCACCGACGAGGCATCGGCCCAGGGGCTCGCATCAGCGCTCGCCCAGCACCCGGCCGACCTCGCCGAAGGCGACATCAACCTCGCCGACGTCGACACCGCCGACGGCGGCAAGATCGTCAACAAGATCTTCGGTTCCGAGACCGACAACGTCGCCCAGGCATTGTCCGGCGCCAACGCCGCCGCGGGTGTCGACCAGGGTCTGGTGCAGAAGCTGCTGCCGATACTCGCACCGATCGTGCTCAGCTACCTGACCTCCAAGGTCCTCGGCGGCAAGGGCGGCGGCACGAAATCCTCCGGCGGCGACCTCGGCAGCATCCTGGGTTCGGTACTCGGCGGCAACGCGGGCGGCGGCCTGGGCGGCATCCTGGGTTCGGTGCTCGGCGGCAACGCGGGCGGCGGGGCGGCCAAGGGCGGCGGACTCGGCGATCTGCTCGGCGGAATCCTCGGCGGCCGCAAGTAGCCACCGGCCGGTAAAGGTGAGGGCGCGGGCGGCGAACCTCGAAACCGGTGAGATGACAAGAAACCCGGTGAGACGACGGCGTCGTCGTCTCACCGGGTTTCTGGGCTCACAGGCCCGCACTTCACCTACCGTGGTCACATCTCAACCGGCGGTACGGGGCCGATGACCTACGCGCTGAAATCAGCCCCGACCTTCGGCGGTGCCTGGGCCAGCAGATCGTTCTCGTCGGCACTGAAAGCCCTTGAGCGCGACAGGAAACGCACACCCTCAGGGGCCTCCAGGCTGAATCCGGCACCGCGGCCCTTGACCACGTCGAGGATCAACTGTGTGTGCTTCCACAATTCGAACTGGTCACCGTTGATCCAGACCCGCACCGCCGGAATGGGTTCGGGTAGTCCGATCTCACCGACCAGCACGTCGCGTTGGCCGATGCGGTATTCGCCGACCGGGTAGCACATCGGGGCCGAACCGTCACAGCAGCCGCCGGATTGGTGGATCATGAGGCCGCCGTGCAACTCCGATAGTTTGGTCAGGAGTTGCACGGCGGAGTCTGTGGCGGTGACCCGATCGGGAACGTCCTGTTGTGAAACATTCTGTTCTGACACGGATTGTCACCTCTCAATCTGGTTGATGAAAGCGGTCCCGACAGTGACTTGGCTGTAACCCGAGCCTGGACTGCCACCGCGACATCCTCATCGCGGTGACGGCCCAGGCCCGAACAATTCCTTCCCGGACAATTCCTTTCCGGACGACAACTCCTTCCCGGAGAATCAGGGAATCAGAATCCTCCGGACGGTTCTCCGGATCAGAAGAAACCCTTCGCACTCTGAGCGTAACCGACCAGCAGGTTCTTCGTCTGCTGATAGTGCTCGAGCATCATCAGATGATTCTCGCGGCCGATACCGGACTGCTTGTAACCACCGAAGGCGGCGTGTGCCGGGTAGTCGTGGTAAGTGTTGGTCCACACACGACCGGCCTGGATTTCGCGGCCGGCGCGGTACGCGGTGGCACCGTCACGGGTCCACACACCCGCACCGAGGCCGTACAGGGTGTCGTTGGCGATGGCCATCGCGTCCTCGTAGGAGTCGAACGTGGTGACCGCGAGAACCGGACCGAAGATCTCCTCCTGGAAGATGCGCATCTTGTTGTCGCCGGCGAACACGGTGGGCTGGATGTAGTAGCCACCCGCGAGGTCGCCACCGAGGTCGGCGGGCTCGCCACCGGTGAGGACCTTGGCGCCTTCCTGCTTGCCGATGTTCAGGTACGAGGTGATCTTCTCGAACTGATCGTTGGATGCCTGCGCACCCATCATCGTGTCGGTGTCGAGCGGGTTGCCCTGCTTGATCTGCTTGACGCGCTCGACGGCCTTACCGATGAAGTCGTCGTAGATGTCGCCCTGGATGAGTGCGCGGCTCGGGCAGGTGCACACCTCGCCCTGGTTGAGCGCGAACATCGTGAAGCCTTCGAGGGCGCGGTCGAGGAAGCCGTCGTCCTTGGCGGTGACATCGCTGAAGAAGATGTTGGGGCTCTTACCGCCGAGTTCGAGGGTGACCGGGATCAGGTTCTCCGACGCGTACTGCATGATGAGGCGGCCGGTGGTGGTCTCACCGGTAAACGCGATCTTGCGGATCCGGTTGCTCGACGCGAGCGGCTTGCCCGCCTCCACACCGAAGCCGTTGACGATGTTGATGACACCGTCGGGCAGCAGGTCGCTGATGAGGCTCATCACGTACAGGATCGAGGCGGGGGTCTGCTCGGCCGGCTTGAGCACCACCGCGTTGCCGGCGGCGAGCGCTGGGGCGAGCTTCCACACGGCCATGAGGATCGGGAAGTTCCACGGGATGATCTGGCCGACCACGCCGAGGGGCTCGTGGAAGTGGTAGGCGACGGTGTCCTCGTCGACCTCGGAGATCGAGCCCTCCTGCGCGCGAAGGGCACCGGCGAAGTAGCGGAAGTGGTCGACGGCGAGCGGGATGTCCGCGGCGAGGGTCTCGCGGACGGCCTTGCCGTTGTCCCAGGTCTCGGCGACGGCGATCTTCTCGAGGTTCTCCTCGATGCGATCGGCGATGCGGAGCAAGATCAGCGAACGCTCGGCGACGGAGGTCTTGCCCCAGGCCGGTGCGGCGGCGTGGGCGGCGTCGAGGGCGAGGTCGATATCCTCGGCGGTCGAGCGGGCGACCTCGCAGAACACCTTGCCGTCGACGGGGGACGGGTTCTCGAAGTACTGGCCCTTGACCGGCGGAACCCACTTGCCGCCGATCCAGTTCTCGTAGCGGGATTCAAAGTTCATCACCGAACCCTCGGTGCCCGGCTTGGTGTAAACAGTCATCGCTTCTCCTCAACAGTGTGGCGCGGACCTGGATGTGATCTGTTACATAGATTAGAGCTGGGGTGGTTGCAGTCACCATGCATTACGTTGCCAACGTTGGGAGAACACGACAACCGCAGGTAAACATCTGTTCAGCACGCCCTGGAGTCATGACCCCGGCGGCACCTGGTCTCCAGACGTGATCTCACGACCCCGCCGTCGGCGACATCCGCGCGGTGGGGCTGCGGCGTGCGCGGCGGAGAATTCGACTCAGATCCCGAAGCGCTTGTCCAGCAATCGAATACGTCCGGCGACAACAGCCCGGTCGGGATGTCCGGGCGGCAGCCGGTGCTCCAGCCTCCGCCAGGCGTCGAGATCGTCGCGGCCGTGCACCGACGTCGTCCACCTGCGCAACGCGGCCACGTCGCCGGCGGCGATGATGCGCGAGCGCAGATCCTCCCGTAGTTCTTCGAGAATATCGACGATGCCGGGGGCCGACGATTCGGCGAGCAATCCGCCGCGGCCGAGCCGTTCGATCGCCGAGACCAGGTCGTCGCCCGAGGCGATCTGCTCGCGGATCCGGCCGAGGTCCGAATCGACGGCGACGGTCAGTCGGTACGGACGGGATCCCACCACCGTGCTGCCCAGGTCCTTGCGAAGCCGGGAGATCTCGGCGCGGACGGTGACCGGGTCGAGGCCGTCCTCGGCGAGCAGCAGCGCGAGCTGTTCGGTGCCGAGGCCGTCGGGGAAGGACTGCAGAAGTACCAGGATCTCGGCGTGCCGCTTGGACAGGTTGCGCACGCCGGTCATGTCGCCGCCTCGCTGCCAGCGATATCCGCCGTCACCGAGCACCTCCAACCGTGCCCCGCGCGGCGCGGGCACCGTGGTTCCCACGACGTGCGGGATGCCCGAGGACCGGCCCGACCGCCGCGCGCCGTCGCGGACGGCGGCGAGGTCGACCGCGCGAGATTTGAGTTCACGCTCCACGGCCGCGACCACCGAGCGGACGGCGGCAAGGGCGAACGGCGCCTCCACCTCGCGCCCACCGGTCACATCGATCGCACCGATGACGTGCCCGGTGATCGGATCGTGCACCGGCGCGGCCGCGCAGCTCCACTGCTGGACCGGTCCGGCGAAATGTTCGGGGCCGATCACCTGCACCCCGCGGTCGACGGCCAGCGCCAGACCCGGGGCATTGGTGCCGACGACGTCCTCGCTCCACACCGAGCCTTCGACGAAGTTGATACCGCCGGCCCTGTCGCGGGCATCCGAGGATCCCTCGACCCACAGCAGCCTGCCGACCTCGTCCGTGAGCGCGACCAGCACGCCGGAATCGGCGATGTCATCGAGCATGAGCGAACGCACGAGCGGAAGGACGGCGGTGATGGGGTGGGTCGCGCGGTACTCGATGAACTCCGGGTGGCTCATCACCCGCGGGTCGTCGGGACTGGTTATCCCAGGATCGACGCCATTGTGCATGGATCGGGCCCAGGAGTCGCGGACCACGGTGCGGACGGCGTCGGATGACGGCGTGACACCGGACAGAAAATCCTCGTAAGCGCGCCGAACACGCGAAGGCCCCGCACCGGGATCACTCACATCCACTCACCGACTTCGTCATCATGTCCAATTGTGCCGTGACACTGTGATGCAGGCAACGATAACCCGGACGATGTGGGGACCTTGTCCCATTGCCCTCCTGCCGCTGCCCGGAATACCGGCGTGATCAGCGCACGGTTGCACGTACTTGATCCCGAAGATACCCGTCCGCATCGGTCTCGCCGCACGTCATCGTCGATGTTTCATGTGAAACATCGACGATGCGTCGCACACGAGGCGTCATCGACCACGGTGTCACAGAGCGATGTCTCGGGTCATACACGCGACGCCGGTCACATCACCCGAACGGGTGCCCGGCAGGGCAGAATGAGAGGCGACATCCGGGAGAGAGGCACACCGATGAAGACCGTGTTGAACGTGATCTGGCTGCTGTTGGCGGGGTTCTGGATGGCGATCGGCTACGCCGTGGCGGGCGTCATCTGTGTCATCTTCATCATCACCATTCCGTTCGGCATCGCCAGCTTCCGGATGGCGAACTACGCCCTGTGGCCGTTCGGCCGCACCGTGGTGCGCCACCCCGAGGCCGGCACGATGTCGATGGTCGGCAACATCATCTGGCTGCTGGTCGCGGGCATCTGGCTGGCGATCGGTCATATCACCACCGGCATCGCGTTGTGCCTGACCGTCATCGGTATCCCGCTGGGGATCGCCTCGTTCAAGATGGTGCCGGTGTCGCTGTTGCCACTGGGCGCCGAGATCGTGCCCAGCGACTCCCCCGCGGCCACCGGTTATCCCCCGCAGCAGTTTGGGGCGCCCCAGCAGTACCGGTAGCGCGATATCGGTAACGGCACCGACCGGTCCTACCGCGCCCGGTCGGCCACCCGGCGCCGTTCGAGCCCGTCGATGATCAGCTCGAGCCCCGGGTCGAACTCGTTGCCGAAGGAGTATCCGGGCAGGCAGACACGCCCGGTCGCGTACTCACTGAGGTAGCGCAACTCCCCGTCCGGTACTGCGGTGAGCATCTCGCCGACGACCTCGGTGCGCTCGGTGTCCCCGCCGAACGGCAGCGCGAGTTCCTGGACGAGGAATCCGTACAGGTAGGCGTCGAGCACGGCGAATGCCGCACCCGCCGCCTCGAGTGTGAATCCGGCCTCGCGCAGGCAGCCCAGAACGGCGTCGTGGTGCCGCATCGTCGCGTACCCGGCGCCCCGGCGCGAATCCATCAGGCCGACCGCCCACGGATGACGGGTCAGCACCTCGCGCCCCGAATGGCAGCGGCGGCGCAGCTCCTGCGCCCACGGCGCACCGATCCGCGGGGTGTACATCTCGTCGAAGACGGCGTCGACGAGCGCGTCGAGAATCGCGTCCTTGTTGGCGACGTGGTGGTACAGCGACATGGCCTCGACACCGAGGCCGCGGGCGATGGCGCGCATGGTGACCGCGCCGAGCCCGTCGGCGTCGGCGATGGCCATCGCGCCACCGACGATGTCGGCGCGCGTCAGCGGTGTCGAGCGCGAGTTTCCGGACATGTCGCACCTTTCCCACGATTGACGCCCTTACTTTGTAAGGGTAGCTTGAGCCGCATGCCTTACAAAGTAAGGGTGTTTCGGACGGACGGCGAGGCGACGATGCAGGACCCACCCACACAGGCGACCGCGACGATGCGGGCGATCGTTCAGCGCCGATACGGCGGCAGCGAAACCTTCGAGATCACCCGGCTGGCCCGGCCCGAGCCGGGTCCCGGTGAGGTTCTCGTCCGGACGCGAGCTGCGGCCATCGACCGGGGCACCTGGCATCTGATGGCCGGTCTGCCGCTCATCGCCCGGCCCGCGATCGGAATGCGCAGGCCCAGGACGCCGATCCCCGGCCGCGACATCGCCGGGACGATCGCCGCAGTGGGCCCGGGGGTCACCGGATTCACCTGCGGTGATGAGGTGATCGGCACCGCCGACGGCTCACTGGCCGAATACGCGACGGTCCCGCTCACCCGGCTCGCGGTGGCACCGTCGGCGGCCGCCCCGGCGCAGGCCGCCGCCCTGCCGATCTCGGGGCTCACCGCACTGCAGGCCGTCCGCACCGGACGCATCGCCCCGGGTGGCCGCGTGCTGGTCACCGGCGCATCCGGTGGGGTCGGCTCGTACGCGGTGCAGATCGCCACGGCCGCGGGAGCCGAGGTCATCGCGGCGGCGTCCGGACCCAAGGAGGACTTCGTGCGGTCACTCGGCGCGAGCGGCTTCATCGACTACACCGCCGGCCCGATCGACCGCACGGGCGCCCGGTTCGACACCGTCATCGACATCGCCGGGTATCTGCCGGTCCGCAGGCTGCGGCGGATGCTCACCAACCGGGGCACGCTGGTCGTCGTCGGCGCCGAGACCGGCGGCCGCTGGACCGACGGCGTGCAGCGGCAGCTGTACGCGGGCGTCACCTCGCTGTTCGTGCGCCACCGCCTCACCGGCTTGGTCAGCAAGGAGACCGGCGCCGACATCGCCGAACTCGCGGCGATGGTCGACGACGGCCGCATCCGGCCCGCCGTCGACAAGGTGTTCGCCCTCGACGACGCCGCGCGGGCGATGGACTACCTGCTGTCCGGGGCGGCCCGCGGCAAGATCGTGGTCACCCTCGATCGCTGAGCGGGCCGCCGATCACGCCGCCGCCACCCGATCCAGCCAGCGCGAGAACACTGCGGCGGCAGCGGCCTCCAGGGCCGGCCGCGCCGTCGCCGCATCGTCGCGAATGGCCTGGGGATCGATCCCCGACGCCGCCAACTCACCGGCATGGCCGATGAGCCAGCGCTCGATGAGACCGCACTCCACCTCCAGGTGAAACTGCAGTGCCAACACCCGATCACCCGTCGGCCCGCCGACTGCGAAGGCCTGGTTGGGAAACCCCGGCGTCGATGCCAGCAACGCCGCTCCGTCGGGCACGAGGAACTCGTCGCCGTGCCAGTGCAGGACGTCGACCCCGGCCAGCGGCGCGAGCACCGACCGGGACCCCTCATCGGTCAATTCGAGTTCGGAGAATCCGATCTCCTTGCGTCCCGTCGGTCGCACCCGCGCACCCAGCGCCGCGGCGATGAGTTGTGCACCGAGGCAGATACCCAGGACGGGACGCCCGGCGTCGATCCACTCCCGCAGAGCCGCGGTCTCGTCGACGAGAAAGGGATACCCGGCGGCGTCACCCACCCCGATCGGGCCACCGAGGACGATGAGCAGGTCGGAATCGTCGGCCTCGGACAGCACACCGCCGGGGCCCGGATCATCGACTCCCGGTTCGATAACTCTGATGCGATAGCCCCGCTCGATGAGCAGTGGCGCGAGGAGTCCTGCATCCTCGAACATCAGGTGCCGGACGACGTATGCGGTACTCACACGCACGGACACTACGCCGAGCGTGACACATCAGCCGGGCAGCCGGCCCCAACCTCGTTGGGCGGCCGGTACCACCGGGTCGACGATGTGCGCGGGTGTGATGTTCTGCCGCGTCGTTCTCGCTCGCGTCCGCCTACGGCCCTTCCTGGCCCGCGGCCTCATCATCTTCCCCGTCGAGACTCCGGTATGCACGCACCGCCGCACCGACCGAGGCGTATACGTGGTCCGGATCGAGTCCGGCCAACACACCCTCGGTGAGCAGCGCCGATTGCAGTTCGGGATCGACCCCGGCGAGCACGAAGTGGGCGCCGTGCGAGTGCACGTAGTCGATGAGCGATCCGAGCATCGTCGACGCCGAATAGTCGACGTCACCGATGGCCGTGCAGTCCAGGACGAGCCAGCGCACCGGGGTGGGCGCCGATCGCAGCAGGCTCTGCACATCCTCGGAGAAGCGACTCGCGTTGGCGTAGAAGAGGTCGGCGTCGTAGCGGAAGATGATCAGCCCCGGCAACGATTGCAGGCCGGGCCGTGCGGGCAGGAAGCTGCGGGTACCCCGGTCATTCACCCCGATCACGAAGCGTTCGGGGCGATACTGCCGCCGGATCAGCGCCAGCAGCGACACCGTCATCGCCGCGACGATGCCGGTCTGCACGCCGAACACGATCACGACCACCGCCGCGAACACCGCGATGGCCAGCTCGGATCTGCGTACCCGGCCGATCCGCACAAATTCGCGGACATCGATGAGTTTGGCCGCGACCACGAACACGATCGCGCCGAGTACCGCGTGCGGCAGATGGGCGAGTGCGTCACTGAGCAGCGTCACCACCAGCAGCGTCGCGGCCGCCATGGTCAGATTGGCCACCTGGCTGTGCGCTCGCTGCTCATCGAGTACCTCTGTTTTGGTCGGGCTGCCGTTGACGACGAAGCCACCGCTGAGCCCAGCGGTGACATTGGCCCCGGCCAAACCGAGAATGTCCCGGTTCACGTCGGCCGATTCACCTCGACGCTGCGCGAATCCGCGTGCGGTCGCGGCGCTTTGCGCCAGGATCACGATGGTGCACCCGAATGCGATCGACACCGCGGTGACCGCGTCGGACAAGCCCAGCCCGTCCGGCGGACCCAGCTCGGGAAGCCCGGCGTCCACCTTTCCGACGACCGCGACCTCCTCACCCCAGCCGAAAATCCACACCAGCGCGATGGCCGTGGTCACCAACACGAAGGGTATCGGCAGGCGTGGCGCGATTCGCCGGCCGGCGACCAGCACCAGCAGTGATATGGCGGCGAGAAGCGCGTCCCACCAATCGATGTCGTCGATCGCCCGGACGATCTCCCACCACCGGTTCCAGATCTGGTCGGCGTGGCCGTCGGGGATGCCGAGCATCGTCGGCAGCTGGCCTGTCATCACGGTGATCGCGGTGCCGGTAAGGAATCCCGTGAGTACCGCGGTGGACAGGAAATCGCCGAGAAACCCCAGGCGCAAGATCCACGCCGCGAACAGCATCACCCCGGTCACCAGGGCGATCAGGCACGCCCACTGCAGCCACTGGTCCGAACCGGCCCGCAGCCCGGCCACCCCGAGCCCGGCGATGCCCGACGACAACAGCGCGGCGGTGGCGGAGTCGGCCCCCACCACCATCAACCGCGACGACCCGACGAGTGCGAACACGATGGCGGGCAGGATGATCGTGTAAAGACCCGCTACGACCGGCACCTGGGCGATGGCGCCGTACCCCAGACATTCGGGAATCGCGATGGCCGCCAGTGTCACACCGGCGAGCACGTCCCGGCCGAGCCAGCGCACCCGGTAACCGACGAGTGACGGCGGTGTCAGGGAATTCAGCAGCCCCCGGTCAAGCAGGTCCCGAACCCGGCTGCCCGGTTTCCCGAATGCCGGGCCGGACCTGTTATCCTCGCTCACTCACCGGACGTTACGCCGGAAATCCGGCGGACGACCAGGGCCCGGCGCCCTTGCCGTTCAGTCGATCTGCCGTTCAGCCGACCTCG
>ERZ795062.2975-NODE-2975-length-10759-cov-9.397889_pt1 | contig 10759 bp, 10 predicted proteins | sample MGYA00375146_ERZ795062 | MGnify/ENA primary metagenome ERZ795062 (study PRJEB30191, sample SAMN05720281) | activated sludge metagenome | isolation source: Anaerobic digester | place: USA | collected 2015-07-16 ...
CCCACGACAAACGGATTAAAAGTCCGCTGCTCTACCAACTGAGCTAACGTCCCTGGGAGCCCTGACACAGCTAGGCCAATCAGCACTCAAGCCTTAAATTATACCCCGAATGGATTCAGCCGCGCGTGCCGCGAGCCAGAAAATCAAGGGCCCACCCCGCCGCGCACAAGCCGAAAGTCGCGGTCACACTGACGACCGACCCGTAGCCGTGGCAATTGAGCGACCCGTCCCCTTCGATCGCGCAGGACGGGTCCGGCGGCTGGACGGCCTCGCGACTGAATACGCAGGAAATTCCCATCGCCTTTCCTTCCCGAGGGGCGCCATGCTGCTTTCGCAAACGGTAACGAAGCTGGGCCAGCAAGGGGTCATGCGTCACCCGGGCGAGATCGTCGACCTCAACCTTGTGCGCCAGGCGCTTGCCGCCGGCAGCGCCCACGCTGACGAACGCCGTCTTGCCTGCCCATGCCCAGGCGGCCATGGCAGTCTTTGCGGCCACCTGGTCACAGGCATCGATGACCACGTCGACCGGCATGCCCTCAAGAATCCGTGGCCAGTTTGCCGGCTCGACAAATTCTTCGATGCCCACCACATCACACCCGGGGTGAATCAGATGAATGCGTTCACGCATTGCCTGAATTTTGGCCTGCCCCACGGTGGTGGTCAGCGCATGGGCCTGGCGATTGATGTTGGATTCGGCAACATGGTCAAGATCAATGAGCACAAGTTGCCCCACTCCGCTTCGAGCCAACGCCTCTGCCGCCCAGGAACCCACGCCACCGATGCCCACGATGGCAACGCAAGCCTGTCGGATGCGCGCCGCCCCTGCGGTGCCGTAGAGCCGCGCCAAACCACCAAATCGGCGCTCAAGATCGGGAGCATCCATCGGCAGTTCACTCACGCCATTCGCTCCAGTCGCCAGTTCTGATACCTCAGGGCGACCACCGCGCCGAGGATGATCGACGCAATGGCGAGCAAACTGGCCGCACTCAAGGTCGACAGTGCGCTCAACCCCTGCCCGATGGAGCAACCCATTGCTGTGACGCCGCCAACCCCCATCAAGGCGCCACCGACCAGATGATTGGCAAGATCTTCCGTACCTGCAAAGCCCTCCCATTGAAAGCGCCGCGACCACAGGGCCAGTACAGCCGAGCCCGCGACAACCCCAAGCACCGACACCACCCCCAGTGACAGGATTTTGCTTTTGTCGCTGTACAGGATGACCCAGTCCAGCGCATAGGCCATCGGTGCAACAAATGACAGGGACTCCATGCGCCCGCTGTTCGTTGCCAGGAATGCCTCCTGGAGCGTGTCAGGGTGTTCGGGGACATAGCCAAGGTTGCCGCTGACCCACCACATGGCGACCACGGCCCCGCCGACTCCAAGTCCCGCCAACACGTTGTCCGGATGACGAAAGCCGGGGGCCAGCATGGCCCAGGCGATCAATGCGCCGCCAAGAAGCACTGAAAGTACAAATCCGGACTCCACGGAAGAAGACCCCACGGCCGCAGACGCCCAGACACTCAAGGTGGTACCTTGCGAAAAATCGATTCCAACCCGCTCCACCGTCGCGACCCTCAACACGGCAGTCACGCCCTTCAGCGTGGCAAAGGCGGCGATTGCCATGACCAGAAAAACCACCCCTGATTTGAGATTGCCTCCACCGAGACGAATCAGTGTCTTGCTGCCGCAGCCAGACCCCAACACCATGCCGAAGCCGAACATGAAACCGCCCACGATGGCAGACAGCCAGTGCAGACGATTGGATGCATAGATCGCCTTGGCGGGATCAATCCAGCCGGCCAGGGCCATGCTTGAAAAACCAACCAGCGCCACACCCGCCGCCAGACCCCATTGGCGCATCCGTGTCCAGTCCCCAAAGTTGACCACGTCGCTGATGGCGCCCATGGTGCAAAAATGTGTGCGCTGGGCGATCGCGCCAAAAGCCAGCGACACGAAGAAGGCCGCCCAGAGCACCTGGTCGGTGGTAGACGTCAGCGCAGAAGCTTGCATGCGCCGATTCTAGGTGGCTCCCACCCTTGCGATACGGCACACGGCGCGGCCAAAGCTTGTTGTCAGCGCAATTTGGTCAGCCGGTCCCGGGCCGCTTGAGCGGCCTCCGATTGCGGATGCGAGCGAACGAGATCCTCCAGGGTCCGGCGCGCTGCCCGCGTATCCTTCAGTTCGATCTGGCAGTTCGCGATGGACAACAAGGCTTCGGGAGCACGGGCATGATCCGGCGCCAAGGTCAGCATGGACCGGAAATTGGCAATCGCCTCCTTGTAATCGCGGGTGGCGTATTGCGCATTGCCCAGCCAGAACAGCGCGGATGGATAGTATCCACTCTTGGGATAGCGCTTGGCAAAGTCCAGGAAAGCAGTCTGCGCGGCCGGGAAATCACCGGCTCGGAACACGCCCAGTGCGACCTCGAAGTCTCGTTTCTCTGCAGGTGTCACCATGAACTCGCGGCCATCGACCGTCACCTTCTGTGGCTCCACGGAGCGCAAGCGCTCCTCCACCGCCTGGCCTTGCGCCGTCTGACGGCGTTGGGCCTCTGCCAGGTCGCGCGACAACTGCTCGTTCTGGCCGCGCATCCGCGCCTGCTCCGCGCGCAAGGCTTCGATCTGGTTCTGAAGATCCAGCAGGCTTCTGCGCAGCTGGGTGTTTTCTTCGGTCAGGCGCTTCTCCATCAATTCGACAGCGGCTTTTTGCGCTTCAACGCGCTGTCGCAAATCGATGATCGCCGTGCGGGCCTCGTCGTCGCTGAACAGGGCCGCCTGAACCCCAAGCGACGCCACGAGGCTCCCGCTGATCAGGAGGCCTCGGCAGACTTGGGTGAACCGCCGCCGGGTCACCGGTATTTCACCTCAACCCGACGGTTCTTGGCCATGGACGCTTCGTCGGAACCCTGCACGGCAGGCTTTTCTTTGCCGAAACTCACGGCTTCCATCTGCCCGCCCGACACGCCCAGCAGCACCAGCGCCCGGGCAACCGCTTCGGCGCGGCGTTGTCCCAGCGCCAGGTTGTATTCGCGGCCACCCCGTTCATCGGTATGCCCCTCGAGCATCGCCTTTCGCTTGGCGTCCGCCTTCAGAAACTTCGCATGGTTTTCCACGACCGGCTGGTATTCGGGCTTCACCACGTAGCTGTCGAAGTCGAAATACACCACATTCGGGCCGGCGGGCCCCGCGCCGTCAAGGCCAGCCTTGCCCAGGTCCACCGTGGTCACCGCGCTGGTTGCGGCCCCGGAGCCGCTGCCTGCCGTGACGGCTGTGCCCGCCTTGTCTTCGACCGGCGCCGGATCCAGTTTGACGCTGGAGCCGCAACCGGCGAGGCACGCCACCACCGCAATTGCCAGTAATCCTCTTTTCATGGTCTTGCTCCTGCAAAAAATATTCATTTCAGGAAGGGTCCCCAGCTGGGTTCCCGGATATCGCCATCCTGCCCGGACAGCCGCGCCTTGATCCTCCCATCCACCGTGGTCGTCATCAGCGCTTCCTTGCCCTGATTCTGGGTGGCATAGACGATCAGGCGGCTGTTGGGCGCAAAACTGGGGCTTTCGTCCGCCGACGTGTCGGTGATGGCCGTCACAGAGCCCGTCGCCAGTTCCATGACCTGCAGCTTGAAAGCCCCATTGACGCGTGACACGTACGCCAGCCAACGCCCATCAGGGCTGACAGTCGGGGAGATGTTGTAGGTGCCGGAGAAAGTCACGCGTTCGGCCGCACCGCCACTGGCCGCCATGCGGTAGATCTGCGGCGCACCACCCCGGTCGCTCACGAAATAGATGCTTCGCCCGTCCGGCGAGAAAGCGGGTTCAGTGTCGATGCCGGGGCTTTGCGTCAGCCGGCGTGGTTCGCCCCCGCTGGCATCCATTACATACAGCTGCGAGCCGCCATCGCGACTGAGCGTCAGCGCCACGGTACGGCCATCCGGAGACCAGGCCGGCGCACTGTTTGAGCCGCGGAAGTTGGCCAGCAGACGACGGCGTCCAGTGGCCACGTCATGAACATAGACGACGGGTTTGCGGGCTTCGAACGACACGTACGCCAGCTGATCACCCCCAGGCGACCAGGCCGGCGAAATGATGGGCTCCGGGCTGGCCAGGGCAATCTGCGCGTTCTCGCCGTCGGCATCCGCGACCCAGAGCGTGTGCTGTCGGCCGCTCTTGGTGACATAGGCAATTCGCGTTGAAAACACCCCCTTGTCGCCGGTGAGCTTCTCGTGGATGTAGTCCGCAATGCGGTGCGAAACGAGGCGCAGATCGCCAGCGGGCACGGTGTACACCTGTCCGCCAAGATCCTGGCCCCGCACGACATCCCAGAGCCGGAAGCGGACGTCATATCGACCGTCCGGCAGGCGCGACACGCTGCCCGCCGCGAGGGAGTCGGCGCCGCGCTGACGCCACTGGGGAAGGTCCACCCGCGTCCCCTCATCGAGGGCCTGGCCTGTAGCATCCACCAGCTTGAAGCGCCCGCTGCGTTCCAGATCGGCCTGGATCACCGTGCTGATCTTGACCGGCGACTGGGCTTCCCCGCGGAAACCGGCAATTGCCACCGGCAACTGGGTCAGGCCGACGCCTGAAATCTCGACCCGAAACTGGGCCATGGCCGACGCCATTGATCCGCCCAGCATCACCGCCAACAGCAGGCGACGAGGGATTGGAAACTGGTCGGTGGGAAATATCTTCATCGGGTCGTTCAGGCAATTGCATCCGTGGTCAGGCCCTCCATGGTACACACTGGAGATTAGCCCGCGTCACAAACTGTGTCTCCCCGATGGCGGCCCGCACCACAACCGTAGAATGCGCCCCATCCATGTCATCGAGTCCGCCTGAAACCCCGACCCTGCAGCGCACGCTGGTCCAGCGCGTCATCCGCCTGACCGCCTATTTTGGCCAGCAACGCCACGTCTGGGGAGTCGCCCTGCTGGCATCGCTGGTGGCGGCGGCCACCGAACCCATGATTCCGGCGCTGCTGAAATATTTGCTGGACCAGGGTTTCAACAGCGGGAAGATGCCCCTGTGGATGGTGCCCATCGGCCTGATGGGCCTGTTCGGCATTCGCGGGGTGGCGAATTTTGTCGGCCAGTATGCCCTCGCGCGGGTCACCAACGACGGCATGATGGTGCTGCGAAAGGCCATGTTTGCCCGCCTGCTTGACGCGGAGATGAGCCTGTTTGCCCGTCAATCCGCCAGCGCTTTGTCCAATACCGTGGTCTATGAAGTCCAGACCGGTGCCAACCTGCTGGTGACGGCGCTGATCGGCATCACCAAGGACGGCTTCACCCTGGTCGCCTTGTTGGGCTACCTGTTGTACCTGAACTGGAAACTGACGCTCATCGTCGCGATGATGGGCCCCGGCGTCGCCTGGATCATGAAGGCGCTTTCGCGGCGCCTCTACCAACTGACCAAGTCGAGCCAGAACGCCACCGACGAACTGGCTTATGTCGTCGAGGAAAACGTACTCGCCCATCGCATGGTGCGCCTGCATCGCGCGCAGGCGGCGCAAGCCGAGCGCTTTGAGACCCTCAGCGCGCGCCTGCGCCGTCTGGCACTCAAGTCCACCGTCGCATCGGCTGCCATGACCCCGCTCACGCAGATGATCGCCGCGGCGGCGCTCTCGGCGGTGATTGGCGTAGCGCTGTGGCAAAGCCGCGCGGGTGGTGGAAACAGTGTGACCGTGGGTGACTTCGTGGCGTTCATCACCGCCATGTTGATGCTGATCACCCCGATCCGCCGCCTGGCGGAAATCGCAAACCCGATCACCCGCGCCGTCGCCGCGCTGGAACGCGGACTGACGATGATGGAAGATGTGGACGCCGAGCGCGGCGGCACCCTGGCGCCCGGGCGAGCGAAGGGCAACATCGAGTTCCGTGAGGTCACGGTGGCCTACCGGGACGATCACAAATCCGCACTGGACCACCTGAGCCTGAATGTTGCGCCCGGCGAAATCGTGGCGCTGGTGGGCCCCTCCGGCTCGGGCAAGACCACGCTGGTCAACCTGCTGATGCGATTTGTGGTTCCCCGTGCCGGTGAGGTCCGGCTCGACGGGCACGATCTGACGCAATGGAACCTGGCGGCGCTGCGGTCACAGTTCGCCATGGTCAGCCAGGACGTGGTGATGTTCAATGACACCGTCGCGGCGAACGTGGCGCTCGGCCAGGCTGTGGACCGGGACCGCGTCAACGCCTGCCTGGAGGCCGCCAACCTGTCCGAGCACGTCGCCGCCCTGCCCGAGGGCATGGACACGGTCGTGGGCCACAACGCCACCCAGCTTTCTGGGGGGCAGCGCCAGCGGCTCGCCATTGCCCGGGCCCTTTACAAGGATGCGCCCATCCTGATCCTGGACGAAGCCACCTCGGCGCTGGACACCGAGTCGGAGCGTCTGGTGCAGCAGGCGCTGCAGCGCCTGATGGCTGGCCGCACCACGCTGATCATCGCGCACCGCCTGTCCACCATCGAACATGCAGACCGCGTCGTGGTCATGGAGCAGGGCCGGATCGCCGAGCAAGGCAGCCACGCCGAACTGATGGCCGCTGACGGCCTGTACGCCCGGCTGCAAAAGCACGGGACGCTGACCGACACTGAAGCGCCTCAGCCTCAGAGCAGCACGATGTCGTAGTGCTCCTGGCCCATCGCGGTTTCGCTCTGCAGCGAGACCGGCTTGCCGATGAAGTCGCTCAGGCCCGCCAGATGCTGGCTTTCCTCGTCGAGCAGCAACTCGATCACCCGGGGCGACGCCACCACACGAAACTCGCGCGGGTTGAACTGCCGGGCCTCACGCAAGATTTCGCGCAGGATGTCGTAGGCCACGCTGCGCGCCGTCTTGACATGCCCGCGGCCCTGGCAAGCCGCACACGACTCGGTCAGGATGTGGGCCAGCGACTCGCGCGTGCGCTTGCGCGTCATCTCCACCAGGCCGAGCTGCGAGAACCCTCCCACCATGGTCTTGACGCGGTCGCGGGCGAGCTGCTTGCGAAACTCCGCCAGCACCGCCTCGCGATGGTCCTCACGCACCATGTCGATGAAGTCGGCGATGATGATCCCGCCCAGGTTGCGCAGTCGCAGCTGCCGTGCGATGGCCTGTGCCGCTTCCAGGTTGGTCTTGAAGATGGTCTCGTCAAAGCTGCGCGCACCGACAAAGCCGCCTGTGTTGACATCCACGGTGGTCAGTGCCTCGGTCTGCTCCACGATCAGGTAACCGCCCGACTTCAGCTCAACCCGGCGACCCAGCGCCTTGGCGATTTCTTCGTCGATGGAAAACAGGTCGAAGATGGGCCGCTCGCCCTTGTAATGCTGCAACTTGGCCGCCGCCGCGGGCATGAACTCGCGGCCGAAAGTCATCAGCGCGTCGAACTGCTCGCGCGAGTCCAGGCGAATCACCTGGGTGCTCTCGCCCACCATGTCGCGCAGCACCCGTTGCAGCAGGTTCAAATCCTGGTGCAGCAGGGACAGCGGCGGCATCCGCACCGAGGCGTCCTTGATCCGCGCCCATGCCTTGCGCAGGTAGGCCACGTCCTCGGCCAGTTCGGGGTCGCTGGCATCCTCCCCATTGGTGCGCAGGATGAAGCCCCCGCCGGCATCGCCGGCCAGTGCCTGCAACCGCGCGCGAAGCGACTCCCGTTGGGCCGTCGGGATCTTCTGCGACACCCCAATGTGATTGTCCTGGGGCAAAAACACCAGCAGACGGCCCGCGATGCTGATCTGCGTGGACAGCCGGGCACCCTTGGTGCCGATCGGGTCCTTGATCACCTGCACCACCAGCACCTGGCCTTCAAACACCTGCCGTTCGATCGGCAGTGCGTTCACGTTCGCGCGGGGCGCGCCACCGGCATCGACGTCCGGCGAACGCGTACCAAAGGCGGTCATGAGGTCGGCCACGTGCAGGAACGCCGCGCGCTCCAGCCCGATGTCGATGAACGCCGACTGCATCCCAGGCAGGACCCGCGCCACCTTGCCCAGATAGATGTTGCCCACCAGCCCGCGCTCGAGCGCGCGCTCGACGTGCAGTTCCTGGACAGCGCCGTGCTCCACCAACGCCACCCGGGTTTCCTGTGGCGACCAGTTGATCAGAATTTCCTGCTGTATCACGTGAAGTCCCTGCAATAAAGTCTGGCACGCCAACGTGGCCGCCCACCGGGGGGGCCAAACCACCTCAGCATTTGAACCCGGCCTGGCGCAACAAGGCCGCCGTCTCGAACACCGGCAGCCCCATGATCCCCGAATAACTGCCGGCCATGTGCTCGATGAAGGTGGCCGCCCGTCCCTGCACCGCGTAGGCACCGGCTTTCCCCAAAGGCTCACCAGTCGCCACATACGCGCGGATGCGCGCGGGCGTCAGGGCGCAGAAACGCACCTTCGAATCGCTCAGCGCCTCCCAGCGCTTGCGGGCCCCCTGAACCGCCACCGCGGTCAGCACGCGGTGCGTCGTGCCCGACAGCGCCTGCAGCATTTGCCGGGCCTCCACGGCATCCGCCGGTTTGCCGAGAATCACACGCCCCAGCGCCACCGTGGTGTCGGAGCACAGCACCGGCGCCACCGGCAGGCCCCGGCGCTTCAAGCGCGCCACGGCCGCATCCAGCTTCAGCGCCGTCACGCGGCGGACGTATGTCAACGGGCTTTCGCCGGGGAACACCGCCTCGAGCGCCTCGGCGTCTTCGTCGGCATCCGGCAGCAGCAGTTCGTGCTGGACGCCGATCTGCTCCAGCAACTGGCGCCGCCGAGGGCTTTGCGAGGCAAGATAAATGAAGTCAGGCACGGTTTTCTCCCGGAAAACCGCGCCGCCGCGCCGGGCCGCCCCAAGCAAGGCGGGCCCCCGCGGGGCTGAGGGCTGCGGCTCCGGGCCTGCCTGCGCTGGGTCGGACAGCCCGAAGAAGAGCCGGTTCTGACGGCTCTGCGGCCTGCAAGGCCAGCGCAGCACACGAAGTGGCAAGCGTGGGGGTCATTCACTTACTCGCGATGGTACGGATGGCTGGCATTGATTGACCAGGCCCGGTACAGCTGCTCGATCAGCAGCACGCGGGCAAAGGCATGCGGCAAGGTCAGGTCGGACAGGCGAATGCGCTCGTGCGCCGCCTGCCGGAATGCCGGGTCCAGACCATCCGGGCCGCCGATCACGAGGGCCACATCATCCGCACCGAGTTGCCAGGCCTTGAGTTTCCCGGCCAGCGCCACGGTGGTCAGCGAGGTGCCGCGCTCGTCCAGCGCCACGATGCGGGCACCACGCGGGATCACGGCCTCGATGCGCGCCCGCTCGGCGGCGTACAGCGTGTCGAGGGTCTTGGAGCCCCGGGGCTCGGTCTTGACGGCCTTGAGCTCGACCTTCAGTTCCGGCGGGAAACGCTTGGCGTAGTCATCCCAGGCTGTCTGCGCCCAGTCGGGCACGCGCTGCCCGACGGCCACGATCAGCAGTTTCATGGCGCCGGGGGATCAGGCCTTGCCGGCCGCGGGCTTTCTGGCGGGCGCGCGCTTGGCGGGCGCCTTCTTGGCCGGGGCTTTCTTGGCCGGGGCGCGCTTGGCGGCAGCCGGAACCACCACCTTGGTCACTGCAGTTTTAGGAGCATCCGATGACCGCTTTGCACCGGTTTTTGCCGATTTTTGTTCGGATTTCACGGTTTCGGCAGCTTTGCGCCGTGTTGGAGCGCCTTCGCCGGCCGGTCGCCGGGCGGTGGACTTCGCGGGCGCCTTGGCCGGTGTCGCAGGGGCTGCGGTGTCGGCAGCGCCCGCGGCGGAGCGGCCGGTGCGGGGAGCCGCCTTCTTCGCCACCGGCGCTTCGGCCTTGACCAGAGGCTTGGCCGCACCGAACTTCAGGCGCACCGGCTTGTCACCCCAGATCTCCTCCAGGTTGTAGTAGGTGCGGATGGTCGGCTGCATGACGTGGGCCACGGCCGCGCCGCAGTCCACGATGATCCATTCTCCGTTCTCCTCGCCCTCGATGCGGGGCTTGGGAAACCCCGCTTCGCGCACCTTGTCGCGCACGCTGGCCGCCAGCGCCTTGGTCTGCCGGTTGGACGTCCCGGAAGCCACGATGACCCGCTCGAACAAGGGCGAAAGATGTTCGGTGTCGAACACCTTGATGTCCTGTGCCTTCACGTCCTCCAGACCATCGACGATGGCGCGCTGCAGTTTCTGGATGTCTTTTTTCCCGGAGGTGCTTTTTTCGGTCATGGAGCGAGGTAGAGGTGGTGTTGATCAATATAGCGTGCAACGGCCGCGGGAACCAGATGGTCAATCCCGAGGCCGGCCGCGGCACGGGCGCGCACGTCGGTGGCGCTGAGGTTCATGAGGGGCAGCCGGAGTGGCTGGAAATGGCCATTTTCAACGGCCGAAACCGGAAATTCTGTGCCAGATTGGGCGGTTCCCAGCGTCGATGGGTCACGGGAAGCTATTGAAATTATAGCGATTTCCAGGATGTCTCGCCAGCGGTGCCAGCCCGGCAGCGCAGCGGCCTGGTCGCCCCCGACGATCAGGATCAGCTGCGCACCCGGGTTCTGCGCCTGCACCTCGGTCAGCGTGTCCACGGTGTAGGTGGGGCCAGGGCGCTGCATCTCGCGCGCATCGACCTCGACCCGGTCCCTGCCTGCGAACGCCAGCCTCGCCATCGCCAGCCGGTGTGTGGCCTCGCTGAGCACCCGCGCCTTGTGCCAGGCCTGCCCCGTCGGAAACACCAGCAGCCGGTCCAGCGCCAGCTGCTCCAGCGCCGCCTCCACCAGCGCCACATGGGCGTTGTGCGGCGGATCGAACGCGCTGCCGAAGATGCCG
>ERZ795062.2976-NODE-2976-length-10757-cov-10.181742_pt1 | contig 10757 bp, 9 predicted proteins | sample MGYA00375146_ERZ795062 | MGnify/ENA primary metagenome ERZ795062 (study PRJEB30191, sample SAMN05720281) | activated sludge metagenome | isolation source: Anaerobic digester | place: USA | collected 2015-07-16 ...
TCAATGAAGATGGAATTGTAAAATCAACTATATCTAGAAAAGATTTTTATGCTGGCCTTAGTACTAATTATGTTAAAAAATCTTTTGGTGGTTCATTACCTAAATTTATTGCAGCCTTTACAAGAGCAGAAAAACTTAGTGATGCTGAGATTAATGAAATTGAGGCCATGATTAGGGCCCACAGGGAGGATTAGCTATGGAAAATTTATTTTTGAGTGTAGTTAATACTAGTATCGCAGCCTCTATTATTATTTTATTTATTTTAGTTTTAAGATTTTTATTTAAAAAAGCTCCAAAAAGATTTTCTTATATACTATGGCTTATATTTTTAATTAAATTAATTATACCTTTTTCTTTCGAAACCAAGTTTAATCCTATACCAAGTAAATTTATGAAGTTTTCAAACAAGGCTTATATAGAAGAAAATATTCAAAAGGAAGAAATCATACCAAAATTAGAAGTGGATACAGGGGAAACCATAAACCCAAATAATAATAAAACTCTAAAAACTCCTATTGAATCAAAGGGAAATATTACCGAATCAAATAAACTTACCATAAAAAATAGTCTTCCTTATATTTGGATAATAGGATTTATATTATTTTTACTACATGGTTTTATTTCAAATCAAAAACTTAAGAAAAGTTTAAAAGATTCCACTTATATTTATGAAAATATATATGAAAACAAAAATCTAAATACTGCTTTTATCCATGGTATTATTAATCCTAAAATATATATACCAAATTACTTAAATGAAAAGGAAAGAGAATATATAATAATTCATGAGAAAACACATTTAAAAAGATATGATCATATTGTAAAATTTTTATACTATATTGTACTTTCTATGCATTGGTTTAATCCTTTAATTTGGATAGCTTTTGTGCTAATGGAGAGGGATATGGAACTTTCTTGTGATGAAGCTGTAATGAAAAAAATTGGAAATGATGCAAAGAAAGATTATTGTACAACATTACTTTCTCTGACAACTGGACATAAAATGAAAATAGCAGTACCTCTTAGTTTTAGTGAAAATAATACAAAAGAAAGGGTAAAAAATGTGTTAAACTATAAAAAACCAAAAAATTGGGTAAGTGTTGTATTGATTGTGATTATAGTGGTTTCAGTATTTTTCATATTTACTAGACCTAAAGATAAAGGTGAAGATATAATTAATAATGTAGAAGATGATGAATATGGTCTTTATAATAGGACTTTTAAAGATCCTAGAGATGTAGCAGAAATAATATTTAGTAAAGAATTAGAAAAAGTTAAAGAATATACTCATGAAAATGTTAAAATTGAAGAAGCTAAAATTACAAAATTTAAAAGATTATATTCTTATGAAGGATATTTAGGTAATCCTATAGAAGTATTTACTTTTGAATATATAATAAAAGGAAAAGAATTATTAGATTATCCATTTGTGGATATAAGTAATGATGGTGTCTTAACAGAAGAAAATTTAGTAGGAGTAGGTAAGCCACTATTAGCCTTTTCTATTGCAGATGGTAGATATGAATTCTTGGGCTTTATATTTTATGGTGAATTTTACTCAGATACTAAAGCAGAAATTGAAATAGGATTAAATGAATTATTAGAAAATAGAGGATTAAAAGGACCTGAGATTTTTCCTGGCAATCATATTATAGCAGAATACAAACTTAGGGAAGGGGGAACATATAAAATTTTATTGTCTCAACCTGCAAAAACAGGAGTAAAGGGAATATGGTGTGTAGATAGATGGATGGATGAGAATGGTAATATGTATTATAATATCATTCAAAGTGATTTAAGTTTGAAAGAATATTATGCTCAAATTCAGGAACAAGTAGATAATGGTAAAAATCAAGACTTATTAGATGGGGAAAAAGTAGCATTAAATTTTATCAAAGAATATTTAGATCATAATTTTGCTAAACCTTATATGTTTGAATTTTATGAAAATGCTAGTATAGAGGATTTTTTAATTAAACCAACAAATCAATACTTTGGCTATATAATGGAACTGGTAAAATACGATTGGTCAGAAGACTATACTGTTCATTTTGATAAAGCGGAATTTCTCCATAATGTAGACCCTGGGGATTTGGAAAGATTAAAAGAACTTGGTGTCGACCCAAATAAATTAGATAATGGTTTTTATATTCACAATCCTACTTCCTATCCAGATTCTTTTAAAATTGATAAAGATACGGAATTTTATATAATAGATCACAGTACAGCTAAAGCCATAAAGGTAAGCGAGGATGAATTTATAGAACACTATAATAAAAATAAAGATGCATTATATATGTTAGAAGATGAAAGTTTTAAATTAATAAAAGTTATGGAAATATATTTGCCATAGAAAATTAATTTTTAAAACAAGAAATATTTAAAATTTTAAATGTTTCTTGTTTTCTTATATTATTATAAAATATAATTTCCCGACACTAACTTTTTAACTTATTTTAATATTGACTTATGTTCTAAGTGACTTTATAATATGAAGTAGCTTTAAAAAATAAAGTCACTTTATATATAATAAGGAGGTATGGGAATATGGGACATGTAAATGTATTAGTAGTATTTGCAGAGGGGTTATTATCTTTATTTTCACCATGTGTACTTACAATCTTACCAGTATATTTAGCCATATTATCTGGTAGTAGTGTAAAAGACTTGAAAGAAGGAGATGGGGGATTTAAAAATAGCACTCTTCTTAAAAACACCATATTGTTTGTATTAGGAATATCTACAACCTTTTTCTTATTAGGTTCTTCTTTAAATATAATAAATCAATTTATTAATGTAAACAAAACTACCTTAGGGAAAGTTGGAGGAATAATAATAATATTTATGGGTTTGTTTTATGCAGGTTATTTAAATATACCTTTTCTTCAAAGGGAAAAAAAGTTGAATATGGAAGTTCATGAAATGAAACCATTAACTGCTTATTTATTAGGTTTCACATTTAGTTTTGGTTGGACTCCTTGTGTAGGGCCTATGTTAGCTTCTGTATTGATTATGGCATCCAATACAGGAAGTATGTTAATGGGAAATTTATTAATACTTGTGTATACTTTAGGATTTACTTTGCCCTTTGTAATTATTGCATTATTTTATGATAAATTGTTTGAACATTTAGATAAGCTTAAACTCCATATGGATAAGATACAAAAAGTAGGAGGAGCCCTTTTAATAATAACAGGTTTAATTATGGCATTAGGGGGAAGGGATAATATAGTAGCATATTTTAATAAGGCCAAAGACGAACCTCAAATACAAGAACAAAATATTGCTCAAGAAGAGGGCAAGGATTCAGATAGAGGAAGAATAAATAGAGAAGAAATCAAAAAAGAACCAGAAGAAGAAAAAATAATTGCTCCAGATTTTACTCTTATAGATCAATATGGAAATACCCATACCTTAAGTGATTATAGAGGGAAAGTAGTATTTTTAAATTTTTGGGCCACCTGGTGCCCTCCTTGTAGAATGGAGATGCCCTATATTGAGGAAATATATAATGACAATAATCAAAATTCTGAAGATGTAGTTATAATAGGAGTAGCAGGTCCAAATATTGGGAAAGAAGGAGATGAACAATATATAATCCAATTTCTTAAGGATGAAGGATATACTTTTCCAGTATTATTTGATGACACAGGAAGAACTATGGCTCAATATGGTATTCAGGCATTGCCAAGTACCTTCATAATAGACAAGGAAGGATATATTGTCCAATATATTCCAGGGGCTATGGAAAAGAGCACTATGGAAGCATTAATAGATAGTGTAAAATAGTATTAAATTTCAAAGGAGATGGTATATTTGAAACATACTTACGATTTATCCTGCAATTTAGCTCAAACTTTAAATATATTAGGAGATAGGTGGACTATGTTGGTTCTTCATAGAATATCTAAAGACAAGAATACCTTTAAAGAACTTGAAGAAGCTTTAGCCCCTATTCCCACCAATATTTTATCCGACAGGATAAAACTATTAGTAGAAAATGGACTTGTTTATCAAGAGCTATATAATGAACACCCACCTAGATATGAATATAAAATTACGAAAAAGGGGAAAGGTTTTAACCATGTGTTTAACTCCATGATACTTTGGGCAAATAAGTATTTAGATGGTTGTAATAGGAGTGTATATCATAAAAAATGTGAAACTCCAGTAGAAATAAAATACTATTGCAAAGAATGTGATGAATATATTGATGATATAGATCTTATTGTAATGGATTCTAAGGAGAATAGTTGAACAATCATTTGCTATAAAAAAGGAGGTGGAATGTGGCAATTTCCCCTATATTAAGGAAGTAGGAATAGCTTTGTCACAAAATACATGAATAAGAAATTAGGTAAAATAAGCAATCTAATCTTTTATATAGGTTTGATAGTTGCAGTTTATGGATTATATAGATCTTATATAAATACAAAGGGTCTTCCTCCAGGAGTTTGTCCTATAGAAAACAGTAGGCCAATATTATTTATAGCCATTGGATTATTAATATTATCTACAGTACTATCCTATATTCAAGATATTCAAAATAAGAAAATAGAATAGTATAAATTAAACTGTATCAAAGGAGAGATGATGATGAAGGAAATAACAGATAGTATATTTGATGAAGAAGTTATGGAGGCAGATCTACCAGTATTAGTAGATTTTTGGGCTCCATGGTGTGGCCCTTGTAAAGCAGTGGGGCCAATTTTAGAGGAACTATCCAAGGAATATTCAGATAAGATGAAATTTGTAAAATTAAATGTAGATGAAAACCCAGAAATAGCTGAAAAATATAGGATAATGAGTATACCTACAATAAAAATATTTAAAAAGGGTAAAATAGTAGAAGATTTAGTTGGATTTAAATCTAAAACTGAATTTAAAAAAATTATAGAAAAACATATATAAACCTAATTAAAATAAACCTCAAAAGTTAAACACTTAATTTAACTTTTGGGGTTTTTATTTATAATCCATGTTATATTGAGAACAATCTATTATTATGTTAATATTAAAACGATATGAAATATATTTTGACAAGGTTAGACAAAATAATTTGTAAATATTGTGGTAAAATTTTAGTTTTTAAAACGGAGGTTGCCAATATGGCAGAGAAAACAAGAATCCTACTTATATTAAGTTTTATCATTGCTTTTATAGGAATAATCCCTAATCCTGTAGAATCAAAAAATATGGACAAGGTCATACTGCAATTGAGGTGGAATCACCAATTTCAATTTGCTGGTTTTTACGCAGCGGATTGGATGGGCTATTATGAGAGGGAAGGATTAGATGTAGAGATTAGGCCAGGATGGGTAGACGATAGCAAGGTTTTAAATGCTGTGGAAGAAGTATTAGAAGGAAGAGCAGATTTTGGCATAGGCTCTATAGATATTTTATTAGCAGAAAAAGATACTACAAGTTTATGCTTAGTAGCATCAATATTTCAAAGGAGTTTGATAACTTATTATATGGATAAAGATATTCCTTTTAATTCCATAGTAGATATTACGAAATTAAAAGTAGGTAGAAGAGAAAAGGATCTATTGGATATAGAACTCCAATCTATGCTTATAGGTGAAGGAATAGATCCAAATATATTGCCTTTAGTTGACGAAAATGAAACCTTCCAACCAGAGGATATTCTTCAAGGAAAGTATGATGTTATACCAGGAGTTGCAGGAGGAATAATTGAATATTATGCAGATAAAGATGGAATCAATCTAAAATCCATCAAACCTGTAGATTTTGGTATAGATTTCTATGGTGATTCTATATTTACAACTAAAGAATTAGCTTATACAAATCCTGAATTAGTTGAAAGATTTAGGCGGGCAAGTATTAAAGGGTGGCAATATGCACTAGAAAATCCTGAGGAAATAATACTTAGGATGACAGAGGAGTTTTCTAATCCTGAATTAAGGGATCCTAGGGATTTTGAAGAATATAATATCTATCAGTCGAAAAAGATAATAGAACATACCCTATACCCTATTGTGCAATTAGGAAATATGAATCCACATCGTTGGAGCAAAATGTGTGAGAGCTTAACAAAATTAGGTTTAATGGATAAATGTATAGATATGGAAGAATTCATATTTGATTATGAAAAAGTGGAAAAAAAGAAAAATGAAATAGTAATAAGAAGGACTATAAATATTTTAATAGTTATGTTAATATTTACTACTATGATTTATATTGCTAGATTATCAAATAAAAACAGACTACTAAAATTAGAATTAGAGGAAAATAAAAGAAAGGAAGGTATAATTCTATATCAGTCTCGATTGGCAGCTATGGGGGAGATGATAGGAAATATTGCCCATCAATGGCGTCAACCATTAAATAATTTAAATCTACTTCTGTCCAATATTGAAGATTGTACTAAAGATGAAAATATAGATGTAGAATATATAAACACATCTGTAGAAAGGGGGAAATTGCTTACTAAGCAAATGTCTAATACCATAGATGATTTTAGATATTTTTTCAATCCTAGAGATAAAAAAGAGAATTTTCATATATTAGATGGTGTAAAATTAACTTTAGATATATTAGATGATAAAATTAGATATAGAAATATAAACCTATTATTAGATAATATCTCCTTAGTTAAAATATATGGCTATAAAAATCAATATGCTCAGGCTCTATTCAACATAATTAATAATTCCATAGACGCATTAGCTTTATTGGATATTGATGAAAAACGTTTGATTATTTCCATTTATGAAGAAGGAGATATGGGGGCATGTGAAATCGTAGATAATGGAGGAGGTATTGAAGAAGAAATACAGGATAAAATATTTGAACCATATTTTACTACAAAGGAAAGTCAAGAAGGAACAGGTTTGGGATTATATATGACCAATATGATTATTAAAAATATGGGTGGAAGGATAGAATGGAAAAATACTTCTGACGGTGTTTTGATGAAAGTATTAGTGCCTAAGGGGAGGATAGATAATGGATAAAGATAAGATATTGAGCAATATGAAAATTCTACTAGTTGAGGATGACGACTTTACTCTACAACAATTGGAACGTTTTTTAAGAAGAAGGGTAGGCAAACTATTGACAGCCCAAAATGGTGCTCAGGGGTTAGAGATATTGGAGAAAGATGAAATAGATATTGTAATTACAGATTTGAAAATGCCTAATATGAATGGATTGGAAATGATTCAAATAGCTAGAGAAAGGGAATATAACGGTCCAGTTATAATAATAACAGCCCTCTCAGATACTGATACCATACTTAAAGCCGTAGATATGGGGATAGTAAAATATATTATAAAACCCATAGATACCGATGAACTTATAGATATTTTAATAAAATTAGCTAATGAAATAATAAAGTATAAGTATGATAGTATAATTATAGATGATGAACTAATAGTGGACAAGGAAGAAAAGATAGTTTTGGAAAGGGAAATAGGGACAAAAGTAGCCCATTTTTTGAAAAGCTACACTGGGAAAGGACCAAAGAATATAAAAGTGTTTATACAGGGGAATAATATTACTATAGAAGCAGAAGAAGTTCTTACTTTAATGGAACAAAATATAGTATCAAATGTTAGAAATTTTAGCATAGTTGATTATAATAGGCGATTGTTTTATTCAGAAAATAAAAGTTTTTTAGAACAATGCATTGAAGATATTATAGATTATCAAGTGGATTTAATAGAAGTAAGCTGTAATTCATCAAGTAATTTAGATTTATTAAAATTTTCTTTCAAATAATTTGATTATTTTTAAACAATATGCTATTATAATAATAGATTAAAGCTAGAATAGATACAAATTGTAAGCTATTTTAGATTTAATTTTTAAAAATGAATATATCCCTGACAAGGGTTAAAGATAGCTTTATTATAAGTTAGGCTTTAACAGGTCAGAATAGAGGAATTATGATTCCTTTGTTCTGACCTGTTTTTTATTGAGAATAAATCACAAGGGGTGAATAAAATGATAACCATAAGAGAATACCTTAAACCTGAAACCATGGAAGAAGCCTATAAACAATTAATTCGTAATAAGAAAAATACCATATTTGGAGGAGGAGCCTTTATAAGGATGGGGTCTAAAAACATACCATTGGCAATCGATCTATCTAAAGTAGGGTTAAACTATATAGAAGAAGATGAATATGAAATAAAGATTGGTGCCATGACCACTTTTGGAGACATAGAACATTCCCAACTACTTAGTAAATACTTCGATAACATGCTAGCAAAATCCGTCAGAGAAATAGTAGGTATCCAGCTTAGAAATATAGTCACAGTAGGAGGTACAATTTATTCTAGATATGGTTTTTCCGATTTAATAACTGGACTACTAGCCCTAGACACAGATGTAAACCTATACAAAGGAGGAACCATACCACTAGAAAGATTCTTAAAAGAAGGACCGAAGGAAAAAGATATTCTAGAAAGTATAAACATCAAAAAAGATAATAGAAAAGCCACCTTCTTATCCATGCGAAACTCTAGAGGAGATTATGCCATACTAAATGTAGCCTTATCAAATTTAGAAGGGAAATTTAGAATATCAGTAGGAGCAAGACCTAATAGAGCCACCCTAGCCTATAATGCCATGAAATACTTGGATAGATTAGACAATCAAATAACGAAAGAACACATTTACAAAGCAGCAAAGATAGCATCAGAAGAGCTAGTATTTGGCACCAACACTAGGGGAAGTAGTCTATATAGGAAGCAAATATGCTATGTATTGGTAAAACAAGGGTTAATGGAGGTAATGGGCTATGAAGATTGAAATAAAAGTAAATGGAGAAAACAAACAATTTGACATATCACCAGATGAATATCTAGTAGATACTTTAAGAAACAATGGATACACCAGTGTAAAAAAAGGATGTGACACTGGAGTTTGTGGATGCTGCACAGTTCATATGGATGGGAAAGCAGTACTATCTTGTGCAATACTATCAGCAAAAGCAGAAGGCCATGAAATAACCACCATCGAAGGAGTAAAAGAAGAAGCAAGGAAAGTAGGAGAATACTTAGTAGAAGAAGGAGTAGAACAATGTGGTTACTGTAGCACAGGACTAATAATGAACATATTATACATGGAAAAACACGTAAAAAAACCCACCGACGAAGAAATACGTCATTATCTAAATGGAAATCTATGTAGATGTACTGGATACACAGGACAGTTAAGGGCTATTAAGAAATACTTGGAGGCGAGGGAAAATGAAAGTAGTAAATAAATCATATTCAAAAATTGACGGCAAAGGATTAGTAGAAGGAAAACCCGTATACACCGATGACCTAGCGCCAAAAGATGCTCTAATAGTCAAAATATTAAGAAGTCCCCATGCTTTTGCAAGAATAAAAGACATAAACACTAAAATTGCAGAAAAAATCCCTGGAGTAGAATGCATCCTAACCTACAAAGACATAGAAAGAAGGCCCTTTACCAGAGCAGGCCAATGCTATCCAGAACTTTCACCCTACGACAAATTCATACTAGATGAATATGTAAGACATGTAGGAGACGAAGTAGCCATAATAGCAGCAACAGATGAAAAAACAGCAACAAAAGCTATGAAATTAATAAAAGTAGACTATGAAATATTAGAACCAGTACTAAACTATGAAGAAGCCGACGGACATACATCCCTAGTCCACCCAGAAGAAGATAGCTTTGCCATGGTAGACGTAGGATTTGACAAAAGTAGAAACATAGCCTGTCAAGTAGAACTGGAACTAGGAAATGTAGACAAAGTCTTAAAAGAATCAGATATAGTAATCAAAAGAACCTATAGCTCCCAAGCACAAGCCCAAGCTATGATGGAAACTCAAAGAGCTTATACCTATTTAGACATGTATGGAAGACTAATAGTAGTCACATCCACCCAAATCCCCTTTCATGTAAGGAGGATACTATCAACAGCCTTAGGAATACCAGAAAGCAAAATAAGAGTCATAAAACCTAGAATAGGAGGAGGATTTGGAGCCAAACAAACAGCTAATGCAGAATTTTATCCAGCATTAGTAACACTAAAAACAGGAAAACCTGCAAAAATAGTATACACCAGAAAAGAAGCATTTAGGGGAACCAATTCCCGTCATGCAATGAAATTTGACATAACTTTGGGAGCCACAAAAGATGGGAAAATAAAAGCCATAGACATGGTAGGAATATCTGACACAGGAGCCTATGGAGAACACAGTCAGACTACCATAGCTGCAGCAGGGAAAAAAGTACTACCCCTATATAACAAAGTAGAAGCCTGTAGATACTATGGAAAAGCCATGTACACCAACAAAGTACCAGGAGGAGCCCTAAGAGGATTTGGAGTAACCCAAGGAACCTTTGCCATAGAATCCGCCATAAATGAATTAGCTATAGAACTAAACATGGATCCCACAGAAATAAGAAATATAAACATGATAAAACAAGGAGAAACTACAAAACTACTAAACATGACCACTAAAGACTGGGGTGACAGACCCATGTACATGGATAGCTGTATGCTAGAATATTGCATTGCAAAAGGAAAAGAACTAATCAAATGGGATGAAAAATACCCTAAAACTCAAATAAACGATACAAAAGTAAGAGGGGTGGGTATGGCAATAGCCCAGCAAGGTTCAGGACTACCAAAAATAGACATGGCCTCCGTAACATTAAAATTAAACACCGATGGATTTTTTAGTCTATTAATGGGAGCAACAGACCTAGGCACTGGAAGTGACACCATATTAGCCCAAATAGCAGCAGAAACC
>ERZ795062.2979-NODE-2979-length-10742-cov-4.480397_pt1 | contig 10742 bp, 9 predicted proteins | sample MGYA00375146_ERZ795062 | MGnify/ENA primary metagenome ERZ795062 (study PRJEB30191, sample SAMN05720281) | activated sludge metagenome | isolation source: Anaerobic digester | place: USA | collected 2015-07-16 ...
CGGCAACGGCGGAGAGGGCAAGGGCGGGGACACGGACGACGACCCCGATGACGATGACTTGGATGCTGATGATGATGACGATGAGGAGGACTCATGAGGACTCTGTGTGCCGCTGTGCTGACCTTTGAGTCGATCATCGTTCTGCTATCAATCCCGGTCGCAATTGTGGTGTACGGGTTGGCCGCTCCCGTCGGGGTGATTGGCGGCGGCGTACTCATGATCGCTTGCCTGCTCGTTGCCGGAAGTCAGAAGCGAACGTGGGGCCTGACCGCCGGGTGGGTGCTACAGGTCCTCATCATCGCCACCGGATTTATCGTGCCGGCGATGTTCTTCCTGGGAGTTGTATTCGCGATCATGTGGTTCTACGCCATTCGCGTTGGTCGACAGGGCGACGCGATCAAGGCTGCGCGTCAAGCCCAGGAGTCCGCCACGTAGCCTGATCGCCGGTTGTTGGCCCGACGAAGGAGAATTCCGCAATGAGTGAGCGCACGCTGATCTTGGTTAAGCCTGATGGAGTCGCCCGTGGGCTGACTGGTGAGGTGCTTGTACGCGTCGAACGCCGTGGGTACAAGATCATCGCGCTTGAGCAGCGGACGATCTCCACCGAACTCGCCGAGCAGCACTACGGTGAGCACGTCGGCAAGCCTTTCTTCCCGGATCTTGTTGAATTTATTACCTCCGGTCCGCTGGTGGCAGCGGTTGTCGAAGGCCCCGGAGTCGTCGGCGCGTGGCGCACGATGATGGGTGCCACCGACCCAAAGGTCGCCGATCCAGGTACGGTCCGCGGTGATTTCGCGACCGAAATGAGCAAGAACGTCACACATGGGTCAGATTCGCCCGAATCTGCGGAGCGAGAGATCGGCCTGTTCTTCCCAGATTTGGGCTGAACCCGACGTATGGTGAAACCCTTCCCATCAGCACCCACCCGGAAGGTCTCGCGTCTGCCCCATGACGCCGTCATACCCGCAAGATTCCTCGGTGCCGAACCGGCAAGGGACAGATGTCCCCCCGGATCGGCTATCTGTCGTGGAATCAGCCGGCGACGAACCATCGCAGCCCCGTCGGGCTGAGGGTCGATCCCGGTCACGCCCCGCCTCGCGACCGCAGCGGGCGTCGTTCAGTGAGTCAGTCGGCGGATTGCTGTCCATCTCGGGTGCGCTGTCCGCGCTCGGTCGCGACATGGCGGTGGACCTGGGGACGGCCAACACGCTGGTCTACGTCCGTGGCAAGGGTGTGGTGCTCGATGAGCCGAGCGTTGTGGCGCTCGACCAGCGCACGGGCGCGATTGTCGCCGTCGGGACGGCTGCCAAACAGATGCTGGGCAGGACGCCCGACGGAATTGTGGCTGTTCGCCCACTCAAGGACGGCGTTGTAGCTGACTTTGAAACCACTGAACGCATGCTGCGCTACTTCATCCAGAAGGTCCACGGCCGTCGCACCCTCGCCAAGCCACGGCTAGTCATCTGTGTCCCGAGCGGAATCACGGCGGTTGAGCAGCGGGCAGTCAAGGATGCCGGTTACGCAGCGGGGGCTCGGCGCGTCTTTGTCATTGAAGAGCCAATGGCCGCTGCGATCGGTGCCGGTCTGCCGGTTCACGACGCAGAGGGTTCGATGGTGGTCGACATTGGTGGCGGAACCACCGAGGTAGCCGTCATCAGCCTCGGCGGCATCGTTACCAGCATCTCGGCGCGTATCGGTGGAGACCGGCTCGACGAGGCGATCATCTACCACGTGAAGAAGGAGTACTCGCTACTCCTTGGGGAGCGCACGGCAGAGGACATCAAGATCCGACTCGGTTCGGCATTCCCCACCCGCGACGAACCACAGGCCCAAGTTCGCGGCCGCGACCTGATCAGTGGACTCCCGCGAACCGTTGTATTGACTTCCGATGAGGTGCGACGCGCACTCAATGAGCCCGTCACGGCGATCGTCGATGCGATCCGTACGACCCTCGATCGGACCCCTCCGGAACTCGCCGGCGATGTCATGGATGCCGGGATCGTGCTCACTGGCGGGGGAGCATTACTTCGTGGACTCGATGAACGAATCCGGCATGAGACGGGAATCCCGGTGCGAGTAGCTGAGAATCCGACCGACTGTGTGGCCATGGGGACTGGCCGCTGTGTCGAGGATTTCGAGGCGCTCAAGCCGGTCCTGCTTGCGGAATCGCGTTACTGAGGCACGACGGAAGACCAGACCAGGGGACAACAGTTCACACTCGATCAGGGGGATCGGACGCATGAAGGCCACGGCGGATGCGTGAGGCAACGAGGGCACGCGCTGTGCTCGGAGTGTTGCTGCTCGTGTCGATCACGCTTGTGCTCCTTGACGTCCGCGGAAGCAGTGCGATCGGTGGGTTGCGGGGCTTAGCCGCAACGGTCATCGGCCCCGTGGAGACAGCGGTAGGTGCAGCAGCGGCGCCGTTCGTCAGCGTCGCGCAGTCAGTCACAAGTTTCGGAAATTCACAGGAGCGTTCAGAAGTCGCTGCCCAGGAGCTCGCACAGGCGACGGGCTCTGATCAAACCCAGACAGACAACGCCCGCGCAGCTTCCCAGCTTGACGCAATGCTCAAGACCGCCGGTACTCGCGGCTTCCAGGTGTTGCCCGCTCGCGTTGTTGCCTATGGTTCGGCGCAAACCTTCTCTGGCACGGTCACCATCGATGCAGGCAGCAACGACGGCCTGACCACCGACATGAGCGTCATGAACGGCAACGGGTTAGTCGGCAAGATCGTCGCCGTTGGTCCCACCACGGCGACAGTTCAGCTGGTCACTGATGACGACTCCGTTGTAGGCGCTCGCTTGGTGAAGACCGGTGACGCTGGGGCATTGCAGGGAACCGGTCAGCCGGGCGAAAGCATCTTGCGCCTACTCGACCCGACGTCGCCGGTCAAAGAGGGAGACCAGCTCGTCACCTTCGGATCGCCCGACGGCAAGCCGTACGTGGCCGGACTGCCGCTGGGAACTGTCACCGGCATGCGCGGCGAACCGGGGCAGGCTGATCGAGTAGCGGTCGTCGCTCCCGCTGCACGGATGGGTGCCCTCGACGTTGTTGGCGTCGTCGTGACCTCGCCTCGTGGGCAGGCCCGAACTCCAGTGAGCCCGGCAGCGCCTAACGCCAGTCCGCCAGCAAGCGCAGGGAGGTGAGTTAATGCCGCGACTGACCCTTCCGCGGGTGTTACTCATCATCGCGTCGCTCGGCACGGCCGTGGTCCTGCAGAGTGCAGTTTTTGCGCGCCTCGGGCTTCCGGGAGCCACCCCGGATCTCTTGCTTGTCGTCGTCCTCGTTGTCGCCCTCGTCGCCGGACCAGCGGTTGGTGCAGTAACCGGGTTCGCCGGGGGTGTATTGATCGACATTGCGCCACCGGCCGCCGGATCGATCGGACAAACCGCCGCCATCTACGCGCTGGCCGGATTCGTGATTGGTCATGCACAGTTCGAACCGGGTCGACCTGACCTGCAGTCGGTCCTGTCGATTGGTGCTGTGGCGGCCGCGGTGGTCCTCGTGCAGGCAATCCTTGGAACTCTTCTCGGCCAGCCAGAAGTGACGTGGTCGCTGGTTCCATTGCTGGTCGCGACCCAGTTCATCTATGCCGCGTTGCTTGCGTTGTTGATCATTCCGGCAATCGGGGTTATGTACCGCGGTGCTGGCGATGAAGGTCGATTCGCATGAAGTTCGACTGGCGGTCAGTGGCCGACTCCGTCTCCGGAGCTTTCTCCCAGCTCAGAGCACGCGGCTCGAGCGGATCGAATAGCTCACAGCCAACCGGTGGCACTGGTGGTTCGGTCGCCCGCGTTCGTCGTCGGGACGCCCGGATCATCGTGCTTCAGGTTTTGGTGCTCTCACTAGTCGCAACCCTGTTTCTTCGCCTCGCGTGGATGCAGCTAGGTGACAGTGCGCAGTACCGCACTGCGGCCACGTCCAACAGTGTCCGCGAAGTGGTGGTGCCTGCCCAGCGTGGGTTGATCTTGGATCAGATGGGCCGTCCGATGGTCGCCAATAGGTCGGGACTTTCGGTGACGGTTGACAGGGCAGAACTCGCGCGTCAGCCCGATGGCGGCAGGGAAGTCCTGACTCAACTTGCGAACAAACTGGGCACAACACACGACGCTCTCGTCGCCCGGATGAAACCTTGCGGAACCCCCGGCGCACCCAAGCAGCCGTTGTGTTGGAACGGCGCCCGCGAACGGCCAGTCATCGTCGCCGAAGACGTACCCCAGGAAGTCGGCCTCCAGCTCATGGAGTCCGAAGGTGCATTCAAAGCGGTACGGACTGAGCTCACCCCGACCCGTTCCTACCCCAAGCCCTACGGCATCAACCTCGCGCACCTCGCGGGCTATCTCGGCCCGATGACTCAGGAAGAGGTGGCTGAACTCGACGAGGACACTCAGGCGACTTTGGCCAACTCTCCGATTGGCCGCTCGGGGCTCGAGCAGCAGTACAACGACGTCCTCAGCGGTCGTCCCGGAATTCAGCAGGTATCTGTCAGTCGGTCAGGGAAGGTGACAGACACCCTGCGGGACGAACCGGCCGTTGCTGGCGACAACCTCGTGACCAGCGTTGATGCTCGCTTGCAGGCACTCGTTGAGCAGCAACTTGCCGCAGCCCTCGCGCGCGGTCGGGATCAGGGGAAGCCATCGGACTCCGGAACGATTGTTGTCACTGACGTCACGAACGGTCGAGTCCTCGCACTCGCTTCTGCCCCCACCTATGACCCGAAGATCTGGGTGGGTGGCATCAAGGAGTCCGAGTACAACGCGTTGACCGATCCCAAGCGGGGGAACCCCCTGTTGAACCGTGCGACGCAGGGAACTTACGCCCCAGCGTCCACGTTCAAAGTCATCTCGACCTCGGCGGCCGTCAAGGCGGGCTACAACCCGAACAGCACCTACGCGTGTCCCTCTTCCTACGACGTCGGTGGGCAGGCGTTCAAGAACTACGAATCGCATTCTTACGGTTCGATCGATCTTGCTCGCGCGCTGTCGGTGTCCTGCGACACCGTTTTCTACAAACTGGCGAACGAGATGTGGCTCAAGGATGGCGGGTTGAATCCGTCGGGCACTCCGGCAGAAGCCATGTACACCGCGGCCCGTGACTTCGGACTCGGCAAGAAGACCGGCATTGATATTCCGGGAGAAACCACCGGGCGGGTTGTCGGCCGGGAACAGAAGAAGGCTGACTACGCCGAACGTAAGGACGACTTTTGCCGCCGCGCAACCGAGGGCTATCCCGAGGTCAAGCCGGCAGATCGTGCCGCCCTGTTGCAGTCATATGCCAAGGACTTCTGTGCTGAGGGTGACAAGTTCCGCGCCGGTGATGCGCTGAACTTCGCGATCGGCCAAGGCGACACTGTCGTGACGCCGTTGCAGATGAACATGGTGTATTCGGCGATCGCCAACGGCGGGACGCTGTGGAAGCCAACAGTGGCAAAGGCCGCCGTGTCGCGTGAGGGTGAGCTGCGCAAGGAATTCGAGCCAACCTCAAACGGCAACGTGACGGCGAGTGATTCGACGCTGTCGTTCCTTCGCAAGGCTCTGAGTCAGACGACGGTCACTGGTACCGCGTCCGGGGCATTCCGGGGATTCCCGTTGAGTCAGATTCCAGTCGCTGCCAAGACCGGAACCGGTGAGGTTGTTGGTAAGGCGTCCACGTCATGGTTCGCGTCTTTCGCTCCGGCCAACTCGCCTAAGTACGCGGTCACTTGCATGGTGAGCCAGGGTGGCACCGGTGCCGGAACCTGTGGGCCGAGCGTGCGCGCAATCTATGAAGCCTTGCTCGGGGTGAACGGTTCTTCCGTGAGTCCAGGCAAGAGCATCCTGTCCGGCGGGAAACCCAGTTCCAAGTTGCCCGATGTCACGAGCGACGGTATCGGTCAATCTGCACCCAACGGTGGTGCCGCAGTGGCTCCGCCAGCCGAACCTTCACCTGCGCCACCTGGCGGCGAGTCACCGGCACCCGCGCCGCTGCCGGCGGCTGAAGTGCCGCGCGGATTCGTGAACTCGCCCGGAGCAAGTGCGACGCGGAGTTCTGGATGAGTCCGGCAGATCGCACGGACAGTCGGATCAAGACTTCTGGTCCGGCAAATCCCGCCCCGAATCAGGCTCCCGTGCAGCCCGCAGAGCGCACGATCGACTTGCGGGGCGGCCCAGACGACCCGAAGCTCAAGGCGCCGAACCACCCGAATGTGGTGGTGGTGACTCGGCGCCCGGCGCCAAGTGGACGTGTGGCCAAGGTCGCCGATCGCATGCGAGTCGGGGCCACGGACTTTCGCCGCTATGACCCGGTGCTCTTTGGTTGTGCACTGGCACTGTCGCTGCTTGGTGCGGTACTGGTGTGGTCGGCCACTCGAGGGCGGCTGTTGGCGGCAGACGACGACCCCAACAACTTCCTGACGCGCCACCTGCTGAACATGGTCATCGGGATCTCGCTCGGCTGGGTGGTAACCCGCGTCGACTATCGAACTCTGCGGGCCTATACCCCCATGGTGTACGGGGTTGTCATCACGATGCTCCTGGTTGTGCTGAGCCCTGTAGGCACAACCATCAACGGTGCAAAAGCCTGGATCACGCTGCCGGCCGGATTTACGATTCAACCCGGTGAATTCGCGAAGATCATCGTGATCTTGGCGATGGCGATGGTGCTCTCGGAGCGAGATGTGGGGCGCGATAGGCCCAGCGATCGCGACGTCCGCCAAGCGCTGATCTGGGCAGCGGTACCGGTTGCGCTCATCATGCTCCAGCCGGACCTCGGAACGGTGCTCATCATCGGCACGATTGTGATCGGCATCGTGGCGGTCTCGAATGCTCGAAGTCGGTGGGTAGTTGGCCTCATTGCTGCAGCCATTGGCGCAGCACTGTTGGCCATTGCCCTTGGTGTCCTGGATCAGTACCAAATCGACCGGCTCCTCACCTTCACCGATCCCGATCGCGACCTGCAGGGAATCGGTTACAACACGGCCCAAGCGCGTATCGCGATCGGCGGCGGTGGGTTGCTGGGCCAAGGGCTCTTCAACGGAAATCAGACGCAGGGCGCCTTCGTCCCGTATCAGCAGACGGACTTCGTCTTTTCCGTCGCTGGCGAAGAATTGGGCTTGATCGGCGCCAGCATTTTGATCGCGCTGGTTGGGGTCATCTTGTGGCGGGGAATCCAGATCGCTCGGCTCGCTCGAGATCCATTCGGCCGTCTCGTGGCCACCGGAGTTGTCACCTGGTTCGCATTCCAGGCGTTCGAGAACATCGGGATGAACCTCGGGATCATGCCGGTGACAGGTGTTCCGCTGCCCTTTGTGTCGTACGGCGGGACATCTATGTTCGCTGCCTGGATTGGGATCGGGCTGCTTCAGTCCGTGCACATTCGTTCGCGGTAGGAGCATGCCGCGTCATGTGCTCGTCAGCGTACGCTTGAGCGATGCACTCACAAGGGTCGTCGGTATTTAACGAGCTCGAGCGACTCCTCCCGCTGGTCAACAAGCCTGTCCAATACGTTGGCGGTGAGCTGAACTCGACCGTCAAGGATTGGGATTCCACGGTAGTTCGCTGGGTGCTCATGTACCCAGATGCCTATGAAGTTGGCCTGCCGAACCAGGGTGTCCAGATCCTCTACGAAGTGTTGAACGAACGCGACGACACGCTCGCCGAACGCACGTATGCGGTGTGGCCTGACCTCGAAAACCTCATGCGCGAAAACGGTGTTCCCCAGTTCACTGTTGATGGGCATCGGGCCGTTGGCGACTTTGATGTCTTCGGACTGTCGTTCTCGACTGAACTCGGCTACACGAACATGTTGACTGCACTCGACCTGGCGGGGATCCCGCTGGCTGCGGAATCCCGCGGCGACCAAGACCCGATCGTGATCGCTGGAGGTCACGCGGCCTTCAACCCGGAGCCAATTTCACGCTTCATCGACGCCGCGGTGCTCGGAGATGGCGAGCAGGCGGCGCTGGACATCACGGACTGCATCGCATCGTTCAAGGCCGATGGTTCACCGGGTGGACGCGCTGCGCTCCTCGGCCGCCTGGCTGAGATCGAAGGTGTTTACGTGCCGTCGTTCTACGACGTGGAGTACCTGCCCGACGGTCGAATCCATCGGGTGGTCCCGAATCGACCTGAGGCACCATGGCGCGTCGCGAAGCGCACGGTGATGGACCTCGACGAATGGCCCTACCCGAAGGCGCCGCTGGTGCCACTGGCGGAAACGGTGCATGAGCGGTCCTCGGTGGAGATCTTCCGCGGTTGTACTCGCGGGTGCCGGTTCTGCCAGGCGGGCATGATCACTCGACCAGTCCGCGAACGTTCGATCGAGACAGTCGGGCAGATCATTGCCAACGGTTTGGCGAAGACTGGTTTCGACGAGGTCGGGCTGCTCAGCCTGTCGAGCGCCGACCATTCGGAGATCGGTCCGATTGCCAAGCAGTTGGCTGATCGGTACGAAGGCACCAACACGTCACTCTCACTGCCATCCACACGGGTGGACGCATTCAACATCGAGTTAGCAAATGAGCTGACCAGAAACGGGCGCCGATCCGGCCTGACGTTTGCACCCGAAGGCGGTAGCGAACGAATCCGTCGCGTCATCAACAAGACCGTGAGCAAGGACGACCTGATCCGCACCGTAACCGCCGCCTACGGCGCTGGTTGGCGTCAGGTGAAGCTCTACTTCATGTGTGGACTGCCGACCGAGACCGATGAAGATGTGCTGGAGATCGCTGACCTGGCACGAGAGGTGATTCGATCCGGGCGTGAGGCGTCGGGCCGGCGCGACATTCGTTGCACCGTCTCGATCGGTGGCTTCGTACCAAAACCCCACACTCCGTTCCAATGGGCTGCACAGCTTGGGTGGGAGGAAACCGACGATCGGTTGGCAAAGCTGCGCAACGCTATCCGCGGTGACAAAGAAGTCGGAAAGGCGATCGGATTCCGCTATCACGATGGTCGTCCCGGGATCGTTGAAGGTCTCCTGTCCCGTGGTGATCGCCGGACTGGCGCCGTCATCGAGCAGGTATGGCGAGACGGCTCCCGGTTTGACGGTTGGAGCGAACATTTCTCGTATGACCGCTGGATGGCGGCTGCCGAGAAAGCCTGGGCGGACGAGCCCGTCGACGTTGCCTGGTACACAACCCGTGAGCGTCAGGAAGAAGAAGTGCTTGCATGGGACCACCTTGATTCCGGCCTTGACCGTGACTGGCTGTGGGAGGACTGGCAAGACGCCCTGAATGAGACCGAAGTCGACGACTGTCGCTGGACACCCTGCTTCGACTGCGGTGTCTGCGACCAGATGGGAACCGAAATTCAGGTCGGGCCCACCGGGCGCACGTTGCTGCCATTGACGGTGGTCACCACGTGAGTCGAGTGTCACGAGATCCGGGGCGCGAGTACATCGCCCCGGTCATGAAGGTTCGCCTGCGCTACGCCAAGCGCGGCAGGTTGAGATTCTCAAGTCACCGTGACTTCCAACGGGCCTTCGAACGCGCATTGCGCCGTGCCGGGGTGCCGATGGCCTATTCGGCCGGATTCCGTCCGCATCCGAAGATCTCCTATGCGAATGCCGCTCCCACCGGTGTGGCCAGCGAAGCCGAGTACATCGAAATCGGGCTGGCAGCTCGGTTTGACGTCGACCAGCTACGCGCCGATCTTGACGAGGCCATGCCAACAGGACTGGACATTGTCGACGCCGTCGAAGTCCGGGAGGGCGATCTCGTCAGTCGGCTGGAGGCCAGCGTGTGGCAGTTCGTTCTACCCGAGGTGACCCCGCAGGAGGGGGAAGCTGCAGTGGAACGCCTGCTCGCCGCCGATGAGATCACCGTCGAAAGGATGATGAAATCGGGTTTGCGGCGCTTTGACGCCAGAAATGCCATCCGAACGGCTGAGGTTTCGATAGCACCCCCAGAACAGGGTGGGTGTGCGATACTCACTGTGGTCGTAACGCACGGCACACCGTCTGTTCGACCCGACGACGTCCTCGCCGCCCTGCGGCAAGTCGCCGACCTCGTGCCGCCAGTGCCCCCTCAGGTCACCCGGCTGGCACAGGGGCGACTCGCCGCTGATGCTCGGACAGTCAGCGACCCACTGGCGCCAGACCGCGCTGTGGCTGACTGAAAGAGCACACGACAGCTTGATTGATCGCTGTTTGAGGTCCGGAAGGCCGCGTTGGCACGACGCGGAATGCGCAGTTCGCACCCGCCCGTGCATGTCAACGAAAGCTTTTGCGCTGAGTACGAACTCAGTGCCAACGACAGGCCCCACGCGGGCGCGGCGACGACGAGGGATTCCCTTCGAGTTTCCGCGTACCCGAAAGGCCGGATCAGGAGCAGCAAATGCTCGATAACGACCAGCCAGGCGACGCCGAGCAAGATGCAAGCGCCGCTGCGGAGCAAGATCAGCATGATTCAAGTGGCGAGGTGACCGCTGATGAGCAGACCAGTTCCGCTGCCCCAAGGCGTCGCCGTCGGGCGGCTTCTCGCCCAGCAGGATCGCCGCCTCCGCTAGAAGCAGCGTTCGCCGCCCCCGCGACCGAATCGGAAGCAGAACCGGTGGTTGCACCCGCGCCGCCAGTTGCCTCCGTCGCGACTGCAGTTGCGCTGTTCCAACCACCGCCGGACGTTCCGGCGCTGCCGCAGCGACCTAAGACTGAGCGCTCGCGGGCAGATTCCGCGGACGCTGATGATGACGACGCCACCGCTACTGAATCTAATGAGTCCGGGGACAACGAGGACGACGAGGACGGCGCACCAAAGAAGCGTCGAC
>ERZ795062.2981-NODE-2981-length-10738-cov-13.470373_pt1 | contig 10738 bp, 10 predicted proteins | sample MGYA00375146_ERZ795062 | MGnify/ENA primary metagenome ERZ795062 (study PRJEB30191, sample SAMN05720281) | activated sludge metagenome | isolation source: Anaerobic digester | place: USA | collected 2015-07-16 ...
CGATTTCAGAATCCGGAAGCAATTGCTCAACCAGCGATGCCAACGCAGGTCAACCGCATTGGCAAAAGCGATCCGCCTTCGACCTGGGTATGCTCTGGGTTATTTCATCTTCTCAAAGTGTGGAATATGTTTTGAGAATCCGATCAACTTCTTTCCGAATCTCCCGAAGCGTATCCACAAGGAACTTATTCGCCTTTCCTAAAAATTTTTCTTGACAAATTCCCGAATTCAATTAACTTATGAATCATGATTATGGAACGACGTGTCTCACACCGCCACCTTTTCGGTGGTCAGACTATTACCTGGCAAGCTTTTGACGAAGAAGAGGCGAAAAAGCGTGGGATTTCCTATTCCTACTGGAAGGATATCCACTATTCCCAGGAAACTGCAGAGAAAGTGCCCTTTTTTGTCCTTTCCGATGACGGAATCGTGGTTCCCATCTACTCCATTTCCTTCATTCGCTCCGGAATCGTCCTCAGAAGCGCTTTTGGAGAGTTTCATCTCCCCAATAGTGGGTCTCGGTACTATCATGACCGAGCAAAAATGCTCGTTCTTACCGAAAATCGCTCTCAAACCGAGGATTATATCAATTATAAGTCCACTCCTGGGGCACTTTTACGGGGAGCAGTAGTAAGAATGGCGGCAAATGGTCTCGATGTGGGAGAAATTGTCAAAATTTTGTGCGTTTCTCCGAAAAGTCAGCGAGCGACAAAGATAAAACAGTTCTATAAAAGCGAGGAGTGTACCAGAATGGTAAGAGAAGAAGTCAGAAAAATACTAGAAAACTGTGGAGTTACCGAAGAAGCGGTAGTAAAAATGCTTCTGGAGGCAAGAGAAGTTGCATTGGAGAAGAAAGATGCTGCCAATATGCTTCGGGCTGCAGAAAACTTTGTGGATATGTATGGAATGAAGGAGAAAGATCGACAAATTGACACTCGAACTTTCGAAGTGGAGTCCGAAGTGGAAGACCTAAAGAAGCTGGAGAAAGTCTCCGATCGTCTTAAACTTACTCAAAAGGAGGAGAAAGATGCCCAGACCAACTAAAGATTTCTTGAAATATGCTACCAAAGAGCAACTTCAGGAGATAATTAACCGAATGTATAGAGTCGGTGGAGGTACTTATGAAGGAGCTGCACATTCGTATGATTCCGGTGCTCAGGAGTTCAATAAACTTGTAAATCGCAGAAATTATCTTCAGAGACACCCAGAAACCGTAATTCCAGTGTGGCAACCGGAACCAGAACCTTATGTTCCTCCAAAAAAGGATGTAGAATTTCCAGGAAAAAAAACAAGAACCGGAACTTCGTTTTCTCAAAGGAAGAAAGAAATAATTGCAGCCTATGACCGAGGAACAGCAAATGTTGGAAGTTGGATTGAAGATGTTGCTGACAAAGTAGAGAGAGAGGCTTCTTCGCTTTCACAAAATGTATTTGAAAAAATTGGGAAAATCACCGGAGAGGCGAGAGAAAGGGTTCCAAGTGTTGTGGAAAGCGGAGCAGAAAATGTGTGGGATACGATTGCCAAGATAGTTGGTGGCGGTATTGCTGGAGGAGCATATGCGGCAGAAAAAGCAGGAAACTGGATTGAAGAAGCTATAGAAAATACTGGAGATTGGTTAGGCAATGCTGTGGGAAATTTGCGAAAAAGTCTTTCTTTCTCCTCTTCTCCTGCTAAGAAATCTGCAACTATGCCTGGAAGAGAAATTTCTTTCACAGATACTCTTTTCGCTCCAACAAGTGGACATTCAGAAGAAGAAATACGACGTATCAGGAAAGAATCAAGGTCTGCAGATACTACGGATATCGATAATATGAATTATCAAATACTCCGGCAGGCTGGAGCTTCTCCGGAAATAACAGAGTATGTCCTCAGTATGATTAAAAGGAATAGATATGGAAAAGGAAATCCACTCATTCTCGAAGAGCAAAAAAGCGGAACAATTTATTATTCTCCAGACGGAAAACAGATTCAAGTAATTCCGGCTGCAACTGCAGGAAAGGCAAGAAATTTGGAAAATGTGAAAGAATATGTTCCTCTCACTGCAAAACAAATTCAAAATTATGATCGAAGAAGCGGAGGCAAGAAAAATCCAGAAATACCAGGAAAGCGTGGTTTTTTTCAACTTTTCGGGAAAGAATATTCTTGGCTTAATCCGGCTACTTATCCAGAAGCTGCAGAATATTGGACAAAAAAATTCGGGAGCAAGGCACATCAGCAAGCATACAATTTAGCTGTTCCAGGAAGCTTTGATAGAAATGATCCATATCTCAGTGTTCAAGGTGTTTCGGCGCAATATCTTAAACCATTTCAGCAACTTGCAAACGCTCTTCATTCTGGTACTGGACGAATGGTTGCACTTGCAAAAGATTTAAGTTATGCTACTCCAGGTTGTAGTACTCCGCTTGATCCAGAAACTGGAGATACATGGGAAAATCTGTACAATTATCTACGAAATGAAAAAATTGCTGGGAGAAACCCAGTGTTTGCAACATTCTGGGATTTGACCGGAAAGGAAGGATACTAATGGCAAAGAAATCTAATTGGATTGCCAAAGCCGCAAAAAGCATTTCCGAGAAGGGAACGGAAGGTGCTTTCACTGCGCAGGCACATGCCGCTGGATATAACGATGTTCTTGCTTATGCCAGACATGTTTTGGCGAATAAGTCTCGCTATGATACCCGAACTATAAGACGAGCAGTATTTGCTCTCAATGCGAACAAATGATACCTGATTTCTCTCTGATTCTGAAGGAATTGAAGAAAGAGTTTCCCGAAGCAACCGACTTCGAGATATTGAAGATGGCGATGCGGATTTCTATTCCCATCTTTGCCACCACTTGTCTTCCCAGGTCGGTACCCTTGACAATGCCGGAGGTACACTTTGAAATCTACGATCTCCTTCAGGATAGAGAAACGAAGAAGTTGGCGATTGCACTGCCGAGAGGAATGGCGAAGAGTACGATTGCCTCGTTTATCTACATCCTTTGGGAAGTCCTCCATAAGTCCCCAGGCAAGGACTTATTCGTTGTTCTTATCTCCGAGTCCCGCAGTCAGTCAATTAACTTTCTTACCCGAATTAAGAATACTTTGGATCACAATAGGAAAATTCGGAAATACTTCGGAGACCTCGGTTCCAACACTGCGGAACGCTGGAGAGAAGATGATATTATTCTTGCCAATGGGGCTCGGGTTCTTTCTCTTGGTACTGGTCAGAAAGTACGGGGATTGATCAAAGATGACACTCGTGCGAATATTATTGTTCTTGATGACTTCGAATCCGAAATGAATGCCAATACTGCAGAATCTCGTGCTTCCAACCGAAAGTGGATTACGGAAGCTGTGATTCCTTCTCTTTCTCAGCCGGATGGAAGAATAATCGTAATTGGTACCACTATTTCTGAAGATTGTTTCCTTCAGTGGGTGAAGGATGCTCCGGATTGGAAAGTAATCTGGAAATCGATTATTGATGACGATGGGAAGAGTATCTGGGAAGAAATGTATCCGATGGAAAAGATCGAAGAAATCCGACAAGGTTTCGAACACATGGGCAATATTTCTGGATTCTTTCAAGAATACATGAATGAACCCCAAGCTCCAGAAGATGCACCTTTCAAACCAGAATATATTCATACCTACGATGGAAAGATTGAAGAAGTAAATGGAGAATGGTATATTGACTATTTGGGAGAAAAACGATTAGTATATCTGTTCATGGGTATTGACTTGGCTTCGGCTCTTTCTCGGCATAGTGACTATACTGTGATGACCACCATTGGTATTGATGCCGATGGATACCAATTTGTTGTAGATATGGTAAGAAGAAAATGTAATCCTGCAGAGCATCCACAGATGATTATTGACCTCTACAAGAAGTGGCACCATCGTGGTGTATATATTGAGTCGCAATCCTATCAAGAAGCGTGTCGGCAGGCGGTAAGACAGATGATGTTGAAGGAAAATATCTATATTCCTGGAATTGAAAAGAAAATCACACATCGGACGAATAAGTCTCAGCGATTGATTGGTCTCGTACCGATAATGGCTCAGGGAAAACTTATTTTTCGACAAGCCCTCGATATAGAAGCAGAAAGGGAATTCTTGGCATTCCCCAGAGGAAAACATGACGATATACTTGACAGTATTTGGATGGCGACAAACTTTGGTTTCAGACCTCCGAAAAGAAAAAATAGCAATGTTTCGGAGCAGAATGTTGCGAAGAATGGAGGTCGGTTGAGTTGGATGGTAGTATGAAGAAGAAAGAAGAAGATATCGATGCCGAAGGTATTGCCCGATGCATCGTTTGGACAAATAGAGTGGGAGCTGTGGTGAAAGAGTTGAAAGAACACGGTATCTCTGCCACAGACAACACAGAACTTATTCGCTTCATAATAGAGAAAGCGTTTCCAGGAGAAGAAGAACTCCTTCCTGGAAGCTCTGCAATTGGCTTCATAGGCGAAACGACAGACCTATTTGAAGAAGATGTAATATCTGGGAGAACAAAGTGAAGAAAAAGAAAAATGTATTAAACTCAAAAGATACGGAATATGCCGAAGAAACTCAGGAACTGTTTGCGAAGTTCAGTTCTGGAAATAGAACTATTTGGGCAAATCAGGCAGTCGAGGACAGAGAGTTTCGCTATGGAAAACAATGGTCTGAAGAGGATGTTAAGATACTTGAATCTCGTTCTCAAGCGGCTCTTGTTATCAATCGTATTCATCCTGCAGTAGAGTTGGCAAAAGGTATTCTTACTTCCAATCATCCAACTTTTCGAGTAACTGCTGCAGAAGATTCAGACAATCAAACAGCGGGAGCAATGAATGGACTTGTTCAGTATATTTGGAATATTTCGCAAGGTGACAGACAACTCTCCAAAGCAATAGATGACTTTTATGTCACGGGAATGGGCGTTCTACTTGTGTATATCGATCCTTATGCCGATGGTGGAAGAGGTGAAGTGAAATTCAAAGCAATCGATCCTCTTCAAGTATATATTGACCCGAATTCTCAAGATGAATTCTGTAGTGATGCATCTGATATTATCATCAGCCGCACTTACACCAAGGGGCAACTTCAGCGTTTGTACCCATCCTACACTGAAGCAATCGATACGGCAAGTGGAAACAGTTTTCGCAGTGATATGATCAACACTGGGAATAAGGGTGATAATCTTATCGTATTTGCCGGAGTTGAGAATCCGGATCTCTTCGATGGTGAATACATCCGTGGTTATGAGCGTTATACCAAGGTCTGGGTAGAATTGGTTCGAGTATTCGAAAGCTGGAGCAGGGCAGAGTATACTCTTACCCCTGAGAAGTTTGAAGAATACCTCCAGCGCCCAGTTTGGATTATTAACGGAAACATAACTACCGAAGAAGTTCTTGCTCGTCAGGCAGCAGAACGTCTTATGGCAGAGTATGAAAAGGCTCTTGCCCAATATCAGCAACTCATCCAAGTTGCTCAGCAAAATCCAGAATATGCACAAGCCATTGCGGAGCAGGGGATGCAACCCCCTCAACCTCCACAAACTCAGCAAGTCACAATGCTGGAACTTGCGGAGCAAGGATTGATTACTGCGGTAAAGGTGCCTATGCAACGGATTCAGATGGGTTTCGTTGCCGGAGACAAGACCCTTTACCGACGCTTGCTCAATTGTGAAGAGTATCCGATAATCCCGTTGATGAATATGCATACCGGTTCACCATACCCTCTGTCCGATGTCAGGCTGGTGAAAGATATGCAGAAATATATCAACAAGATTCGGTCTCTGATTGTTGCGCATGCGTCCACTTCCACAAACGTGAAAGTACTTGTTCCAAGAGGAACTGATGTGGAAGCCCTAAAAGAACAATGGGCTCAACCCGGAGCAATAATCGAACTTGACTTCACTGAAGGTCAGCCCGTTCCCGTAGCTCCACTACCAATGCCCAATGAACTCTATCAGAATGAGATCATGGCGAAACAGGATATCGACCACGAACTTGGTCTGTTTGAGAACATGATGGGAAATCCTCAGGCGGCACCAGATACGTATCGTGGAATAATGATGCTCGATGAGTTTGGGCAGAGACGAATCAAAGTAAAGCAAGCTGTTATTGAACAAGCACTTACTCTTCTGGGAAAAGTTATTATTAGCTTCGTTCAAGAATTCTACATTGCGGAGAAGATGATTCGGATATTGCAGCCAAACAACTCTCTCTCTGAATTCGCTATCAATAAGCGTCTCTATGACGATTATGGAAAACAGATAAGCGTAATGAACGATGTAAGCGTAGGAAAGTATGACCTAATGGTTATTCCTGGTTCTACACTTCCAGCCAATCGTTATGCTCAGTTAGAATTCTATAGAGACATGTATCGAGACCAAATCATTGACAGAGTAGAAGTACTTAAGAAAACAGATGTATTTGATATTGAAGGAGTTCTGAGTCGTATTGACACCATTGAACAACTTCAGCAAGCACTACAACAAGCACAAGAAAAAATCAAAGAGCTTGAAGGAGACCTTCAAACTCGAGAACGAGAACTTTTCCATTCACGTCTTGATCAAGCTGTATCAACTGAACGAATGAAGTTGCGTGAAACCGCACTTGAACAGAGGAAGGCGGAAGAACTATACAGTGCAAGATTAAATGATACGCTCAGAAATGCCGGCAATGCCGCTGCCCTGGAAACACAAAGAATGATGGTGGAAGAACAAACTCGTCGAAATTCCCAAAAGGAGGAATAATGCTACAACCACAATATGACATGTTCGGAGTACCCATTGATGACTCTTGGGAAGATGATACAAACTCGGCTTCCTTTGGAACACCCGAAAAAAAGGACGAGAATGCTACGCAGCCCTCGGATAACGATCAGGTTCGTTACCAATATTGGCAGTCGCAGTTTGATCAAGCCCAGAATCAGTACAAAAAGCTTCAGGAAGAGAATGAAGCATTGAAACAACAGCTGAACAGTATTCAGCAGCAACTTGCTAATACTGCTTCACAGCAAACCCAAAACCAAACACAAGAAGAAGACGAAGAATTTCCTGATCCACCGCCTGCACCTGTAAGACCATTTAACTTCAGCCAGGTGGAAGCATATAGTGATCCAAACTCGGATTCTGCAAAGTATATGGCTGCACTCATTGATTACAACACCAGAATGAATCAGTATAATGCACTGAAAAATGAGTGGCTCCAAGTAAAACAGCAGGAACGACTGGAAGCCTTGCAAAGAGAACAGGAAGCGGAAATTGGACAATTGAGAAGTGCCAACGAAGTGAAGACAGCTTTGGATAGCGTGATTAGTACGGTTATGAACAATTATGGAGTAGATTACAACACCGCCATAGACTTTGTTCAGACAATGTCGGACGATAAGTCTGTGACGCTTGATAATCTCTTTCAGCTGTATCAGTTGCAGAAGGCACAGATGCAACAGCAAAGTGGAACAACTCCAGCTCCAACCGTTCCAAGACCTATGTACTCTCCGCCTCCAAATCCAGGAGCTCAGTACAATCCCTATGGAGCAAATGTTCCTTCTCCGGATTTTCTGCAAAGACAGAGAGCGCAAAGCATACCACCCACAATGGGAGTGCATAACGCTCAGTCCGAAGGAGCAACTGACCCAACACTTGAACTTATTCGTCAAGCAATTGCACTGAGCAACAAGAATACTCAATATTGAAAATAGGAGAAATGAAAAATGGCTACTAACTTTTACACAACTTCACAAGGCGGAACTTATACTCAAACTACTGTTCCTCCTGTGAATATAAGTCTCGACAATCTGCGTCGGACTTTCGATCTGAGTGGAGAGATTGCAGAACTGCGACCGCAGGAATCTCCCTTCTTCTCTTATCTTACACGGCTTCGGAAGATTGCAACTCCCGACCCTGTATTCAAAATGATGGAACAACGTCACCAGTGGCAACGGAGAAACTTCTATGTTTCTACTGGAGCAACATTAGCTTATAACAATAACAGTGTTACTGATCTGCAAGTATCTTGTAAGTATGATTCTCGTGGAAAGACCACCACAGAAGCCCAAGCACCTATATTTTTCGTTCAAGGGCAGATAGTGGCAATTGAAAATGTTACCAATGGTTCTAATACTGGAACATTCTACGGAAGAGTTACTTCGGCTACAACTGATAGTGGATTTACCAAAGTTACTATGACTCCATTGTTTATCCTTACTGCAACCAGTAAAGCTGCCATTAGCTCAGGAAATGTAGTTTTTCCAGTTAATGCCCGTGGACAAATTGTGGGAACGGCATATCCAGAAGGTTCCGGAGCTCCAGATAGTTGGTATGATTTTCTAAGTCAGACCGAAGGATATGCTCAAATATTCAAAACTGCTTGCCCGATGATGTCTGGTTCTGCAATGGCTACTGAATATCGGGGAAAGAAAAATGAATTCATGCGAATTTGGGATGAAAAACTGCGTGAGCATAAGATGGATATGGAACATGCCTTCCTGTTCGGAGTGGGAAACGTAAATGTAACTACTGGAGCATTAGACGCAGAAACAAACGCCGCTGTAAAAAGATATACTTGGGGAATCCTTCCCTTTGTTTCTCTGTATGGTAATGTTGCTACATTCAGTTATTCCAATAGTGGATATAATAACTTCGTAGACTGGTCAAGAGATATGTTCGCTCCGGAAAATGGAAACAGTGGAAGCAAACTGGTTTTGTCTTCTCGGAAACTAATCTCTTGGTTCAACAAACTGGGGAATGGAACATTCTTGGGCAATACTCTTGCTGGTGGTTCCGCTCAGTTGGATATTCAAAATGTCAAATCTCAATTTGGTTTCAACCTTACTCGAGTAAGTTGTGTCTTTGGCGACTTCAATTTCGTTGCCCATCCTCTACTGAGGGAACAGTGGGAAGACTACTGTTTGGTAATCGATTTGGGTCAGGTTGCATATCGTCCACTTGTCGGAAATGGTATCAGCCGTGATACCTTCTATCAAACCAATGTTCAGGCTCCAGATATTGACGGTCGTATTGATCAGATTATAACTGAAGCTGGAATGCAAATTACGCTTCCTGAGACACATGCTGTGTTGAAGTGGAATGCATAAGGAGGAAAGATGGCTTGGTCAGATGTAACTGGAGCAACAACCTACACTGGATGGAAAACTTACGAAGAAACACTTGCCTTTACTGGTACGAGTGCTCAGACGATATATTCTTCTGCGCTTGCCAGTTTTCAGGGGAATGCTGTTCTTCCCGCTGCAATTATTTCTTCAACCAAGAGTATAACAGTAACTGCAAACACGATAAAGTTGCAGATTTCAGTAGATGGGACGCATTGGTCGGATATGGTAACCGGAACAAATCCAGCTATTTCCGCTGCAACAACTGGATGTGGAATATCTCTTGATGTAAAAAATATCAAAGCGCCCTTCTATCGCATTGCAATCACTCTTACTCCTGCTGCAACTGGAAATGCAGTAATTCAATATGCGGTGAAAGAATAATGATACTGAATCGGATTGATATTCAGGACTATGTGAATTCCATTCTTGGAACGAAGGATATTATCATAGAAGATAATGTTCTTATGTCTGGCATGGAAGATATAGTCAATCGTATTGGGATTGTCAATCCGAAAGCACTGAAGGTATTGGAGACGCCAGTAATCCTCACTCGTTCCTCCAGCTCTGCTACTGGTGTCTCCAGCTTTTCTACTATGCTTCAGTATGTTCCGGCAGATAATGAAGAGATAAAGGTCTACTATGTGAGAAGCAAGATTCCAAAATTGGCAATCCGAGTAGATAATCCGGAACAGATAATGAATCCATATTCGCTGCTGAATGATGGTTCGTATGGGAAGCACTACTATTGGTTGGAAGGTAAAAACTTATTCGCATATCCACCAATACCAGAAAGAGTTGAAGATACAGAACGCTATTGTGCAGAGATTGTGAAATATGGGATTGAAGGTGGTGGGAAACTTATTTGGCATGACCGCTATAAGTATCCATTGGCACTGTATTGTTCTATATTTGAGCTCAATAAAGTATTTAATGCCTATGTTTCCCTCCTCGTGAATAAGATGATTACAGATAAGATACCTTATAATTATTCAAATGTGGAGAAGCGACTCAACAAAGACGATGTGGAACTCGCTTCAGCAGAGCTGCAGAAAATTCAAACAATTATAAGCGAACAAGCTACTGCTTCGGATAAGCTTCGGGTAACGATGGAGAATGTTGTGAATATTCTTCAACGGATAAGAAACTTGAGACAGGAATACTATGACTGGTTTGGTGTTCTTTCACAAGCACCAGGAGGAGTACAATGACAAACGGTGAATTACTTGCACTCGCTCAGTTGATTGTACCGGAGCTTACGGCAAAAGCTTTTGTGCAATTTTATAATATCGCTTTTGAGAAGATTTCCAGAGAAGTAAGACTATTGACTACTGTACTTAGACCAACCAGTGTAAGTCTATATAAGAACCTTCTGGAACAGAATGCAGTCAAGATAGACAGTGTGAAAGATGCTTCAGGAGACGATATTTTCTGGGAAGTGAGACACAGAAAACTACTGATATACGATTCCAATAAAGAACTTATCACGGATGCGACCATAGGAAATCATAAATTGGAAATAGAATATTGGGTACGCATAAGTAAAGCTACAAAGTTGTCGTTTCCAACTGATGATGATATTGAAAGTAATCCGAATATTATTGAAGAATGGAATGAACTGATTCCTGGAGTAGAAGATACCGAAGTTCAGC
>ERZ795062.2983-NODE-2983-length-10738-cov-4.535898_pt1 | contig 10738 bp, 9 predicted proteins | sample MGYA00375146_ERZ795062 | MGnify/ENA primary metagenome ERZ795062 (study PRJEB30191, sample SAMN05720281) | activated sludge metagenome | isolation source: Anaerobic digester | place: USA | collected 2015-07-16 ...
TCCAAAACATAAAACATTGGATATTATAGCGACTACAGAAGGATATGAACGTGGATTTTACACAGGAGTCTGTGGCTATTTTGACGGAGAAAATATGGAAAGTGCCGTTATGATACGTTTTGTGGAAGAAAAAAACAAAACTTTTATTTTTAAAAGTGGTGGGGGCATAACTGCCCAAAGTGACGTAAAAAAAGAATATGAAGAATTAATAAACAAAGTATATGTGCCTGTTTTTTGACTGCATACAGCTAAAAGATGGTTATTTTAAACGACTTAATTATCATCAAGAACGTGCCAATAAAGCTTTAGCTGAAATCTTCCCGGAAATTAAACCCTTTTCTCTGAAGAGCTATTTACAACAATTGGAAATTCCCAATCAAGGACTTTATAAGTGTAAAATTACATATAATAGCAGCATTCAACATATCGAATTTATTCCATATCAAGTTAAACCTATAAAAACACTAAAACTGGTAAATACCGATATTAAGTCACACCCGTTCAAATTAGTAGATAGGAGTTCTTTTACAAAATTTACTGAACAAAGAGATACTTGTGACGATGTGCTACTTGTAAGAAATGGACTACTAACAGATACTTCTATTTGTAATATTGCACTATTTGATGGTTCAAACTGGGTGACTCCACGTACTCCCCTTATTTACGGAACCAATAGAGCATACCTTTTGGAGAAAGGATTTGTGGTAGAAAAAGACATATTCGCTAGCCATTTGGCTAATTATCAAAAAATCACACTTTTTAATGCCTTGATTGATTTTCAAGAAATAATCATAGATATTGATTCCATTTACTAATTTCTAAACAATTTACCTATAGATATATCTGACTTTTTCACCATTTCCTGAAATAATTAAATTATCTTACCTATATTTGCGATCCTTAAGGTTCATCGTTTACAACTTTTCTGTACGTGATTTTGCTCAAAGGCTGAGTTATAAGACATGGTTGTTACTTTTCAAAAAGAAAAATTATTTATAGCATGAAGTACGTAGATTTAGACAAAGAAATCAAGAACAGCAATTCCACCATCTTAAAAATATTACCTAGTTTTTTTGTTAACTGGATGAAGCTAATCATTAAACAAGAAGAAATAAATCGCATTCTTACTAAATATGAGGGCTATCAAGGCGTTGATTTTCTTCCCAAAATAATAGAAGAATTAAATCTAAAGGTTCAAATCGAGGGGCTTGAGAATTTACCGGAAAATGGCAAATGTTTTTTTGTAGCCAACCATCCTTTCGGATTTGTTGATGGATTAATATTAACACATACTGTTGGAACAAAATATGGTACACTAAAAGCTATCGGAAACGAGTTTTTCACACTTGCTCCTCACTTGAGACCTATTATAGCAGCCGTCAATGTTTTTGGAACTAACCCCAAAGATTATCTAGTTGAACTGGAAAATGTATTTGAATCAGATTCGCCTATTACACATTTTCCTGCGGGTTCAGTTTCTAGGGTAAGAAAAGGAAAAATTCGAGACAAGGATTGGCACAAAAGTTTTATCAAACAAGCTTCGAAATACCAACGAGATATCGTTCCTTTTCACTTCATCGGAAGAAATTCTATGCTTTTTTACTCCATCTATATGGTACGAACATTGCTTAGAATAAACGTTAACATTGAACTCATGCTATTACCTTACGAAATATTTCACAAAAAAAATAAAACCGTACAAGTTCGAATTGGCAAACCAATTTCTTACAATACATTTGACGACTCAAGACCCCATAAAGAATGGGCTCAATATGTAAAGGAGCAAGTATATCTCTTAAACTAAAAGACTATGTAATATTTGTAACATATAAAAAAGGTCTGAATTAGAAATAATTCAGACCTTCGTATTTTAATCAAATTCTATCAATCTTGTTCCGGAGTAACAATACCAGCCAACTCAGGGTCTATAAGAATTCGTCCACAATGTTCACATACGATAATTTTCTTACGAAGTCTTATATCCAATTGTCTTTGAGGTGGAATTTTATTAAAGCAACCACCACAAGCATCACGTTGTACATAAACAACGGCCAATCCATTGCGTGCATTTTTTCGAATACGCTTAAATGCTTGCAACAAACGATCCTCTATTAATTTTTCAATTTCTTTAACTTCTTCTCGCAATTTTTCTTCTTCTTGTCTTGTTTCAGAAACAATCTCTTCCAACTCCTCTTTCTTTTCATTCAAATCAGCCGTACGATCTTCAAGAACCTCTTTCGATTTTGCTTGATCTGCTTTCTTCACATCAATAGCAACTTCATATTCTTTAATATTCTTTTTACACAACTCTATTTCTAATGTCTGATATTCAACCTCCTTTGTCAAATGGTCAAATTCTCTATTGTTTCTTACATTATCAATTTGAGATTTATACTTTTCAATCAGTGCTGTAAAATCGACAATATCTTTTTTACGTTTTTCAATTTGAGCTGATATTTCTGATATTTCAGTATCAAACTTAGTAATACGCGTTTGTAAACCGACTATCTCGTCTTCTAAATCTTGCACTTCTAAAGGAAGCTCTCCTCTGAGAATCTTTATCTTATCAATCTTTGATGAAACTAACTGAAGATCGTAAAGAGCTTTAAGTTTCTTTTCTATCGAAATTTCTTTTACTTCGGTCTTTTGTTCTGCCATATTGTGTGATTTTTATTACTCGGTCTCAACTATATATTTTTTCAAAAATAATGAACGCAATTCACCTCTTTTTCAGAAAAATAGAGTGCAAATGTAGGCATTTTTTTTGAAATCAAATCAAAAAAAACCTCTTTTATAAATTGTTCTGATTCAAAATGACCTATATCGGTCAATAGCAATTGATTTTCGGCTTTAAAAAAGTCATGGTATTTCAAATCAGCAGTTAAAAAAGCATCTGCCTTTCGGATTTTTGCCGTTTCTATTAAGAAACTTCCACTACCACCACATACAGCTACCTTTCTTATTTTTTTATGTTGTAAGGGAGATGTTCTGACACATTCTGCCCCAAAAGTATATTTTACTTTTTGTATAAAATCCTCTTCGGAAATTTCGGTTTCAAAAGTTCCAATCATACCCAATCCTACATCTTTTCTTGCATTTTGAAGTGGAATAAAATCATATGCCGGCTCTTCGTATGGATGACTTTGCAATAATTTACTTTCTATTTTTGCCTTTAAATAAGTAGGCAATATCATTTCAATACGCACTTCAGATTCAGTATGAAAGATATTCGCTTTTCCTACAAATGGCTTTGATTCTTCATTTCCTCTAAACGTTCCCTCTCCAAAAGAATTAAAGCTACAATCATCATAATTACCAATATGTCCGGCTCCTACTTCAAACAAAGCACCACGTAAATCACCAGCCTGTTGCTTTGGAACAAACGTCACTAATTTTAATAAGGAGTTTTCTTGAGGCGATAAAATAGTACAATTTTCAAGTCCCAATTTGTTACACATTACCCCACTTACACCGTTTTTTACAGAATCAGCATTGGTATGTGCAGCATAAATAGCTATATTATTTTTTATAGCCGACATCACACACCGTTCAATATAAGTACTTCCAGTTATTTTTTTTACCCCGGAAAAGATAAGAGGGTGATGAGAAAGTATGAAATTGCATTTTTTAGTCAATGCTTCTTTCATTATTTCCTCAGTAACATCCAAACAAAAAAGAACGCCTGTAACTTCAGCATTGCCATTATCTATAAGTAGCCCTGCATTATCCCAATCTTCTTGTAAACACAAAGGAGCAAACTCTTCTATTGTGTTACAGATGTCTTTTGTTCTCATATCAAAATAAATTAAAACTATAGCGGCTATCTTATTTTGAAAGATAGCCGCTACATAAATATTTACTACTCTTTATAAAGAATCATTGCTGAGGAGGCGGGAACTCGAAGTTCCGTTTTGTTCTGCTTAAATATTCCTTTTAAATTAACTTCATCGCCATTGCAAACGACTATCCAATTTTCTTGAGGAATGTTTAAGGTTATAGTCCTACGATTACCATTATAAACGACCAATATTCGATTCCAAGAATCTCCGTTAGCATTATTATCTAACGTATAAGCCACTACACATGGTTGATCTACACTAATAAACCTTAGATTTTTTTGAACCATTTCTGTAGTCGGCATTCTGAAAGCCGGATGTTCTTTTCTCAACTGAATTAGCCCTTTATAGTAATCAAAAATATCCTGGTTACTCTTCTTAAAATTCCAATCTATTTGATTGATATTGTCTGGAGATTGATAAGAATTATGAACACCTTGTTTGTTTCTTAGCACTTCTTCCCCTGCATAAATAAAAGGTACGCCTTGCGATGTAATAACTACTGTTTGAGCCAATTTATCAAAATTTCTAAGTTCTTTTTCTGTTGCTCCTATAGGGGCAGAAAAAGCTATTTTGTCAACCAAACACAAATCGTCATGGCAAGACACATAATTAATGATTTGACTAGGATTATTTGCGTAAGCTTCTTTCGAATAATTTACCAAACCGTAATGAATTTGGTCGTGTTGTGTTGCAGCTACTACACCAAATTTTACACTTTCATCATATCCTGTCATACCGGCCACAAAAGCAGGCTCTTTCGCATTTGCCCAACTGCCTTTAAGAGCGTCACGCAAATCATCACTAAAAACGGCTATACCGTTCAGTTCCTTTGTGTGTTTTTTTACAGCACGTTTTTCATAAGGAAGGGGTGAATCGCCGGCAGACCAACCTTCACCATGAATCGTAATGGTGGAATCTATTTTATTAAGCTCTGCACGGATAAAATTCATTGTCTGGATATCATGAATACCCATTAGGTCAAAACGAAAACCATCTACATGGTATTCATTTACCCAATATTTTACAGATTCCGCAATAAAGCGACGTACCATTTCACGTTCAGAGGCTGTTTCGTTGCCACAACCGGAAGCATTTGACCAACTTCCATCAGCATTGAAACGGTAGAAATAGCCTGGAGCAGAGAGATTTAAATGTGAATCAGCTCCTGCCGACGTATGGTTGTACACTACATCCATAATAACACGAATGCCATTATTGTGTAATGATTGAACCATTTGCTTAAATTCCTTTATTCTACTAATCGGATTATAAGGATCAGTAGCGTATCCTCCTTCAGGAACATTATAATTCTCTGGGTCATATCCCCAATTATAATTGTTTTCGTTCAACTTTGTTTCATCAATAGAGGCATAATCATAAGAGGGTAATATTTGCACATGGGTAATACCCAATTCTTTCAAATGGTCGACACCTGTTTTTTGTCCATATGAATTAACTGTTCCTATTTCTGTAAAAGCAAGAAATTTCCCTCTGTTTTTGATACCTGAATTAGGGCTAACCGAAAAGTCCCTCATATGAACTTCATAAACAACTGCGTCTGTAAAACTTTTCAATGCTGGTCGTTTATCATTTTCCCATCCTGTAGGATTCGTTTCCTTCATATCAATAATAGCACCACGATTGCCATTCACGCCAACAGCCTTCGCCCAAATCCCTGGCGTTTCGCTATACCATTTGCCATTCATGAAAATTTGGAAGGTATAAAAACGACCTTTCAAGTCTTTTTTTATAGACGCTATCCAAGTTCCGTCCTTATCATATTTCAACTCGTGAACTTCGATCGGCTGACCACCAATTCCTTCTTCATAGATATTTAGTCGAACTGCTTTCGCCGCAGGAGACCAAAATCGAAAAGATGTTTTTTCGGGAGCATAAACAGCTTCTAAATCATTACCCTTATAAACAGGGTAATCTTCGAACGAAGCGTACTCTTTTGGTAAATTACTACAAGCCATAATGGATAACAAAAAAGGTACAACTAACAAGACTTTTCTCATCGCAAGTAAATTTTAAGATTTTAGTGATAACTAAGAGTATAGTTTTTTTCAATGTGGTGGGGTTTTAACATCAACGAATAACAATAAACTGTTTACAAAAATAAAAAAATTGCACAATTTTTCCTAATATTTTACACCTAAATAAAAATAATTATGTAAAAATAATTAAAAGTCTATTAAAATACCATAAAGATTGGAAATGCGGAGAAATTTGAATAACCCTTGTTGATAAGTAATTTTCAAAACGTTTTTGTTCAACATTTTTTTTGCCTAATTTCGCCACATTAAAAAGTCTTAATTTAAGAGGAATTAATGATCACCATATTAGAAGTGTTCAGTTTTTTAGGTGCTTTTGCTTTTGCCATAAGCGGTATCAGAATGGCATCAGAAAAGCAATACGATTGGTTCGGAGCCTACGTAGTCGGTTTAGTAACTGCCATTGGAGGTGGATCCTTTAGAGATATGCTCTTGGATGTAACTCCTTTTTGGATGCTCCAAGGATGGTATTTGATCTGTACATTGATAGCTCTGCTCTTTGTCGTTTGTTTCGGCAAATACGTAAAAAAATTGAGCAAATCATTTTTTGTGTTTGACACTATCGGGTTAGGTGTATTTACCATCGATGGAATGGAAAAAACATTGTCTGCCGGTTATCCTTTTTGGGTGGCTATTGTCATGGGAGTCATGACGGGTTGTTTGGGCGGTGTTTTAAGGGATGTACTCATCAACGAAACCCCTCTAATCTTCAGAAAAGAAATATACGCTTTGGCTTCCATTATCGGAGGAGTAGTTTATATGATTTCAAATAGTATTTTCATGTTCAACGGAGTTGTTTCTTATATAGCGGGATTTGGCGTTATCGTGCTAATCCGTTTTCTAGCAGTTAAATACGAAATAAGTTTACCAAAACTAAAAAATTATCAATAAAACAGTTCAAGTATATACATATACAATCATAAAGTGAATTTAAAATTTTGCAGTCTAGCCAGTGGTAGTAGTGGAAATTGTTATTATGTCGGCAATGACAAACAAGGAATATTAATAGACGCAGGTATCGGCGTTAAAACGATAAAAAAACGACTCAAAGCAATTGATGTTTCCCTAGAAAGTATTTTGGGAATATTTGTTACACACGATCATTATGACCATATTTCATCAGTAGGAGTTTTGGGGGAAGTATATAATATTCCTATTTATTCTACACAAGAGATTCTTGACGGTATAAACAAATGCTACAAGGTCACGGATAAACTTTACCACAGCAAACATCCCATTGAGAAAGGTAACACCACTACAATCGGAGATTTCCTAGTTGAATCTTTTCCTGTTTCTCACGACTCGACGGACTGTGTCGGGTACTCTATCTCATACAAAAAGACCCTATTTACTATTGCAACAGATTTAGGCTACATCAATTCGGAAGCTGCCGTTCATATTGTAAATTCCACCTCGTTCGTCATTGAGTCAAATTATGACGAAGAAATTTTATTACAAGGTCCTTATCCTTTGTTTTTGAAAGAACGCATATTAAGCAAAAAAGGACATTTGAGTAATCACGAGATGGCTCGTTTCTTGTCGGAAAACTATCAAGAACATTGGAAAAACATATTTCTTTGCCATCTAAGCAAAGAAAATAATACTCCGGAAGCTGCTATACAGGCAGTAAAAACAAAATTAGAAGAAAACAACATTGAAGTAAATCTACACTGTCAACTAATGGCATTGCCACGTACCTCTCCTACCTGCCTATTTGAATTATAGATAAAATATGCAATTTTTATTCATTTTTCAAATATTTATACGTAAATAATACACTTTTTATTAAAATTCGTCACATTTTCCTTTGCAAAATGAATTCTATGGTGTATTTTTGCTCCCTGAAAAACAGTTTGTTTGGAATTATGTATTAAAAATATAATATGATGGAGAAGGAAGGAAAAATTGTAAATTTAGACAATGTGGTGGTTCGCTTTTCTGGAGACTCGGGAGATGGCATGCAATTGGCAGGCTCTATTTTCTCTAACATATCCGCGTTAGTAGGAAATGAGATATCTACTTTTCCGGATTATCCTGCCGAAATTAGAGCTCCACAGGGAACATTAAGCGGTGTTTCCGGATATCAAGTCCACATTGGGGCAAAAATATATACTCCGGGAGATAAAGCTGATGTTTTAATTGCTATGAACCCTGCGGCCTTAAAGACTAATGTTAGATTCATAAAAAGCAATTCAGTTATCATAACAGATTCTGATGCGTTTACTAAAAAAGATTTGGAAAAAGCGTTGTTTACTACTGATAATCCGTTTGAAGAATTAGGATTGAAATCTATTCAATTAATTGAAGCCCCTATTACCACAATGGTAAAAAGTAGCTTGGAAAATAGTGGATTGGACAACAAAGGCGTATTGAGATGTAAGAACATGTTTGCCTTGGGCATCGTTTGTTGGTTGTTTGACCGTTCGTTGAGTGCCGCAGAAAACATGATAAAGACGAAATTTGCAAAAAAGGCAAGCATAGCAGAAGCCAATATAAAAGTTTTAAATGACGGTTATAACTTTGGGGCAAATACCCATGCATCGGTTTCAACATACCGCATTGAAACAAGCGAAAAGGAAAAAGGATTTTATACCGACATTGATGGAAATAAAGCTACAGCTTACGGTTTAATTGCAGCTGCAGAAAAAGCAGGATTAGAATTATTCTTGGGTAGTTATCCTATAACTCCAGCAACGGACATTTTGCACGAATTGGCTAAACACAAAGAATTAGGTGTCAAAACAGTACAAGCTGAAGATGAAATTGCCGGTATTTGTACTGCCATTGGTGCAAGTTTTGCCGGAAATTTGGCCGCGACGAGTACCTCAGGCCCTGGATTGGCTCTGAAAAGTGAAGCTATCGGATTGGCTGTAATGGCAGAGTTGCCATTGGTTATCATTGATGTTCAGCGTGGTGGTCCTTCTACAGGTTTGCCAACAAAAAGTGAGCAAACAGACTTATTTCAAGCCCTTTACGGAAGAAACGGAGAAAGTCCGGTTGTGGTTATTTCTGCAACTTCTTCTACTAACTGCTTCGATGCAGCTTATTGGGCGGCAAAATTGGCTGTCGAACATATGACACCCGTAATTTTATTAACTGACGGATATATTGCAAACGGTTCAGCGGCTTGGTGTATTCCTGACATAGAAAATTACCCATCTATCAAGCCTAATTACATTGAAAAGGATATTGAAAACTGGAAGCCTTACTTGCGTAACGAAGAAACAAAGGTTCGTTATTGGGCACTACCCGGAAAAGAGGGTTACCAACATCGTTTAGGTGGTTTGGAAAAAGATTATAATACAAGTGTTATCTCTACTGATCCTGAAAACCACGAATTGATGACACAAACTCGTCAAGCTAAAATACAAAAAATTGCTGATTTCATTCCGGAACTTACCGTTCAAGGGGAAACAAATGCAGATTTTTTAGTTGTTGGATGGGGAGGAACTTACGGACACCTTTGCTCTGCGGTAAATGAAATGAATAAAAAAGGCAAGAAAACAGCTTTTGCCCATTTTGGGTTCATTAATCCTCTCCCAAAAAACACCAAAGAGGTGCTTTCAAAGTATAAAAAAATTGTGGTTTGTGAACAAAATCTTGGTCAATTTGCAGGCTATTTAAGAATGAAAATGCCCGGATTGCACATTTATCAATACAACGAGGTAAAGGGTCAGCCGTTCTTGGTAAATGACTTGGTAAATTGTTTTACTAAATTGATGGAGGAATAAAAAATGACAGAATTAATATATCAACCCAAAGATTACAAAAACCCACAAGCAGTACGCTGGTGTCCTGGTTGTGGAGATCACTTCCTATTAAATTCGTTGCACAAAGCAATGGCAGAATTGGGAATACCTCCATATCAAACAGCTGTTATTTCAGGTATAGGATGTTCTTCACGTCTTCCTTATTACATGAATACCTACGGTTTCCATACCATTCATGGTCGTGGAGCTGCTATTGCAACAGGTGTTAAAGTTGCAAACCCCAAATTGTGCGTATGGCAAATTTCAGGAGACGGAGATAGTTTGGCTATCGGAGGCAATCACTTCATCCATTCTATTCGTAGGAATATCGACATCAACATTGTTTTACTCAACAATCGTATTTATGGTTTAACAAAAGGGCAATACTCTCCTACTTCGCCACGTGGTTTCGTATCCAAATCTTCTCCTTTCGGAACAGTCGAAGACCCATTTCGTCCTGCAGAATTGGCATTTGGAGCACGCGGTCATTTTTTTGCTCGTACGGTAGATGTTGACTCAGAGGTCTCAGTTGAAGTTTTAACAGCTGCTGCTAGGCACAAAGGAGCTTCCGTGGTGGAAGTATTACAAAATTGCGTCATCTTCAACGATGGTACCCATAGTGCTGTTGCCACCAAAGAAAATCGTACTGAGAATGCCATTCTTCTTGAACAAGGGAAACCTATGATATTCGGGAAAAACAAGGAAAAAGGACTTGTTGCGGAAGGTTTCAATTTAAAAGTGGTTACAATCGGTGAAAACGGCATTACCGAAAAAGATTTATTAGTACATGATGCAACAACGGAAGATAATACTTTGCACCAAAAATTGGCAAATATGTCGTATCCTGAATTTCCTATTGCTTTGGGGGTTATTCGAGATGTAAAAGCTCCCACTTATGACGAGGCTGTAGCAAAACAAATTGCAGAAGTACAAGCTAAAAATCCAACGCGTAAACTTAAAGATTTTTTGATGAAAGGTGATATTTGGGAAATAAAATAAACTTTCCAACATCTAAATAATAACAAAAACGGAGACTATCTAATAGTCTCCGTTTTTGTTAAGTAAATATTCAGTCTTTGGCAGCAACAACTTTAAA
>ERZ795062.2987-NODE-2987-length-10734-cov-13.193557_pt1 | contig 10734 bp, 10 predicted proteins | sample MGYA00375146_ERZ795062 | MGnify/ENA primary metagenome ERZ795062 (study PRJEB30191, sample SAMN05720281) | activated sludge metagenome | isolation source: Anaerobic digester | place: USA | collected 2015-07-16 ...
AGATAATCATCATGTCACTCGCGTCAATTGGCATAGGATCGGTTGGGATTTCGGAGCTTCCTGTTTTCCCTACAATTTTTTCAATTTCCGGGAATTTTTTCATTAAAATCTGTGATGACTTTTGAACAGCATCTGTAGAAGTTTTCAGATTACTGCCTGGTAAAACTCTGGTGTCTACCGCAAAATCTCCTTCAGGAAGACTTGGAATAAATTCTCCACCTAATCTGGTCATTATAAAAACGGCAAAGAAAAATACACCAACAATCCCGAAGAATATTAAATTAGGAACTTTTAAAACTCTTTCTAATGATTTATCGTAGTTTTTCTCAATTTTTTCAATCATTTTATCCGAAATGGTCTTCTTATTGTCAATTTTTTTAGACAAAACAAGAGAACTCATCATCGGGATATAGGTTAAAGAAAGAATAAATGCTCCCAATAATGCAAAAATTACAGTTTGCGCCATCGGAATAAACATTTTACCTTCTACACCTTCTAAAGTGAGAATCGGTAAGTAAACGATAAGGATAATAATTTGTCCAAACACCGCAGAATTCATCATTTTGCTGGAAGAAGTATAGACTTCGTCATCCATCATGGTTTGAGAAATGCTTTGGTTTTGATAGACTTTCAAGTGTTGTAATCTATGCAAAACCGCTTCTACAATAATGACGGCTCCATCCACAATTAACCCGAAATCTAGTGCGCCTAGACTCATTAAGTTTCCAGAAACTCCAAAAATATTCATCATAATGATGGCAAAAAGCATGGAGAGCGGAATAACAGAAGCGACCAAAAATCCAGCACGCAGATTTCCGAGGAATAATACCAATACGAAAACTACAATTAGTGCACCTTCTAAAAGGTTTTTCTCAACTGTTCCGATGGCATTATTTACCATTTTGGTTCGGTCTAAGAATGCATCTATTTTTACGCCTTCTGGTAAAGTTTTTTGGATTTCTTCTATTCTTGTTTTTACTTTTTTAATGACTTCGTTTGAGTTTTCTCCTTTCATCATCATCACCACAGCTCCTGCAACTTCTCCTTGTCCGTTGTAGGTCATTGCGCCGTATCTGATGGCTTTTCCGTATTGTACGGTTCCAATATTTTTAATCAAAATTGGAGTTCCGTCTTCTAAATTTTTAACTACAGTGTTCTCAATATCTGTAATTTTTCCCATTAATCCTTCGGTTCTGATAAAAAGAACACTCGGACCTTTTTCTATATAAGCGCCGCCAGTATTTTGATTGTTTTTTTGTAATGCATCAAAAACTTCGGTCATGGTTACGCCCATAGATTTCAGTTGAGAAGGATTTACGGCAACTTCATATTGCTTTAAATCTCCACCAAAACTCGCTACATCTGCAACTCCTTCTGTTCCTAATAATTGTCTGCGAACAATCCAATCTTGAATGGTTCTGAGTTGCATCGCATTGTAACGGTGTTCATAACCTTTTTTCGGGCGAACTACATATTGATAAATTTCTCCTAAACCTGTAGAAATCGGAGCCATAGAAGGCGTTCCCAAACTGGTAGGAATATCTTTAGAAACTTGCTGAAGTCTTTCTGCAACTTGTTGACGCGCCCAATGTAAATCTACTTCATCTTTAAAAACAATGGTGATTACAGAAAGCCCGAAACGCGAAAAACTACGCATTTGTTTAATTCCTGCAATATTATTATTGGCTTGTTCTAGCGGAAAAGTGATGAATCTTTCTACATCTGGTGCTCCCAAACTTGGGGAAACGGTAATAATCTGTACCTGATTGTCTGTAATATCAGGAACAGCATCTATAGGTAATTTTCTTACCTCAAATATTCCATAAATGATTAATCCAAGCGTGAATAAAGCGATAATCAGTTTATTCTTGATGGAAAATTCTATGATTTTGTTAAGCATTTTAATTTAATTTATAGAGTGAAACGTCTCAAAACCAAATAGTAATGAGTTTTCTATACCAATAAATTAAATCAGCTCTGGCGGTTGAAAAAATGAAAGTAAATGTGGATTAATAAAACTTTCAGTGTAATGAAAGTTCTGGTTTTTTTCTTCAAAAAACTTTTTAGTTTGAGCTAAATTCAGCTCAAAAGATTTTGGTAAGTCTTGGATAGCAAAGCTGACTGAAGAAATTTCATGGGCTTTAAAAGGCAGTTTCATGTCTTTTTCATAATCACTGTCTTTTTGGCTACCGCTTAAATAATGAAGCGCGATAAACCCAATAATACTGATGTTTTTATTTTCAGATTTATGTTCCTGATAATGTTCGATTAATGCAGGAATTTTCAATACTTCTTTTACCTCTGTAAAACTAAAGAGGTAAATTGTTAAGAGAAATATTGAAAAATGTCTTTTCATCTGAATATTTCACAAAGTTAGTGAAAAAATTAATAGAGAATGTATATGAAGTGTTAAAGATATGATAATTTATGCATTCCATTCCATCAAGTAATCATCCATCACGAAGCCATTTCCAATGTCAAAAACGCCTTCTTCATAGACTTTGAAGCCTTGAGAAAGATAAAAATGATAAGATGGATTTTGCTTATTTACGGCAAGGATAATTCTTTGGTCGCCCACTTCTAGAATTTGATTTTTAAGAAACAGAATGGCTTCTTTTCCGAGACCTTTTCCTTTTCCTTCTTCGGTAATGTAGATTCTATGGAGTTTAGTAGTTTTTTGTTCATAATGATTTTCGAAGCCCATGATTCCATAGAAATTTTCTGCATCACCCAAAAGATAATAATGATAATTGGGATTATTAAATTGACGGGTGATTTCTTCTTCCGAATACATTAAATTCAGCATGAAATCTATTTGTTCATGAGAAATAATTCCCGGATAATGACTTCGCCAAGATTTTTCTGCCAAATCTTGAATTAAAGGAATGTCTTTTATGGTGGCTTTTGTAATCATAAAAAAAGAACTTACACAAAGGTAAGTTCTTAATATTGAAATTTAAAATTTATAATATTAAATTTTTGCCATTTCTGCTTTTATTTTGGCTTGTAAACCTTCAGAAGCAGCAACTAGAGGCAATCTTAAGTAGTTTTTGATGATTCCTTTCTCTGCTAAAACGGTTTTAATTCCGCAAGGATTTCCTTCAGCAAAAATAAGTCTGGTGATTTCTACCAATTTGTTATGAATTTCATAAGCTTCTTTTACTTTTCCTTCGAAAGCAAGTTGTACCATCGTAGAAAATTCCTTAGGATAACCTTGTCCAATTACAGAAATTACACCGTCTCCACCAGCTAAAGTTACTGGAAGTGTATATTCATCATCTCCAGAAACTAAAGAGAAATTTGCAGGTTTTTTTCTTAAAATATCAAAATATTGTAAGATGTTTGGTGCAGCTTCTTTAATCATAAAAAGATTAGGGAATTCATTTGCTAAACGCAATGTGGTAGAAGCCTCTATGTTTTGACCAGTTCTTCCCGGAACGTTGTAAATAATGATTTGTTTTCCTGTAGAAGCTAGCATTTTATAATGCTGATAAAGTCCTTCTTGGTTGGGTTTGTTATAGTAAGGAGATACCGATAAAACTGCATCGAAATCCGTTAAATCTGCTTCTTCAATTTGTTTTTTAACTTCTAGAGTATTGTTTCCACCGATTCCTAAAACCAATGGTAAACGTTTATTATTAATCTTTATAACGTGTTTTATAACTTCTTGTTTTTCTGCTGCAGAAAGAGTAGCAGCTTCTGCTGTGGTTCCTAGAACTACTAAATAATTGGTGCCATTTTCGATGTTGTATTCTACTAATCTCGTTAGCGAATCAAAATCTACTGATAAATCTTCGTTGAAAGGTGTTACTAATGCTACACCTACTCCTTTTAAGTTACTCATTGTTAAATTGTGTTATAAAAATTAATTTGTTCAAAATTAGTGAAAAATTTTTTTTCAGGAGCAAGAAGTTTACTAATTCTCATCACTTTTGGTCCCGCTTTTCGCTGCAATCTTTTAAAATTTTTTCACTCAGGTTTCATAAAATGAAAAAACCTGAAAATTTTAAAAGGATTTCCGCTTCAAAACGAGGCACGAGTTTCGCCGATTCCTTTAAAAATATAAAGAAACAAAGAGGCAATCGGGGCTATTTTTTACGCAAATTTCTTCGGTTCACGCCCGCCAAAAAATCTATTCATAATAACAGATAATCAATTATATTTGCATTACAATTTTTATAAAATCATGAAAAATAAAATTTGGTTGTTGGCCATCGTTGCGCTCACTGCTTCTGCATGCAGAACTCCGCTTCAAGTGGCTCAAGTTCAACCGCAGAAAAATACTTCTATTACTTCTGAAATTGCAGAAAATCAGAATTTTGTTTCCGTTATTGCTCCTTACAAAGTAGAGTTGGAGAAAAAAATGAATTCTAAAATTTCTTACACTTCTGTAGACCTTAATAAATCGGGAGACAATTCTAATTTAGGGAACCTTTTGGCAGATTTCACTTATGAAGGAGCAGAAGAATGGGGCGAAAAAAATGATATTGATGTAGATGCTGCAGTAATTAACATAGGTGGAATTCGTTCTACGATTGGAGCAGGAGATATTTTGACCAAACATGTTTTCGAAGTTATGCCTTTTGAAAATGAAGTGGTAATTGTAAAAATGAAAGGGAGTGATTTAAGAGGTTTATTTCAATATTATCTAGAAACACAGAAAAATAACCCTGTTTCTCATCTTTACATCGAAACAGAAAACGGTAAAATCAATCAAGCCTTAATCGATGGCGAAAATGTAGAAGATGAAAAGGTGTATTACATTGCTACGTCTGATTATCTTGCTTTGGGTGGTGATAATATGAAGTTTTTCAGCAAAGGAGAATTGATTTCTACAGGAATTAAATTAAGAGATTTATTTTTAGAATATTTCAAGAAAAATCCAGAAGTAAAAGCTAATACAGATATTCGTTTAAATTTTAAAGGGAAAAACTAATGAACAGAAAAGAATTTTTAAAAACAGTAGGAGGCGGAACATTAGCACTTTCTTTAGCGCCTAATTTAGTTTTTGCCAGTCAAAAAAGTATTCTTGATAAAAATGCGGCTTATAAATTGACCGTTTTACATACCAATGACCAACACAGCAGAATAGAACCTTTTGATTCTAGTTATTCTAGAAATCCTAATCAGGGAGGTTTTGCAAGACGTGCTACTTTAATTCAGCAGATTAGAAACCAAGAAAAAAACGTTCTTTTGCTTGATGCAGGAGATATTTTTCAAGGAACGCCATATTTTAATTTTTATGGAGGTGAACTGGAATTTAAATTAATGTCTATGATGGGTTATGATGCTGCAACTATGGGAAATCATGATTTCGACAATGGTTTAGATGGTTTCTTGAAGGCTTTACCGAATGCTAAATTCCCTTTTATCACTTCTAATTACGATTTCAGCAATACCATTCTTGATGGAAAAACCGAAAAATATAAAATCTTCAAAAAAGATGGAATTAAAGTAGGTCTTTTTGGAGTGGGAATAGAGTTAGATGGATTGGTGGGCAAGAAACAATATCAGGAAACTAAATATTTGAATCCAGTAGAAATCGCACAGCATTATGCAGATTTTCTGAGAAAAGAAAAAGGTTGTGATTTGGTAATTTGTCTATCACATATTGGTTATGATTACCGAGATGATGCGGATAAAATTTCTGATAAAAAATTAGCAGCTCAGACAGATAATATTGATTTAATTTTAGGAGGTCATACTCATACTTTTTTACCAGAACCACAATCTTTTACCAATAAAAGTGGCAAAAACGTTTTGGTGAATCAAGTAGGTTGGGCAGGATTGCTTTTAGGAAGAATAGATTTTTATTTTGACAAAAATAAGAGTTTACAAAATATTTCATGGAATAATCAAGTTATAGATGATAGCATTTTAGGTTAAAAATTGATGATGAAAAAAAATATATTAGTCTTTTTACTGCTTTTGTCGTATTTTTCAGTGTTTTCGCAAAGCACCAATAGTAAGTGGAGCGATTTGTTCTCTTACAATAATGTTTTGGCTTTCAAAGAAAAAGACGGGAAAATCATTGCAGCAACCGAAAATGGAGTTTTTTATTACAACACCATTTCAGGTGAAATTACCAAACTTTCTAAAGCCAATGGTTTGCATGAAGTGAAAATTTCGGCTTTTGACTATGACGCTGCTACCAATACAGCTATTATAGGTTATAAATCTGGTAATTTAGATGTGGTAACTGCAGATGGTGTAACGTATGTGGTAGATATTCCGCTTTCTCAAAGTTACACAGGAAGTAAAACGATTAATAATATTTCTATCAATGGAGACAAAGCCGTGATTTCTGTAGGTTATGGCGTTTCTATTTTTAACATTACCAAAAAAGAATTTGGGGATACTTGTTTCTTTTTTAATGGGACTTCTTACGAAAAAGTTTTAGAAGCCACCATAAAAGACAATACCGTTTATGCAATTACAGAAAATAGCCTTAAATATCATCCGATTGATGTAACTTTTTCGGTGTACAGCAATTGGAATTCCGCAGCAGGAAATTATACACAAATAGATTCTAAAACAACTTTGGTATTATCTAATAACAATACGGCGTATTATGGTAATGTGGGAAGTTTAAGTTCAATTCCGCAAAGTTTTACCAAAATTAAAGACATTAAAATTACCGATTCCCAAATTATTGTTGCAGACCAAACCAAAGTATACGCGTATACACTTACAGGAACTTTGCAAAAAACAATAGATATTGCAGAAGAAGTTAATACGGCTTTTGTTGTAAACAATCAAATTTATATAGGAACTCAGCTTTCAGGAATTTATGATGAGTCTAAAAACTCCTATAAACCAGATGGTCCATATTCTAACATTTCGTATAAAATTAGTCTTTTAGATAATCAACTATGGGTTTCTACGGGAGGAAGAGATGGTTATAATAGCCCATTTTATACAGGTTTAGGGTATTATCATTTTGATGGTAATAAATGGAATTATCCTAATTATTTCAAAAGTTCTACTTTCGTTTGGAATATTTTAGATGTAGTTCCTAATCCTTCTAAACCATCCGAAGTTTTCTTTGCCAATTATTCATTTAGAGCAGGAGAAAAAGGGATTTATAAAATGGATAATAATGTTTTTGTAAAAGCATATAACCAAACAGATGCTAATAACTTTTATAACAGACCTGCAGGTTGTGTTTTTGATGAAAATAATCAACTTTTTTGTTCTGTTGGACTTTTGCAAAATCAGAAATATACAGAAGGTGTCTATGTTTATGATAAATCTACCGATCAGTTTGTTATTAATTCATTAATTTCTGCGGGTAGTATGCAGAAGCCACTTTTAAAAGAAGGTAAATTATTTATTCCGTCTCCTTATTATAATCCGGGAGGTTTGATTATTTCTGATTATAAAAATACACCGCTTAGTTTTTCAGATGATAAAACCATACTGATTAATTCCAAAAATGGATTGGCAGCTTCTGGAACTGTTTCAGCTGCGATAGATAAAAATGATGACATTTGGGTAGGAACTAGACTTGGACTTAGAATTTTACCAAATGCTTCTAATGCAATTAATAATACTGATAATAAAGCAGAGCCTATTGTCATTACTCAAAACGGAATTCCAGAAGAACTTTTTAAAGATTTAGTGATTCTTCAGGTAGAGGTAGATTCAGGAAATCAAAAATGGGTTTCTGTAGAAGGAGGAGGTATCTTTTACCTCAGTTCTAATGGAGAAAATACCATTTCTCATTTTACAAAAGTGAATTCGCCATTACCAAGTGATGTGGTTACCGATATAAAAGTTGACCCTAAAACCGGAAAAGTTTATTTTGTAACTTTTGATGGAATTGTGGTCTATCAAGGAGATGTAATCAATGTTTCTAGCGATTTTTCTGAGATAAAAGTTTATCCAAATCCAGTTGTTACAAGTCAATACAGAGGAAATGTAAAAATTACGGGACTTGCCGAAAAAACCAATATTAGAATTACAGATGCAGCAGGAAACGTAGTGCATCAAGCAGTAGCTAGAGGAGGTTATTACGAATGGAATCTCAATAATCAAAAAGGCATTAGAGTAGCATCGGGAATTTATTTTGTCTTAATGACCAATGAAGATGGAACCGATAAAGCTACCGCTAAAATTGCAGTGGTGAATTAATGGATAAAAACACAGGATTTTTACTCTCATATATTAAATACGGAGATTATGATGCCATTCTGCATTGTTATACGTTAGAAAGCGGTTTTCAGTCGTTTTTCATGCGAGGTATATATTCTGCTAAAAACAAAAAGAAAGCCTTTCTTTCGCCGCTTAATGAGCTGGAAATTACCTTTTCTAATCATCATGGCAATCTTCCTACCATTAAAAAGGTAGAACTCAGTGAGAAATTACCTGATGAGGTAAATGTTCATCAGAACGCGGTGATTTTCTTTCTTTCTGATTTTCTCAATCAAATTTTAAAAAACGAAAGTCAGCAAGTTGCTCTTTATCAAGAAATTAAATTTTTCAAACAGAAAATTTTAGATAAAAAGATGCATGCGCATTATTTTTTTCTGATTAGAATGCTTCAGTTTTTTGGAATTTCTCCATTGGTATCCGAAGAAAAATTTTTAAATATTGAAAAGGGGATTTTTCAAGAAGAAATTGCTCAAAAAGAAGTAGATGAAGAACTATCTTTTCTCTGGAAGAAAATTTTAGACAAAGAAATAGAAGAAGATTTTATAATTGAAAAAAAATCCAGAAAACCTTTATTAGATTCTATTTTGCAATACTATAAAACGCACTTTCCAGAATTTTATGCTCCTAAATCTTTACCTGTAATTTTAGAAGTTTTTGAATAAAAAACCGCCTAATTAGGCGGTTGTATTTTTTAGTCTTCTGCTGATGTTCTCGTTTCTGTTTTAAACACTTGGAAGTTGAAAACAAATGTTCTATTTCTGAAACTAAAAGCAGAATAAGCAAAATGTTCATCTCTTGCAAATGCAGCTCTAGAAGGTACTATAATTACGCCTTGTAAGTTGTAGTTATCCGTGTCATTTAATTCACAACTTTGGAAATTTTTAATCGCTTCCTGGAAACCTTCCATTTCATAGAATGCTCTGGTTTTAGTAGTGCTATTGTCTGTATTGTACTTGTTTAAAACACTTGTTCTTACATGGAAATAAGCAGGGTCTATTTCTGGTGTTCCAGTAGTAATAATAGTGGTTCTAAAAGGATATTTAGAGTCAAATTTCACTACATTATCGCTTCCTTTTACAGCTACATACGTGTAAGTGTTGTGCATTAATTTTATTTTATCAGTAGCTACGATGGCTTTTCCATTGGGAGGAGTGTATCTGCTGATGTAAATTACTCCAGAATTTAGTTTTACGGGATTGTAATCAGATAGAGGTTTCTCATTATCATCTGTGGTAGAAGTACTGCTAAATGCTACGATATTTCCTCTAGAATCAAAATAGTTATCTTTTAAAAATTTTTGAATGGCCTCATCATCATATGTATTCTGAGTTTCTATACTCACTTCTTCTGTAGTGCTGTTATTGTCATCATCATTATTACATGATGTGATAGCTAAAGAAGCTAAAGCAAGAAACAAAAATATTTTTTTCATAAGTTTTTTATCCTTTAGATTTGTTTAATTAAATTGCTCGATATTTTCAATAACTGCAAAAGTATAAATAAATTATGAGAATTGATAAATTTTTATGGAGTATTAGGTTTTACAAAACAAGAAATATAGCAGCTGAAGAAATTAAGAAAAATAGAGTTTCTATAGGAGAAAATACCGTAAAATCTTCCAAAGAAGTAAAAGAAGGAGATATTATCAAGATAAGAAAAAATCAAATCGACTATAAAATTAAGGTTTTACAAATTCCCAAAAGTAGAATAGGAGCCAAATTAGTTGCCCTTCATGTAGCAGACATGACCGAGAAAGAGCAATATGAATTGCTAAAACTCAGAAAAATGTCTCAGGATTATTATCGTACCAAAGGAGAAGGAAGACCAACCAAAAAAGACAGAAGAGACATGGATGATTTCTTAGAAACAGACCATGATGAAACTTCTATGACAGAAGATGATTGGGATTCTTTCTTTAAGGATGTAGCTGAAGAATAGTAGTAATTTCCTCTACTATTTCTTCTGGCGTTTTATGGTCGGTATCTACAACGTATTGTGCTTTATTGTAAAAAATATTTCTCTCAAAAAGGTGTTTGGCGATAAATTCTGGTAAATCTTCATCGCTTATTCTCGCAATAAGAGGTCTTTTTTCTTTTTGTTTAGATAATCTTTGAACCAGTGTGCCAATATTTGCTCTCAGATAAATGGTGATAGAATTATTATTAAGAATTTCCATGTTATTATAATACACAGGAGTGCCACCACCTAGACTGATGATGCAATTTTCTTGGGTGGCAAGAAGCTCTTCCAAAGTTTCTTTTTCTGACTTTCTAAAGTAGATTTCACCCTTTTTTTCAAAAATTTCGGGTATAGTCATGTTTTTTTTCTTAGAAATTTCTTTGTCGAGGTCAAAAATTTTAAAATTTATTTTTTCTCCCAATATTTTGGAAATGTGAGATTTACCGCTTCCCATGTAGCCTACAAGTGAAATAATCATAATTTTATTTTGCACAAAGTTCTTAAAAAATTTTGAGAATTTAAAAAAAGGCGTATCTTTGCACCACTTTTTAACAGAGATGTTAAGGAGACCTGGTAGCTCAGCTGGTAGAGCAATACACTTTTAATGTATGGGTCCTGGGT
>ERZ795062.2988-NODE-2988-length-10733-cov-8.625585_pt1 | contig 10733 bp, 9 predicted proteins | sample MGYA00375146_ERZ795062 | MGnify/ENA primary metagenome ERZ795062 (study PRJEB30191, sample SAMN05720281) | activated sludge metagenome | isolation source: Anaerobic digester | place: USA | collected 2015-07-16 ...
ATTGTACCACAGAGGATTGGAGTCCTCAATTTTCATTTAAGTTTACAGAGCGCAAAAAAATGTGAGGAGGAGATCATGATGTTAGCAAAAGAATTTACTTTTGAAGTAGAGGGTGGACTGAAAATCTTTGTTAGAAAGCTATTACCCGAGGCCGGTAGGCACCTCAAGGGAATCGTCCTGATTGCACACGGCGCAGCGGAACACTCGGCACGCTATGTTCGGTTTGGAAAGGTACTAAATGAAAACGGTTTTGTAGTTTATGCACATGACCAACGAGGACATGGACAAACTGCTGCGAACCCAGCTATTATACACATTAATGAAGGTGGATTCGAAGGTATGGTTGATGATATCGACAGGCTTTATAAAATCGCAGCCTCCGAACACCCTGGTCTTCCTATATTTCTTTTTGCCCACAGCATGGGTACAATTATTTGCAGAAAGTACCTTCAAAAGTACAGCGGACGTGGGCTGAAAGGCACAATACTTTGTGGTGCGGCTCATATACCACAAATAAAACAGATATGCGATTTTGCGAAAACAATAATAGAACAGCATGGTAGAGATTATGTTGATGTAAATCTGCAGGGGGCGAACCAATCCTATAATGAAAGATTTCAGCCAGAAAGGACACCTTTTGACTGGTTGAGCAGGGATGAGGCTGAAGTGGATAAATATATTCAGGATCCGCTTTGCGGAAATCCCGGAACTGCAGGCTTTTTATACGAATTTGCGAAAGGGTACGATATTTTTGATGAAGGAAAGATAAAAGGAATCGATAAAGAACTGCCAATTCTATTTATTACCGGGGATCAGGATCCTTCAACCCTCTACGGTGAAAGTGCAAAATTAGCAAAGGAATTGTATCAGAAAGCAGGGATAAAAGAAGTTGACTTAATTATATATCCTGGGGCAAGGCATGAATTGCTGAATGAAATCAACAGGGATGAAGTTACAGAAGATATTATTGATTGGATAAACAAACATTTATAAGACAGAACTGATGAGGGGTAGTGGAAATCCGAAAGGTGGGATGATTTGTCAATGTCATTAAGTTAAGACAGGTGTAATAGAATTCTCTAAAGAGTGGGACATTGGGTCAGACCTTCTGTCCCACAAAGTTTATTTTTATAAATTATGTGATATGATAAAAGTAGTAGAAGAATTAAAAAAAGGGTGATTTTATTTGAATGGTAATTATGCTGATATGGAATCTATTTTAGATATTGAAAAATGGCAATTGATCCAAGATAAACTTGCAAAAGTTACTGGTACAGCTATTATTACTGTTGACTATAAAGGTGTTCCAGTTACAAAACATAGTGAGTGTAGTGAGTTTTGTAAAAATATAAGATCTGAACCTAAGACAAATGCAATATGTCAAAAATGTGATGCTAGAGGTGGGATTGAGGCAGTAAGACTTAATCAAAATTATATATACAGATGTCACTGTAATATAATAGATGCAGCTATACCTATTATTGTTGATGATAAATATTTTGGATGTGTAATGGTAGGACAAATTTTATTAAAAGAAAATAACCAAAATCCATATATTGAAAAAATATACAGAGATTCTATTGAATATTTACCTAATCAAAATGAAATGCTATATCTTTATAGCAAACTTCCCCATATGACATTAACTCAAATAAAAGAAATATTAGACTTAATAGAATACATAGTAAAATATATTGTTGAAGAATCAATATTAAAAAATAAATTATTACAGGAAAATCAAGATATGAAAAAACAATTAAAAGCAGTATTAAAAGATGATTATTCAAATATAAAATTAGATAACCACAATACAGAAAAAAATCTTTCCAATGTTTCAAAGGAAATGAATGATATATTAAAACCTGCCATAAAATATATAGATAAAAACTTCCATGAAAAAATTACATTAGATAATTTAGCAAATATATGCTTTATCACTCCTGGATATTTTAGCAAACTATTCTATAGAGAAACTGGAGAAAAGTTTTCAGATTATTTAACTAGGATAAGAATTGAAAAGGCAAAAGAACTGTTGACAAGCACCGATAAACCTATACAAGAGATTGCCTTAGAAGTAGGATTTAACGATGCAGGATATTTTACTCGACGTTTCAAATCTTATGAAGGAACTACCCCAGGGCATTATAGGAAAATTGCGAAAAGTCAATCAATAAAGTACCAAATAGTTAAAGAAGTACAAAAAAATTAAACTACATAATACCACAATAGGATTATATAGTTTAATGTAATAAAATCATATTATTGCTATACTGTAAATACAAGATATTAGTTAAAGGAAAACATTTTCTAATACATACCTTTATATGTCAAAATATTCTTGAAATAAGCAGTAATAAAAAATTAGTATAAATTTTTATCTAAATTCATATTCTATAAGAATAAAAATGGGAGGTTTAATAAATGAGAAAAGCATATATTTGTCCAACAAAATATGTACAAGGGGAAGATGAGATTTTAAATTTAGGTTATTTTGTAAAAACCTTTGGGGAAAAGGCACTTTTGATAGGACATCCCGAGGATATAAAAAGAGTACAAGATAAATTAGACGAAACACAAGAAAGATTTAATATTGAATTTGTAATAAGTGGTTTTTCAGGAGAATGTTCTCGAGAAGAAGTTGCAAGAATAAAAAATATGGCAAAAGAAAACCAATGTGATTGTACCGTAGGCTTAGGAGGAGGAAAGGCCATAGACACTGCAAAATGTGTGGCAGAAGGGGAAAAGGTAATCATAGTTCCAACTATAGCTGCAACTGATGCACCTACCAGCCATTCAGCAGTACTATATACACCAGATGGAGCTTTTGACGATTATGCATATTTTAAGCAAAGTCCTAGTGTTGTACTGGTAGATACCACTATAATAGCCAATGCTCCAACACGTTTTTTAATATCAGGGATGGGAGATGCTCTATCCACTTATTTTGAGGCTAGAGCTACAGCAGCTTCCTATTCCAATGTGAATGCAGGATTGCCCTGTGGCGTAAGGGAAGGAGTAGCTGAAGGTGCCAAGGGGACCAAAGCAGCCCTTGCTTTTGCAAAGCTTTGCTATGAAACCCTATTAGAAGATGGAGAAAAAGCTATTCGTGCTTGTGAATCTAAAAAAGTTACTCCAGCTTTAGAAAATATAATTGAAGCCAATATTTTATTATCAGGAATTGGATTTGAAAGTGGTGGCTTAGCAGCAGCCCATGCAATTCATGATGGTCTAACTATATTGGAAGGAACTCATAAATATTATCATGGAGAAAAAGTAGCCTTTGGAACAATTGCCCAACTAGTATTAGAAAATGCTCCAAAGGAAGAATTAGAAGAAGTATTAGATTTTTGTATAAGAATAGGGCTCCCAGTTTGTCTAGAGGATATAGGGGTAGATACTATATCAGAAGAAGAACTATACAAAGTAGCACAAAAATCTTGTATACCTGAAGAGTCTATTCATTCCATGCCATTTCCAATTACAGAAAACCAGGTAGCTGCTGCAATAATAACGGCGGATAAAATTGGTAAAAAATATAAGGAAACACACAATATATAGGGAGTGAGATGTTGTGAAAAAAATTATAAACCACAAGGAAGATGTAGTAGAGGAAATGCTTCAAGGGATGGTAAAAGCCCATCCAGAATACCTAAAAAGAATAGATGATAGTAATGTATTGGTTAGAAAAGATGCACCAATCAAGGGGAAAGTAGCTCTTGTAAGTGGTGGAGGTAGTGGTCATGAGCCTGCTCATGGTGGTTTTGTAGGATTAGGCATGTTAGATGGAGCAGCTGCAGGAGAAGTGTTTACATCTCCTACACCAGAACAAATACTCAAAGGAATAAAAGCAGTAGATGGAGGCAAAGGAGTATTATTGATTATTAAAAATTATTCTGGTGATGTGATGAATTTTGAAATGGCTGCAGAATTAGCACAAATGGAAGGTATAGAAGTTCAGCAGGTAATAGTTAATGATGATGTAGCAGTTGAGGATTCTACATTTACCGTAGGTAGAAGGGGAATAGCTGGTACCATATTTGTTCACAAAATAGCAGGAGCTGCTGCAGAAAAGGGAATGGATTTAGATGATGTAAAAAGGGTAGCAGAAAAAACCATTAAAAATGTTAAATCCATGGGTATGTCCCTAACTCCCTGTGTTGTGCCGGGAGTAGGCAAACCAAGCTTTGAAATAGGAGAAGAGGAAATGGAGATTGGTCTAGGAATCCATGGAGAACCAGGAATTCGTAAGGAGAAGATAAAACCTGCAAGGGAAATTGCCAATATATTATTAAGCAATATATTGGAAGATATGAAATTGGAAAAAGATGATGAAGTAGCAGTAATGGTCAATGGATTAGGTGGTACTCCCCTTATGGAATTGTATATATTAAATAGAGAAGTGGATAATCTATTAAATGAAAAGGGCATCAAAATATATAAAACCCTGGTGGGAGAATATATGACATCTTTAGAAATGGCAGGAGCTTCCATTTCAGTGCTTAAATTAGATGATGAACTAAAACAATTATTAGATGCAAAAGCTGATACTCCCGCTTTTAGAATCTTATAATCTACGGAGGGATCTATATGTGTAATTCAAATATACTAATTAAGATAATTGAAAATATGGGAAAAAATATAATAGAAAACAAGGATTATTTAACTGAACTAGATAGGGTCATTGGGGATGCGGACCATGGTATAAACATGAGCAAAGGATTTAGTGCAGTAGATGCAAAATTAGATGAAATGAATGGAAAGGATTGGGGGAGTACCCTAAAAACTGTAGCTATGACATTAATATCAACAGTGGGAGGAGCTTCAGGACCATTATATGGAACTGCTTTTTTAAGAGCTTCTACTGTTGTAGATGGAAAGATGGAAATAGATAAAGAGGATATTATAAATATGTTTGAACAGGCAGTAGAAGGTATAAAAATGAGAGGAAAATCGGACAAAGGAGACAAGACCATATTAGATGCCTTAATACCAGCTTTTGAAGCTTTAAAATTAGCATATGAAGAAGGAAAAGATACTAAAACAGCCTTTAAAATGGCAGAAGAAGCTGCCTTAGAAGGAGTAGAATATACTAAGGATATAATTGCTAAAAAAGGCAGAGCAAGTTATCTAGGAGAAAGAAGTATTGGGCATCAAGATCCTGGTGCTACCTCAACTTATATTATGATTAAATCCATAAATGAAGTATTAGAACAAAATTAGGGGGATATATATGATTGGATTGGTTATCGTATCTCATAGCAATAAAATTGCAGAAGGTATAGTAGATTTATGTTATGAAATGGCAGGCAAAGATTTAAATATAATACCAGCAGGAGGAACTTCTGATGGAAGGATAGGCACAGATCCCATATTAATAAAGGATTCTATAGAAAAAGCCTATGATGGAGATGGAGTGGCAATACTTGCAGATATAGGAAGTTCAATTATGAGTTCAGAATTAGCCATGGAAATGTTAGAGGATGATATAAAGAAGAAAACTTGTATTTTAGACACTCCTATAGTAGAAGGTAGTATAGCTGTATCAGTACAAGCCTCCATATCAAAGGATATGGAAGATATAAAAAGAGCAGCAGAAGAAGCCAGAACTACTAGGAAAATTTCATGATGGGACAGAGGGTCAGACCTTTTGTCCCATATTTGATATAGCTGTATTTGAGAACGGGAAGGCTAAAATATTTATAGAAACAAAAAAACCAGATGTGGAAAGTGGGTTCACTCAACTCAAAAACTATATGGATTTTGCCAATGAAGTAAGGTATTGGGTATGGACAAATGGAACAGAAGACCCTGATGAGATTGGAATTAAGTATATTGAAAAAGTATTTAAAGATGGAGTTGCAACATATAAAGATATATTTAACATTCCCAAGGGTGTTTTTATACACTTGATGAACAGATAAAAAAGAAAGACTTAATACCTACTAACAACTTATTTCATATATTTAAACAAATGAGAGGTTTCATTTCTGCGAATGCAACAGGAACTACTCGAGATTGGTGTTTGTCAAGTAAGTTTGTCGCATTTAATTATAAAAACATTAAGTTGCTTCGTTACCGATTTGCCATTGACATGGAGCCTCTGCCTATATGGTTTGAGTACCTAAAGGCAGGGATAATAATTAGGTATTGCCTTTTTTATAGGCTACCATATAGGCCTCTCCATATCAATGGTTAGCTTACTCCAAATCTATTTATTTTATCTTTAATTCAATGTAAGCGTACAATAAAAGATGTATTGTACGCTTACTTTATATCTAGATATATCTAGCTTATTGTGCAATATTAAAAATCAAACACTAGATGAAATTATGGAGGAAACTGCGAAAAGGCTAGGGAATTATCCACAATAATAATCACAAGTCTATTCAAAAAAGTCAAAATATTTTGTTTTATATTTGATTTTTTTGTTTAGTTAAGTTATGATTAAACTAGAAATGTTTTTATAAAATAAACACCTTTAACTATCCATAAATATTTTATAAAATATTAAAGCATTAAAAAATAAACGGGAGGGGATAATTATGGGGCAAATATTGATTAAAAATGGTTATTTAGTCACTATGGATGCAGAACTATTGGTTTATGACAAAGGAGATATACTCATTGAGGACGATCTCATTAAGGAAGTAGGCAACTTTAGCCATGAGCTTGTAAAAAGGGATGCAGAAATTATAGATGCAAGAGGTAAAATTATTTTACCAGGATTCGTTAACACCCATGTTCATACATCGCAACAATTAGGAAGGGGCCTAGGTGATGATGTACCACTTATAATATGGTTAAATGAAAGAATATTACCATATGAAAATAATTTAACAGAAGATGACTCTTATATATCAACATTGTTGTGTATATTAGAACAAATTAGGGCAGGGGTTACAACTTTTGCAGAAGCAGGTGGACAACATGTAAATGGAATGGCAAGAGCAGTTTCAGAAGCTGGTATAAAGGGTATTTTAGCACAATCAACCGTAGATTGTGGTGAAGGAACACCTAAAGAATATATTATGGATACTCAAGAAGTATTAGATATGCAGGAGAATAATCTGAAGAAGTGGCATAATAAGTTTAATGGAAGAATAAAAGTATGGTTTGGTTTAAGGACCTTGTTTAATAATACGGATGAACTTATAGTAAGGTCTAAGGAATTGGCTGATAAACATAATGTAGGTGTGCATATGCATGTTGCGGAAATACCAGAAGAGAACAAGTTAAGAGATACTTCAACTGTGAAACATTTAAATAATCTTGGAGTATTAGATAGGAATTTTTTAGCAGTACACTCTGTTTGGATAACTGATGAGGAAATAGAACTTTTTTTAAAAAATGATGTTAAAGTTTCCCACAATCCAGCTTCAGCTATGAGAGTTTTAGGGTTTGCAAAAATACCAGAAATGATAGATAAGGGAGTAATAGTTTCCATAGGAACAGATGGGGCTCCAGCAAGCAATAGAATGAATATGATTGATGAGATGTGGGTTACATCATTAATTCATAAGGGCAGAACCCATGATCCATCAATAATGCCAGCAGAAGAAATTTTAAAAATGGCAACTATAAAAGGTGCCAAGGCACTATTATGGGAAAATGAGATTGGATCTATTGAAAAAGGCAAAAAAGCAGATATTACAATTATTAATCCTAATACTCCAGGTATGTTACCATTACACGATCCTATTGCAAATTTAGTAACTTCAATGCATTCATCTAATGTGGAATCAGTAATATGTGATGGGAGATGGATTATGAAAGAAAGAAAAATATTGACATTAGATGAAAATGCCATAATTGAAGAGGCAAAAATAAGGGCAGATTTTATAGCAAAAAGGGCAGGAATTAAATTACCAGATAGATTTAAAACCATAAGATCTAATGAATAAATTAAGGGAGATGTATTTGTTATATGATGCAGGAAATGGATGTAGGTAAAAATATAAAGAAACTAAGATTAGAGGTAGGATTATCTTTAAGAGACCTGAGCAAGAAAAGTGGGGTCTCACCATCTACATTAAGCCAAATAGAAAATAATAAAATAAATCCAAATCTTGTAACTTTAAAGAAGATTTCAGATAGCTTGAATGTATCTGTAATATCTTTATTAACGATTTCGGAGGAGTTAAATATAAGTTTTATAAAAGAAAGTGAAAGAATGCAAGTTGTAAGAAATACAACTAAAAATGGGAATGTATTAGAAGAATTTTTGGTGGATTCATTAAATAGAAAAATGGAACCAGCTATAATAACTATGCCACATGGAACAGATTCAGTTGAACATGTATCACATGAAGGGGAAGAGATGATATTTGTACTTGAAGGCGAAATAGAAGTTGAATTATTAAAAGTAAAAAATTATAGACTTAGTAAAGGTGATACACTTTATTATCCATGTACGATACCACATATATTTAAAAATATATCTAAAGGTGAAAGTAAATTTTTAATAGTTGCAACACCACCAAGTTTTTAGAAGCAAAAAAATAAAAAAACATATAGGGGGAATAAAAATGGATAAGCTAAACATGGAATTAATTGAAGTTTCGAAAGGGAATGAAAAAGCAGATTTAGTAGTGAAGAATGGCAAAATAGTAAATGTATATACTAGGGAGATCTATGATGGAGGAGTAGCAGTTTCTGGAGACAAGATAGCAGCAGTTGGAGATGTAGATTATTGTATAGGTGAAAATACAAAGATTATAGATGCCGAAGGAAAATATATAACACCAGGTTTCATAGATGGGCATATACATCCAGAAAGCTCTAACTTAAGTATTAGAAGTTTTGCAGAAACAGTTTTATCTCATGGAACCACAGCTATAATGGCAGATATGCACGAGGTAGGTGTTGTTGGTGGCCTTGAGGCAATAGAAGCAGTTTTAGAAGAGGCAAAGGAAACAGATTTAAAAATATATTTTGTAGTGCCATCTCATGTTCCTTTCGCACCAGGATTAGAAACTAGCGGTGGCAAATTTAACAGTGAGATTATAAAGGAAGCACTAAAAAGGCCAGATGCAGTGGGTTTGTCAGAAATAGTGGCACCTTATTTGTTGCAGGGACACGAAGACCTATTAATAGGCATGGATGAGGCACTAAAATTAGATAAATCTTTGCAAGGAAATTTACCAGGAACAATGGGGAAAGATTTAAATGCATGTATGGCAGCAGGAGTAGCTTCAGATCATGAATCATTAACAAAAGAAGATGCCTTAGCAAGAGCAAGATCAGGTTGCCATTTAATGATAAGGGAGGGGTCAGCAGCTAGGAATTTGCCAGAGTGTATCAAGGTACTAACAGAAGATAAAATTGACTCTACCATGTGCAGTATAGTTACTGATGACTTGCATACTGTGGACCTATATGAAAGAGGCCATTTAGATGAATCTGTTAGAACGGCATTATCTTTAGGATTGGATTTCGCAACGGCAATACAATTAGTCACTATAAACCCTGCAAGAGCATTTCATCTAGATAGAGAAATAGGTGGATTAGCACCGGGAAGAAGAGCAGATATCAATATAACAAAAGGCCCTGAAAATTTTGAAGTAGAAACAGTTATCGCTGGTGGGAATATAATATTAGAAAATAAAGAACTAAAAGTTAAATATGAGGCTGCAAAACATGAAAGTTGTTTACTAAATACAATAAAATTAGAAAAAGAAATAACCCCAGAGGATTTAATGATAAAAGTTGATGAGGATGCGAAAAAAGCAAAAGTATTGTATATGAAAACACTAGATTGGATACCAATAACTCAAGGATTAGAAGCGGAACTAGAGGTAAAAAATGGTATAGTTATGGCAGATATGGGAAAAGACATATTATATATAGCCCAAGTAGAAAGACATGGAATAAATGGAAACATTGGAAAGGCATTTATGTCAGGGTTTAAACTTAAATCAGGTGCAATAGCATCTTCAGTAGGGCATGATAACCATAACATAATTGTCTTAGGAACAAATTTTGACGATATGGCAAGGGCAGTTAATAGAATAAAAGAATTACAGGGTGGACAAGTGTTAGTTGATAATGGGGAAGTTATAGCAGAAGTAGCATATCCAATACTAGGATTATTATCTGATCTAAGTGCTAGAGAACTTTCAGAACAGAAAAATAATTTAAATTCAAAAATACATGAGAGAGGGAGCACTATAGGAATACCGTTTATGTTTTTATCATTTATTTGTTTAGCAGCATTACCCGATTATGCTATAACAGATCATGGCTTTATAGATGTTCATCAACAAAAGGTTATAGATCCAGTATTAGAAGTTTTAAAATAGTATGTTAAGAATGACCAGATTTGGTCGAGTTAAAACAAACATCTCACAGGTAGAAATATTACTTGTGAGATGTTTTAACGGATGGTACCCGTCAAGATTAGAAGATGGCTAGAGTTTCCCAAAATTCAAGTACTAAATAGCTGTAGGCTAGTTATATGAAGACATCAGCTATTGTTAACTATTGTGATTCCTTCTTTTTAAATCTAAGATTTATGAATTTTTTAATACCAGTTTTTGTTTTTTGTAATATTGTATAAATACCATCTGCTAATGCATAATAATCAAATTCAGGGATATCGTAAATTTTTTTAGATTTTAAAACACCAAATGAAGTTGTAGAAGATTATTTCTCTAAAAATGCTGCTTAAGATTCTATTACAAATAATTATTTAATCAAGGATCGCTATCGCTTTCCTCCTTGACAAAATAATTATT
>ERZ795062.2989-NODE-2989-length-10732-cov-16.073804_pt1 | contig 10732 bp, 7 predicted proteins | sample MGYA00375146_ERZ795062 | MGnify/ENA primary metagenome ERZ795062 (study PRJEB30191, sample SAMN05720281) | activated sludge metagenome | isolation source: Anaerobic digester | place: USA | collected 2015-07-16 ...
TCTTGCTGCTTGATGATGATCACAACGAACTTATTCTTCCGAAAACGGAACAAATCCCTAGTGATTTTTTTCATAAAGGAGATCACGTTCGTGCAGTGGTTGCTCGCGTAGAGAACAAGAACAATAATCCGAAAATTATTCTTTCCCGCACGTCGCCGGTATTTCTCGAAAGACTTTTCGAAATGGAAATACCTGAGATTGCTGACGGATTGATCACTATAAAAGGGATTGCACGTATCCCGGGCGAACGTGCCAAAGTAGCCGTAGAAGCTTATGACGACCGCATCGACCCTGTAGGCGCATGTGTCGGAATGAAAGGATTCCGAATTCACGGTATTGTACGCGAATTGCGCAACGAAAACATCGATGTCATCAATTACACCAACAATACCACTTTATATATCCAGCGCGCATTAAGCCCTGCAAAAATCAATTCTATTGTGGTGAAAGAAGATGAACGGCGTGCTGAAGTATTTCTTCCTCCCGAAGAAGTATCGCTGGCGATAGGAAAAGGTGGAGCCAATATTAAATTGGCATCTATGCTTACCGGTTACAATATCGAAGTGTTTCGCGATATTGAAGGCTTGGACGAAGAAGATATCTATTTGGACGAATTCCGTGACGAAATAGACGGCTGGGTAATCGATCAGCTCAAACGTATTGGCTGCTCGACAGCTAAAAACGTATTGGCAATGGATCGCGAAAAAATTATCCGTGAAGCCGATCTCGAAGAAAACACCGTTGACGAAGTATTGCGAATATTGGCATCGGAATTTGAAAATGATTACGACGAAGACGAAAATTAATCTGTGCTAATTATACCTTCATCGCAACACTACTGTTCACAAATCATAAAAAGTCTAATTTAATTATATGTCTATAAGGTTAATAAAAGTATCGAAAAATTTGAATGTAGGAATCAATAGTTTGGTTGAATTTCTACACACAAAAGGTATTAACATAGAAGCTAACCCAAACGCTAAAATCGAAGAAGAGCAGTATGAGTTGTTGATTGCAGAGTTTGGCAAGGATAAAAACATCCGAAAAGAAGTCGAAAAAAAACTCAAAAAACTTCACGACAAAGAAAATAAAAAAGAAACTGTTGCTATTGAAGGATACGAATTACCGGAAACCGAAACAAAAAAGAAGGTCGAAAAAGAAACCATCAAAACCGAAATACCGGAAGGTTTAAAACCACACATCAATATTGTGGGAAACATAGATCTTGACGAACATAAGAAGAGAAAAGAAACGAAAGTAGAAGAAAAAGAAATAATAAAAGAAGCTGAATCAACAATTGAGCCCGAAGTCGAGATGTCAACCGAAGAAAAAGAAGAAATCGCAGCCAAAACAAAAACTGAAACCCAAAAAGTAAAAGTTGCTGACGAACAAATAACAATTGAAGAAAAACAAAAAGAAAAACAAAAGAAAAAATCAGATATGGAAACCAAAGTTGTAAAAGAGGAAGTTTCCAAAGAAAAAGAGGCAAGCGAAGAAAAAATTATTGCCGAAGAAAAATCTGTCGATAATAACGATGAAGAAGATGAGGTTTTTCGCATCCACAACAAAAAATTGGAACCCAATCTAGTAATTAAAGGCTCAATTGATCTGGATGCAATTAACGAAAAAACTCGACCTGCTCGTAAGAGTCGTTCACAACGCAGAAAAGAAAGGCTCGAAAGGGAACAAAAAGCTCTCAACAGCAAAAAAGTAAAAGAAGAAAATATAAAGCTTTTGAAAAAAGAAAGTCTCGAAGAAAAACGAAAATCTGTCGATGAATTAGAAGAAAAAGGAAAGAAAAAGCGCAAACGTATTCGCAAAAGTAAAGTAAATATCGATAAAACAAATACTTTCGACTCTTCTCTGAAAGACCAGGGACGACGACGCCCCATACTCAGAAAACCAAACAAAACGGAAGTCAGCGACGAAGAAGTACAAAAACAAATTAAAGAAACATTGGCCCGTCTTACTGAAAAACGAGGCGGAAAAACTAGTGCAAAATATCGTCGCGAAAAACGTGAAGCATTTTCTCATAAGCAACAAGAAAAAAATCTGCAAAAAGAACGCGAAAGTCATGTGCTCGAATTGACTGAATTTGTTACAGCGAACGACTTGGCAAACATGATGGACATTCCTGTAACTGACGTTATTTCCACTTGTATGAGTTTAGGAATAATGGTCGCTATCAACCAACGACTTGATGCCGAAACTATTAATATTGTAGCCGACGAATTCGGTTTCAAAACAAAATTTGTAAGCACTGAGGTAATTGAAGCTATCGCCGAAGAAGAAGACGACCCCAAAGATTTGATTCCTCGTCCACCTATCGTTACCGTAATGGGACATGTGGATCACGGTAAAACTTCTTTGCTGGACAATATCCGAAATACCAATGTAATTGCAGGTGAAGCAGGAGGAATTACTCAACATATTGGAGCTTACAACGTTCAATTAAGCGATGGACGAAAAATTACTTTTCTCGATACCCCCGGACACGAAGCATTTACTGCTATGCGTGCACGAGGAGCTCAGGTTACAGACGTAGCTATCATTATTGTAGCTGCCGACGATGACATTATGCCTCAAACCGTCGAGGCAATCAACCACGCCAAAGCAGCAGGAGTCCCCATTGTTTTTGCAATCAATAAAATTGACAAGCCGGAAGCCAATCCCAACAAAATAAAAGAAAAATTGGCAGAAATGAATTATCTGGTCGAAGAATGGGGAGGAAAGTATCAATCTCAGGATATATCGGCAAAAAAAGGTACCGGGGTGCAAGAACTACTAGAAAAAGTACTACTCGAAGCCGATCTGCTCGAACTGAAAGCAAACCCCAATCGCAAAGCAAAAGGTTCGGTAATCGAATCATCTCTTGATAAAGGCCGAGGATATGTTGCTACTGTTCTTGTTCAAAACGGAACATTAAAACAAGGAGACATCGTACTGGCCGGCACTTATTACGGACGTATAAAAGCCATGTTTAACGAACGCAATCAGCGTATAGAAAAAGCAGGTCCTTCGGAGCCGGTGCTTATCTTGGGATTAAACGGAGCACCTCAAGCAGGAGATACTTTTTATGTAATGGAAAGTGAACAGGAAGCTCGTTCTATTGCCAGCCGACGCGAACAATTACAACGTGAACAGTCGCTGCGTACACAAAAAATGCTGACACTCGACGATATCGGAAGACGCATTGCTATCGGGAATTTCAAGCAACTGAACATCATTGTAAAAGGTGACGTGGACGGCTCAGTAGAAGCACTCTCGGATTCGCTTATACAGTTATCTACAGAAGAAATTCAAGTAAATGTTATTCATAAAGCTGTTGGTCAGATATCGGAATCAGACGTTACTCTGGCAGCCGCATCGGATGCTGTTATTATTGGATTTCAGGTACGTCCCTCACTGACAGCTCGCAAAGAAGCCGAAAGAGAAGGGGTTGAAATTCGTTTGTATTCCATTATTTATGATGCGATAGAAGATGTAAAATCTGCTATGGAAGGTATGCTTTCACCCGCTATCAAAGAAGAAGTAACAGGTAATCTGGAAGTACTTGAAACATTTAAAATTCCCAAGGTGGGGACTGTTGCGGGATGTATCGTGAAAGATGGAAAAATAAAACGTACAAGCAAAATCCGACTCATCCGTGATGGCATCGTTATTTATACCGGAGAACTGGATTCGTTGAAACGCTTTAAAGATGACGTGAAGGAAGTAGCGGCAGGATATGAGTGCGGATTAAGCATTAAGAATTTTAACGATATAAAAATAGGCGATGCAATAGAATCTTACGAAGAAGTGGAGGTGAAAAAAACATTGTAAAAAGCAACACTTTAATATATTGAAAACCAGTTGACATTGTAATTTATAATTCTCTACCTTGATAGCAGCATCTGCTACATTTGGCAGATGCTGCTACAACACACAGAGAAATAAATTGCAGGCGAACTGAGAAAGCAATAAACAAAAATCACAAAATTGTATTTATTATGACAAAGAAAGTTCTATTAAGCGCAAGTGCTCTCATTTTCGTGTTAACCGCAACCGCAATTGCTCAAAATGCTTATGTGGTAGCCTATGTAAATACGATTGAACTGATTAATTCCTTTCCCGAAAAATCCAAAGCTACCGAAAAACTTATCGCACTCAGCAATAGTTACAAGGAAGAATTGCAGCTAATGCAGAATGAATACAATAAAAAATATTCCGATTTCATAACCTATCAAAGTTCAATGGCCGAAAACATTAAACTGCGCAGAATGCAAGAACTAACCGATTTGGAAAATAAAATCCACGAATTCATGAAATTGGCACAAAAAGATATCGAGGAACAAGAAAAAATTCTGCTGGAACCCATTAAAGAAAAAATTAAGGAAGCTGTTCGCATTGTGGGTATTGAACAAAACTTTATGGTGATATACGACTTAGCCGATCCGGCTATAATTTTTGTTACCCCAAATGCCATAGATGCAAATCCGCTTGTAAAAACAAAACTGGGTATCAGATAATAAGGTATTAATAATATTGAACTCCAAAACAAAACAACACAGTGAGAAACAATTTTAGCCGAAAAGAAGGTGCTATCGGTGTTTTCGATTCAGGTTACGGGGGGCTCACCATATTGTCAGAAATCCGTTCATTGATGCCTCAATATGATTATATTTATTTAGGAGATAATGCCCGAGCTCCTTATGGCAACCGCTCCTTTGAAGTCATATACCGATTCACACTACAAGCGGTCGAATGGTTTTTCTCACAAAATTGTCATTTAGTTATTCTGGCATGCAACACCGCATCGGCCAAAGCGTTGCGAAGCATTCAGCAAAACGACCTTCCGCTTCTCGATCCCCAACGACGTGTATTAGGCATCATCCGACCAACAGCAGAAAACATAAATGCTTTTACAAAAACCGGTCATATAGGTGTATTCGGTACAGAAGGCACTATTCAATCTCAATCATACGAATTGGAAATTAAAAAGTTATATCCGTATCTTACTGTCATCGGCGAAGCCTGTCCCATGTGGGTACCTTTAGTAGAAAACAATGAATACGATAAACCGGGCGCCGATTATTTTGTAAAACAACATATCGACCGCTTATTAGAAAAAGATCCTCTCATCGATACTATCATTCTTGGTTGCACACATTATCCATTCCTACAAAAAAAAATAAAACACTACTTACCGAAACATATCCACGTGATTGCTCAAGGTAAGTATGTTGCCGAAAGCCTAAAAAATTACCTTGCATGTCACCCTGAAATGGATGAAAAATGTACAAAAAACGGCACTATCCGGTTCTTCACTACCGAATCACCTGAAAAATTCTCCCAACAAGCATCGCTTTTCCTTAATAAAAAAATAGAAGCTCAAAACATTAATATCGATACACTGTGTTAAATTGGTTTGACATCATTGTAACAATCGCATTGATCGGAGCCTTTGCAAGTGGATTCAGGCAAGGATTAATCAGGCAATTGATAAATTTCGTTGGCCTAATATTAGCAATCGTTTTCGCGGGACAATTAGCAAAAATCATCTTGCCGTGGTTTTCCCAAATCACCAAAATGCCACACAATATAGTTTCTGTAATTTCTTACCTTTCGGCATTTGCAATCATTATGGCAATCATATCTTTATGTGGGAACATCATACAAAAATTCGTAACAATCATTCATCTTGGCTTTTTTAATAAATTATTAGGATCTGTAATATCCGTAGGAACTACTGCACTAATACTCAGTCTGATTCTTAATATACTATTGATACTTGATCCGAAAGAGCAAATCATAAAAAAAGAAACCAAACAAAATTCATTTTTTTATGAACGCATACAAATTGTTATTCCTACTTTTGTACCGTACATAAACAAAGAGATCTGGAAACAATGCATTCCCGGAGAATACAAGAGTAAAACAATTCAAACTTTTTCACCTACTTTGCAAAAGAATCAAAATCAGATATTTATTCCTCATTCAAACAGGGAACAATTATGTTAATACACAAAGAAGGCAAACGCGTACTTATTAAATGGCTAATTGTATTTATTTTGCTAAACAGTATACTGTTTGTCTTTTGCCCGGTAAGGATTCTCAATTTTATTATCTTTGCCATAACCGTAATTCTTTACGCAACAATGGTAAACTTCTACAAAAAACCAAAAAGAATATACTCAGGACAACTCCTTGGGTGGGTGAATGCTCCTGCCGACGGAAAAATCGTAACCATAGAAAAAGTATTTGAGAAAGATTTTCTGCAACAAGAATGCATCCAGATATCTGTTTTCATGACGCTATTTAATGCCCATTCAAATTGGGTACCTGTAACCGGGAAAGTAATCCATTTATCACACGATATAGGGCGATTTCATGCTGCATATCTACCCAAATCAAGTAGAGATAACGAACGAACGAATATCATTTTTGAAACACCCGATGGCCATCGGATACTAACACGACAAATAGCCGGAGCTATAGCGAAACGCATCGTAACTTATGTAAAAGAGGGCGAAAGTTATAATATTGCCGATCCTTTGGGATTTATAAAATTAGGTTCTCGTGTGGACGTCTTTCTCCCCATTGACAGCGAGATTCTAGTCACAATGAAACAAGAAGTACGTGCAAACAAAACCTTTTTGGCTCGCTTGCCTCAAAAAAATCTAAAAATTAAATAATACAAATTTGTGAATTAAGATACTTTACCGAGTTTCGAGAAAATATCGCTATTTTTGTATCGTTATTATTTCAACTAAGTTATTGAGATTGAAGAAATCTCAAATCATAAATTATATATCTACTATGTCGACATTACGGTTTAAAGCAATAGAAAAAGCATCACAACACTCGCCTGTGGAAATTTCGGCTCCCGGCAAATTACCATCCGAATATTACGGGAAATATGTTTTTAATAAAAAACAAATGGTTAAATTTCTTTCCAAAGAAACGATGCAAACAGTCTTAGAAGCTATTGATAAGGGGGTAACCCTTCAACGAGAAATTGCCGATCATGTAGCCGTGGGCATGAAAATGTGGGCGCTTGAAATGGGTGCAACACATTATACACATTGGTTTCAACCATTAACAGACAGAACTGCTGAAAAACACGATTCGTTTATCGAATATGCAGAAGGATCTGATGTGGATGTTATCGAAACTTTTTCAGGGAAACTTCTTGCACAACAAGAGCCTGATGCTTCCAGCTTTCCCAGCGGTGGAATCCGCAATACATTTGAAGCACGAGGTTATACAGCTTGGGATCCTTCTTCGCCGGCTTTCATTATGGACGACACACTGTGCATTCCTACCGTTTTCATTTCTTATACAGGCGAAGCACTTGACTATAAAACCCCTTTACTAAAAGCACTGTCAGCCATAGATAAGGCAGCCGTTGAAGTTTGCAAACTCTTCGATCCCAATGTAAAAAGAGTATATTCGTATCTGGGATGGGAACAAGAATATTTCCTTGTTGATCAGGCATTATACGAAGCCCGCCCGGATCTGGTACTTACGGGGAGAACCTTGATGGGACACGAGAGTGCCAAAAATCAACAACTCGAAGACCATTATTTTGGCGCAATTCCTCCACGGGTGGCCGCTTTCATGCGTGAAGTGGAATTCGAAGCTTACAAATATGGTATTCCACTGAAAACCAGACATAATGAGGTTGCACCTAATCAGTTTGAAGTTGCCCCTATTTTCGGTGAAACCAATTTAGCAGTAGATCAAAATTTACTGTTAATGACATTGATGAACAAAATCGCTACCAAGCATCATTTCAAACTTCTGCTTCACGAAAAACCGTTTGACGGAATCAACGGATCAGGTAAGCACAATAACTGGTCGCTTGGTACAGACACAGGTGTGGGATTATTTACCCCCGGAAAAACAGCCAATGAAAATCTTCAGTTCGTAACGTTCCTGGTAAATACCCTCATGGCTGTTTATAAATACAACGGACTGTTGAAGGCATCCATCATGTCTGCTCAAAATGCTCTCCGCTTAGGCAAAAACGAAGCACCACCTGCTATAATCTCGGTCTTTCTTGGTAAGCAAATTTCAACTGTATTGGATAAAATTGAATACAGCTCAGAAAATGATGAAATTACAGTGAACGAATTGAAAAAGATGAAATTAGGAGTATCTCATATTCCCGAAGTATTAATCGACAACACCGACCGCAACCGCACTTCACCCTTTGCTTTTACCGGCAACCGCTTCGAATTTAGGGCTGTGGGGGCATCGGCAAACTGCTCAACAGCCATGATCGTTTTAAATGCCGCCGTAGCTGCCCAATTGATTGATTTTAAGAATGAGGTAGACAAAAAAATGAAAAAGGGAATGAAAAAAGAAGAAGCCATTTACGACACCATCAGACTCTATATTAAAGAAAGCAAACCCGTTCGGTTTGAAGGAAACAGTTACAGCGAAGAATGGAAAAAAGAAGCCGAAAGACGCGGTCTCGATTGCAAAACCAGCGTACCTTTAATTTACGATGCTTACACCTCAGAAGACTCAGTAAAAATGTTCGAAAGCACCAAAGTTATGACAAAAAAAGAACTGGAAGCGCGAAATGAAGTAAAATGGGAAACTTACACCAAAAAAATACAGATCGAAGCTCGAGTTCTAGGCGATCTATCCATTAATCATATCATTCCGGTGGCTACACGCTATCAATCGGTTTTGCTGGACAATATTTGTAAAATGAAAACTGTTTTTGAAAAAGAAAAGGCTGATGAATTATCAAAAGAAGATACTTCACTTATCGAAGAAATAGCAACACATATTGCAGCTATCAAGAAAAATGTGGACGAGATGGTAGCAGCACGAAAAATAGCCAATAAAATTGAAGATACACGAGAAAAAGCTATAGCTTATCACGATCACGTTCTCCCCTACTTCGATATTATTCGTTATCATGTAGATAAACTTGAACTCGTAGTTGACGATCAGATGTGGCCACTACCCAAATACCGTGAACTCTTGTTTACTAATTGATATAAAGCCAACTCTATCAAAATTAATAAAGAACGATAAAATTAACCGTAACAGTTAATTTTATCGTTCTTTTCCTATTTATTTAAACATACTCCTCGCCAAAACGAAATTTTACTTCCGTTACAAAATGTTTAATGCGCTGTTCCTCACTTTTTTTACAAATAAGCAAGGCATTATCCGATTCGGCCACGATATAATCTTCCAATCCTTGAAGAACAACTACTTTACCGTCGCTCATTGCAACAATATTGCCATAACTTTCAAAAAATAAAGCTTTGCAATTCAAACAAGCATTGTTGTTTTCGTCTTTTTCTGCTATTTCATGAAGGGATCCCCATGTTCCCAAATCGCTCCATCCGAAATCGGAAGTTATGACATAAACATTTTCAGCCTTTTCCATAATACCATAATCAATAGAAATATTAGGACAAACAGGAAAACAGGCATCAATAAATTCCTTTTCTTTAGGAGTATTAAATAGATCTTTTCCCTCATTAAACTTGTTGAAAACATCGGGTAAATAATTTTTAAAAGCCTCCAAAATAGTATTCACATTCCAGAGAAAAATTCCGGAATTCCATACAAACTCGCCACTTTCGTAAAATTTCTGAGCCAATTCGTGATCCGGTTTTTCGGTAAACGTTTTTACTTTGTGAATACCATCGATGTTCTCTTCACTTACTTGAATATAGCCATAACCTGTTTCGGGTCTGCCCGGCTTAATACCCAAAGTCAACAACACCGGATTTTTTGCCACAAACTCCAAACCTTTTTTAATATCGGCAATAAACTGATCTTCTTTTAATATTAAATGATCGGAAGGTGCAACCACAATATTAGCATCCTGATTAATTGCTCTTATCCGATAACACGCAAAAGCAATACAAGGTGCCGTATTTCGCCTCATCGGCTCTCTGAGTATCTGACTATCCGATAATTCGGGCAGCTGTTGCCGTGTTATTTCGGCATACGCATCGTTAGTTACGATAAAAATATTTTCAATAGGAACAATTTTTTTAAATCGGTCGAAAGTACTTTGTAATAACGATCTTCCTGTTCCGAAAAAATCCAAAAACTGTTTAGGCTTTTGTTCTTTACTAAAAGGCCAGAAGCGGCTTCCCACGCCTCCGCCCATAATTACACAATAATTGTTGTTTCTCATCATCAATGTTAAAAAATTAATACCCTATATTGATTTTGTTTATTTCAAAAAAATTCCCGGAGTCCTCATGATGTAAAAACTTTTACAACTCCTTTTGTCTTCGTATTCATTCATGCTTTAAAGGTAGAGAATAAAAATATATTTACAAAGCTGTTCACTTCAAAAAATAGAGAAAAGAGTTTTTATTTACCAAAAATATATGTACTTTTGCATCCGATCTCTTTGAGAAATGCCCAGATGGCGGAATTGGTAGACGCGCTGGTCTCAAACACCAGTGGATTCACCTCCATGCCGGTTCGATCCCGGCTCTGGGCACGAATGATAAACGCTAAGGTTTTGCAAAGCCTTAGCGTTTTTCTTTTGTCTATATGCTTACTATATACAGTTTAAGCGAAATAAACATGACATAAAAATCGTTCAACGAATTTATATAGAGAAATTACTTCCTGAAAGGCGGTTTAACGACTTCCGCTTTAACAGGCTTGTTGCGAATATTGATATAAATGGGAGTCCCGGGTTTGGCATATTCGGGTTTTACGTATCCCAAGCCGATGCCGACTTTCAACACAGGCGAAA
>ERZ795062.2992-NODE-2992-length-10728-cov-8.733158_pt1 | contig 10728 bp, 8 predicted proteins | sample MGYA00375146_ERZ795062 | MGnify/ENA primary metagenome ERZ795062 (study PRJEB30191, sample SAMN05720281) | activated sludge metagenome | isolation source: Anaerobic digester | place: USA | collected 2015-07-16 ...
AGCTTGCGCGCGACCCAGGGCAGGCTCGGGCCCTGCACCAGGGTGTAGATGAGCACGAGCACGAAGACGAAATCGAAGATCCAGCGCGTGCCGGTCGCCCCCAGCGTGGCGGGCACGGTGGCGAGCACGACAGGCACGGCACCGCGCAGGCCCGCCCAGGACACGAAGAGCTGGTCGCGCCACGGCACCCGGAAGGGCGTGAGGCTGGCCGCCACCGACAGCGGCCGGGCGACGACGAGCAGCACCAGGCCGATGACCAGGGCCGGCCAGGCTTCGACGGGCAGCCGCGAGGGTGAGGCCAGCAGCCCGAGCAGGAAGAACAGCCCGACCTGGGCGATCGTCCCGAGCGCTTGGACGAACCCGTTGACAGCGGCCCGGTGCGGCAAGCGCATGTTCCCGAGGACAAGAGCAGCGAGGTATGCCGCAATGAACCCCGACGCGTGCACACTCGCCGCCACGGCATACCCGAGCACGGGCACGGCGATCACGCCGATGGCGAAGATGCCCGAGGCACCGCGGGCCAGCAGGCGCACGGCCTTGCCCCCGAGCCAGCCGACAGCGATCCCGATGACCGCTCCGACACCGAGCTCGACCAGCGCCAGCAGCGCCAGCTGCCAGGCCGGGTCGGGCGCGTCGCCCTCGGTGAGTTGCAGGGCGAAGGCGGTGGTGATGATGACGACCGGCGCGTCGTTGAACCCCGACTCCGCCTCGAGGATGCCGCGCAGCCGGGTGGGCAGCGGCACGTCGCGCAGCACCGAGAAGACCGCTGCCGCATCGGTAGAGGAAAGGATCGCGCCCATGAGCAAGGCCATCGACCAGGTCAGCCCGAGCACCAGGTGACATGCGACCGCGACGACCCCGATGGACACGAAGACCCCGACGGTCGAGAGCACGATCGCGGGAAAGACGGCCTTCCGTATGCCGTTCCACGGGGTGGTGAGCCCGCCCTCGGCGAGGATGAGGATGAGGGCTGCATACCCGAGCACTTGGGTGAGGGCCGCGTTGTCGAACGCGATGCCCGCGCCTCCGTCGCCGAAGGCCAGCCCGATGCCGAGGTAGAGCAGCATCGTGGGCAGGCCCGAGCGCGCGGAAATCCGCACGGCGACCAGAGACAACAGCACGACGACGGCGCCCAGGAGCAACCATCGGGTGAGGTCGGCCAGGGTGTAGCCCTCCACCAGGGTGTAGCTATTCACCAGACCTGGCGGAAACGGCATACCTCATCCTCCTGTCGTTGCCCCGGGGAGTCGCGGACGTGGCCTAGTCTCGCAGGGTGGCTCGGTGGAAGGTCGGACGCAGAGTGGGGCTGGGAGTCCTCCTCGTCCTCGTGGTCTCGCTCGTCGGCGCTGTGGTGTTCGCGACCGGGGTGGTGCGACGCTCCTGGCCGCAGACCGCGGGAGCGCTGACCCTCGACTCACTGACGTCTGCTGTCGAGGTGGTGCGTGACGGGCAGGGTGTGCCGACGATCTACGCCGACACTCCCGCCGACCTCTTCCGCGCCCAGGGTTTCGTCACGGCGCAGGACCGCTTCTTCCAGATGGACCTGCGCCGCAAGGTCGCCTCCGGGCGCTCGGCGGAGCTCATCGGTGCCGCGGGCGTGGCCTCCGACACGGTCATGCGCACGCTCGGCCTGCGCCGGGTCGCCGAGGCGGAGTTGCCGCTGCTCGCGCCGAGCACCCGGCTCTATCTCAACGCCTACGCCGAGGGGGTCAACGACCTCATCACCCGCGCCGGTGACCCGATGGCGCTCGGGCTCGAATACGAGGTGCTCGGCGCGCGGCTGGGCGACGAACGGCCCGAGAAGTGGACCGCAGTCGATTCGCTGGTCTGGCTCAAGGCCTATGCGTTCGATATCGCCGGTCTCGACAGCGCCGAACTCGCTCGCGGTCGGCTGTCCGCCACGATGGATGCGGCCCAACTGCGCGCCATCTACCCCGAGTATCCGAGCCAGCACCCCACCGTGCTCGCCGCCACAGCCTGGGGGCACGCTCGGTCGTCCGGTCCGGCCGACGGCATCGCCGGACTCGCCGGACTCGATACCCCCGACGGCCTTAGTGCCGCGGCGGCGCTCGCCTCGGCCCAGGCCGCGCTCGATGCGCGGGCCACCTCGGCCCTGGTGGGGTCCGGCGAGGGCCTGGGGTCCAACGCCTGGGTGGTCGCCGGGTCGCGGACGGCCAGCGGTGCACCCCTGCTCGCGGCCGATCCCCACCTGGCACCGACGCAACCCGGCGCCTACGCGCAGATCGGCCTGCGCTGCCGCACCGTGAGCGCCGAGTGTCCGTTCGACGTCACCGGGATCACCTTGCCCGGCTTCCCCGGTGTCATGGCCGGGCACACCGGCAAGATCGCGTGGGCGACCGCGGCCCTGGGTGCCGACGTCAGCGACTTCTACTACGAGCAGGTGACCGGAGACTCGTCGGTCCGGGACGGCGCGCTCGTGCCCCTGCAGCAGACCACCGAGACCGTCAAGGTCCGCGGCGGCGCGGACGCGGTGTTCACGGTGCGGCGCACCACGCACGGCCCGATCCTCAGCGACATCGTCACCGCAGTCGACGAGGCCGGACGTCGCGCGGTGATCAACGGCGTGGCAGAACGGCAGCGGTATGCCGTGTCGCTCGCCTGGACGGGCTTCACCCCCTCCCGCACGGCCGATGCGATCTTCGGGCTGAGCACCGCGACGAGCTTCGCGGAGTTTCGCGCTGCGGCAACGAATTACGCAGCACCGGCGCTCAGCGTGGTCTACGCCGACGTCGACGGCCACATCGGCTACCTGGCACCCGGGCAGATACCCGTGCGCTCGGCGGCAACCGCCGGCGCCCCGGCAGGGTTTGTCCCGGCGCCGGGGTGGCAGAGCACCTGGGACTGGCGCGACATCGTCCCCAACGCCGAGCTGCCCTGGGCGCTGGACCCGCAGGAAGGGTTCATCGTCGCGGCGAACAACAAGGTCACTCCGCTACCGTCGCCGTACCTCGGCTCGGACTGGGACAACGGCTGGCGCGCCGCTCGGATCAGTCAGCTGCTGGCCACCGGACCCAAGCTCACCCCGGCCGACATGACCCGGCTGCAACAGGACACCTTCGACGCCTTCGCCCGGACCCTCGTGCCGGTGCTGCTCGGCGTGGACCTCTCTTCGGACGGCTTCACCGAGGAGGCCCAGCGGTTGCTGCGCATGTGGGACTTCACGACGCCCGCCGACCGCTCCGACGCATCGGCCGCCGCGGTCTACTTCTACGCGGTGTGGTCGCGGCTGGTCCAGGGCACCTTCGACGACCAGCTGCCGGCCGACCTGCGCTCCGACGGCGGCCCACGGTGGCGGCAGGCGGTGATCCGGCTCCTCGAGGATCCCGCCAATCTCTGGTGGGACGACAAGCGCACCTCCGGCGTCGTCGAGAACCGCGACGAGATCCTGCACCGTGCCCTCGTGCAGGCCCGCCTCGACCTCACCCGGTCGATGGGCTCGAGCACCTCCAGCTGGTCGTGGGGCAAGGTCCACCTGCTCGACCTCGGTCACCCGGTGCTCGGCGAGCAGAGTGACTCCGGATGGATCGCCCGACTGTTCGACCGGGGACCGGTGCCGGTCGCCGGCGGTTCGGCTGTCGTCCTCGCGACGGCGTTCGATGCGTCGAAGGGGTTCCGGGTCACCTCGGCACCGGCAGCGCGCCTGGTCGTCGACCTCGGTGACCTGGGTGCCTCCACCTGGGTGCTGCAGACCGGGCAAAGCGGGCATGCCGGTCACCCGCACTATGTCGACCAACTCGACACCTGGGTTTCCGGGGGCGCGTACTCCTGGCCGTTCTCTGCGGAGTCGGTGACCGCTACGGCCAGCGAGCGGTTGACCCTGGTGCCCAAGCCCTGACACCAAAAGCCCCTGACGCCGAAAGCCCTGACGCGAAAGCCTGGTCGGAGGGCGACCGTCAGTCGCCGCGATCCAGCGGCAGCCACTGCACGCCACCGCCGGGGGTCACGACGCCGTCCACGCGGCGGTCGTGCGGATCGGCGGGAAGGCTCGTGTCGCTCACCTCGTCGTCCCACAGCAGGGTGAGCACCGGTATGCCGTCCGGCACCAGTCCCAGCGCCGTGTCGTAGTAGCCGCCGCCCTGCCCCAACCGCAGGCCCGAGCGGTCGACCGCGAGACCGGGAGTGAGCACAAGCTGCACCGTCGCGATGGCCTCCTCACCGAGGTCTTCGAGGCCGTCGGCGGTCCGCCAGGACAGGGTGTGTTCGGCCAACGGCCCGGTGATCGGCACGATGACCTCGTGACCCTCGGCCTGGAGCCCAGTGATGAGCAGGTCCGTCGGAGGCTCGGTGGGCCGGGATTCGTAGGCGGCCACCCGGCATACCTCTCCCATCGCTGCGAGCGCGAGCCCGGCCACCAGTGCCTCGACCGCATCGGCGAGCGCTCCGCTGGCTGTCGCGCGATGGTCTGCGGCGTCAGGTGCCTGCGCGCGAGAGCGGCGCCGCGCCCGGATCGCCGCGCGACGGTCTGCCTTGGCCTGCGCCGCGCCGGCCGAGGACCCTGTCGCTTCGTTGCTCGCCACCGGTCCAGGCTAGGGCGGCGGGGTCGCAACCACGAGGGGATCGTCCGGGTGGGCCATTAGGGTGGACGCTGTGAACGCCGTTGTGGGGGAGCGCCCAGTAAGCGCGCCAGGCCTGGCCGAAGCACGTCGCCGGATGACCGACCGGGGGATGCACCCCACGGCGATCGAGGTCTTCGCGCGCTACTACCGCGACGTCGAGGCGGGGGCTCGCGGCACCATCGCCGAGGCGAGCATCACGCCGCTGGACGACCTGCCCCAGCTCGAGGCGTTCTCAGCGACCGAGAGCGAGCGGGCCGAGGCGCTGCGGCGCACCGCGATGATCAAACTCAACGGCGGCCTCGGCACGAGCATGGGGCTGGCCGGCCCCAAGAGCGCCCTCGTCGTGCGCGACGGACTCACCTTCCTCGACGTCATCGCCCGCCAGGCGCTTGCCCTGCGCGCCCGGTATGCCGTCGATCTGCCGGTGCTGTTCATGGACAGTTTCCGCACCCAGGCCGACACCCTCGAGGTGTTGGCGGCCTATCCCGACCTCGCGGTCGACGGTCTGCCGTTGGACTTCCTCCAAGGAGCCGAGCCCAAGCTGCGCGCCGACGACCTGAGCCCGGTCGAGTGGCCGCAGGACCCGGAGTTGGAGTGGTGCCCGCCGGGCCACGGTGACGTCTATCTCGCGCTGTCGACGACCGGGCTGCTGGATCGGTTGCGCGAGAAGGGGATTCGTTACGCCTTCTTGTCCAATGCCGACAACCTCGGGGCCACCTGCGACCCCGATATCGCCGCCTGGCTGATCCGCCACGCCGTGCCCTATCTCGCCGAGGTCTGCGAGCGCACGGTCAACGACCGCAAGGGTGGCCACCTGGCGCGCCGGGTGTCCGACGGCCGGATCGTCTTGCGCGACAGCGCGATGGTCGTGCCCGGCGAGGAGGACTTCTTCGGCGACATCGAGCGCCACCGCACCTTCCACGCCAACAATCTCTGGGTCGACCTCGACGTGGTCGCCCGGCTGTTGGCCGACGGCGATGGGCACCTCGGGCTGCCGATCATCGTCAACCGCAAGACGGTCGACCCCACCCGTCCCGACTCGACGCCGGTGCTCCAGCTGGAGACCGCGATGGGGGCGGCGATCGAAGCCGTCGACGGGTCGCAGGCCCTGCTCGTGCCACGCACTCGGTTCCGGCCGGTCAAGACGACCAACGAGCTGGCCCTGCTGCGCTCGGACCGCTACCGGCTCGACGCGGACTCCCAGGTGGTCACGACGACCGACAGTCCCGAGCCGTTCGTCGATCTCGGCAAGGCCTTCGCTCTCGTGCCCGAGTTCGAGCGGCGCTTCCCGCATGGGGTGCCGTCGCTGCGTGAGTGCACCTCGCTGCGGGTCATCGGCGATGTCGTCTTCGGTGCCGACGTCGTGTGTCGTGGCGACGTCATGGTGTCCGCAGAGGCCGTCTCTGCCGGCGACTCGGCTGGCCCGCTCCAGATCCCCGACGGCACTGTGCTGGGCGCTGCCGTCGGAGCCGCCCACGGCACAGCCCTCGGCGACACATGAGCGAGGCCTCGGACATGCGCTCCGTCGTGGAGCACCTGGCGGCCGCGATGGCCGGCCGCACACCCCTGCCTGGGGTGCGCATTCCGCTGGACCAGGCGGTCGGTCTCATTGCCGCCGAGCGGCTGGTCTCACGGGTCGACCTGCCGGGCTTCGACAACTCGGCGATGGACGGATATGCCGTGCAGGCTGCCGATCTCGCCGGGGCCGGCGGGCGTCGTCGGCGCGGGGTGCGCCTGCCGGTCGTCGCCCATCTGGCTGCCGGCGATGCCCCCACGCAGGAGGTGCGACCGGGGACGGCGATCCAGATCATGACCGGAGCGCCGATGCCGCCGGGGGCCGATGCCGTGGTCCCGGTCGAAGACACCTATGGCGGGGCTCAGATGGTGACGGTCACCGCAGCGGTGCCGGTCGGTCGGCACATTCGTCGCCGCGGCGAGGACCTGGCCGCCGGGTCGGTCGTCGTCTCGCCGGGTGACGTGCTCACTCCTCGACGGATCGGCCTGCTCGCGGCGGCCGGCCATGGCGAGGTCATGGTGCACCCACGTCCGAGGGTTGCCGTTGTGTCGACCGGCGCCGAGCTCGTCCCACCGGGCGATGATCTCGCCCCTGGCCAGATCTACGACTCGAACAGCCACCTGCTCGCCGCTGCCGTCACCGCGGCAGGTGGGCGGACGGCATACCGGGGGAGGATCGGCGACGACCCCGCGACGGTGCGGGCCGAGCTGGCCCGGCTGGCGGCGCAGGTCGATCTCGTCATCACCTCCGGCGGGGTGAGCATGGGTGTCCACGACGTCGTCAAGGACGTGCTGCGCGAGAGCGGCACGGTGGAGTTCGTTCAAGTGGCCATGCAGCCGGGCAAACCCCAAGGCCTAGGCGTGTTGATGGATGGCGATCGGGAGGTGCCGTTCTTCGGGCTGCCGGGCAATCCGGTGTCGGCGGCGGTGAGCTTCATGGTGTTCGTGCGGCCGGTGGTGCGGCGGATGCTCGGCCTGGAACCAGCAGACACGACGACGGTGACCGTCGAGCTCACCGCGGGGCTGCGCTCGCCGGCCGGCAAGGTGCAGTTCGCCCGGGCCCAGTCGCGGATGCTGCCCAGTGGTCGCCTCGGGGCCCAGCCGGTCGCTGGCCAGGGGTCCCACTTCGTCGCCGACCTGGCTGCGGCCGATCTGCTGCTCGTCGTGCCGCCCGACGCCACCGAGCTGAGTGCGGGGAGCCTCGTCGAGGCGGTGCTCCTCGACGCCGAGCTGGCGGTCACCTAGTGAGCACGCCGGAAACCGGGCTGACCCATGTCCGCGCCGACGGCAGCGCCCACATGGTCGATGTGTCCGCCAAGGCCGTGACCGCCCGCGAGGCGTCGGCCGCCGGCCGCGTGCTGGTGTCGGCGGCGGTCGTGGCGGCGTTGCGCGAGGGCACAGTCCCCAAGGGTGACGCGCTCGCGGTGGCCCGGATCGCGGGGCTGCAGGCGGTCAAACGCACCCCCGACCTCATCCCGCTGGCCCATCCCATCGCCGTGCACGGCGCGACCGTCGACCTCGTCGTCACCGACACCGCGGTCGAGATCACGGCCACCGTGCGCACGGCCGATCGCACCGGCATCGAGATGGAGGCCCTCACGGCGGTGGCCGTGGCGGCGCTCGCCCTCGTCGACATGGTCAAGGCGGTCGACCGGCATACCCGCATCACCGATATCCGTGTCACCGCCAAATCCGGTGGCCGGAGCGGCAATTGGACTGAGAGTCGATGAAATCCCGTGGTGGGCAGCCTGATCCGCGGCACACCGCGCGGGTGATCGTCGCCTCCACCCGGGCATCCGATGGCACCTACGAGGACCGCACCGGACCGCTGTTGGTCGCCGCCTTGCACGATTGGGGGTATGCCGTCACCGGCCCGGTCGTCGTGCCCGACGGGCCGCAGGTCGGGTCCGCCATCGAGGGCGCCATCGCCGATCGGGTTGCCGTCGTTATCACGACCGGAGGCACCGGAGTCAGCCCGACCGACGTCACGCCCGAGCAGACCCGGCCCCATCTCGAGCGAGAGCTGCCCGGCATACCGGAGCTCATCCGGGGTGCCGGCGTGAGCCGAGGCCTGCCGCTGGCGGCGATCTCGCGCGGCCTGGCCGGAGTGGCCGGACGCACCCTGGTCATCAACCTGCCCGGCTCGCGCGGCGGGGTGACCGACGCGATCGGCGTGCTGCAGCCGGTCGTCGCGCACATCGTCGAGCAGCTGCACGGCGGCGACCACGCGCCGGTCGAGGCCGGCGCTCCGGGGGCGCCCGCGTGACCGGCGCGGGCCGGTGGCCGGTGAGTCTCACGGTGACCGACGGGCTCGACCCGCGGTTGGTGTTGCGGCCGCTCGGCCGCCGCGACCGCGCCGAGTGGGAGGCGCTGCGCCGGGCCAACACGGCATACCTGCAGCCGTGGGACCCCACCTCGCCGAGCGGTGCGACGACGCGGGTGGGCTACGCGCAGTACCTGCGGGGGATGGCGCGCGAGGCTCGGGAGGGCACCTTGCTGCCGCTCGCGATCGAGGTCGAGGGCCGGCTGGCCGGTCAGGTCCACGTCTTCGGGATCGGCCGCGGGTCGCTGCTGTCGGGATCGATCGGCTATTGGGTCGGGAAGGCGGATGCCGGCCGGGGGATCACGACGCGTGCGCTGGCAGCGGTCTGTGATTACGCCTTCGGGCCGTTGGGGCTGCATCGGGTCGAGGTCAACATCCGGCCCGAGAATCTCGGCTCCCTGGCCGTCGTCGCGCATCTGAGGTTCCGGGAGGAAGGGGTGCGGTCGCGCTATATGCACATCGCCGGGGCCTGGCGCGACCACCGCAGTTTCGCCCTCACCGTCGAGGACACCGGCGGGCAGCCGGTCATCCAACGCTGGGTCGAGCGTCGCCTGGAGGGCATTTAACACCTGTCACAGCAGCCTCATCCGCGACACACCGCGGCAGGTCCGTCGACCGCGGGAGCCGGGTCCTTACCGTAGAGCGGTGCAGCCCTCGTCCCTGATCTTCCTCGCCGTTGTCGCGATCTGGGGCGCCTTCCTCGTGCAGTACTGGGTGCGTCGCCGCGAGGACGTCGCCACCGCCCGCTCTGCCGACCGCTTCAGTGCGGCGATGCACGTGCTGGAACGCCGTCCGGTGGTGCCGGCGGCCGAAGCGCGCCCGCCTTTCGCCCAGTATGCCGTGGGGTCGCCGCTCGTGGCGCGCGGCACCCGGGCCAGCGCCACCGTCATCCGACCCGCTGTGCCGGTCGAGTCTGCTGCTTCCACTGCTTCCCCTGTGGCTGCTCCCACGACGGCCGCGCCGACGCCGTCGGCAGGGTCAGCTCGGTCGGCAGGATCGGCACGGTCGCGGCGCCCGCGCCGGGTCACTCCGCGGATCGGTCGGGCCGCGCCTGGGGTGGCCCTGGTCCTCACCCTCGTCGCGTTGCCGGTCGTCGTGACCGCGGCCATCCTCGGGCTGCTGCCCTGGGCGAGTCTGCTGGTCTGGGCCGGCCTGCTGTTGGTGTTGCTGGTCTCGCTGCGCGCCGCCGCGGTGCGAGAGCGGACCCGACGGCATACCGCAGCGCAGTTGGCGGCCACTGACCCGCGGGCCTCGACTGGAGGCGTCCGACGCAGGACGCACGATGCCGTCGCCCCCCGCGGCGCTCGGACGCCGACCCGGCCGCACGCACCGACCGGCTCGCGCCCTGGGGCCACCCGCCCGGGTGCCCGACCGGGCGCAAGCACGCACCCCGGCCGCGCCGTGGGGGGCCACGCTGCTGTTCGCTCTCCCGCGCCGATCGTTGCCTCAGTCGCAGCCTCGGCCGTATTCCCACCAGTCGCCTCATCCGAGGTGTCCACCGTCGCGGTGGAGCTTCCGGTGGCTGGCACCCCGGGCGCGCAGGCCGACGTCGTGGCCGAGCCGGCACCGCAGGTCGTGGCGTTCGCCGATTTCGGTGTCGATCCGACGAGCGTCACCGTCGGCCCGCTGGACGAGCCCGCCCGGCATGGGCAGTGGAGCCCGGTCGACGTGCCGCCGCCCACCTACACGCTCAAGGCCAAGGCGACCTACCCCCTCCCGGACGGAAACTCCGAGCCCGAGGTGCATGCCCAGTCCGGGGGCGAGCCGACGACAGGGGCGATATTGGGCGTCGTCGACGTGGACGACGACGACGTGCCTGCTCGGTGGGTCGTCGGCGGCTGAGTCGTCGGCGGCTGACCGCCTGACCGGCGAGTGTCAGCCCCGGGCGTCTGGGTCGTCGATCTCGATCCGCTCGGTGACCGCAGCCGCGGCTGCGTCAGGCAGCACGGGCGCCGCAGCCGGGCCTTCCTCGCGCCGAGCCGCAGCGGCCTCAACCGACGGATCGGGTGGCGGCAACTCCCCGCTGACCGGCGCAGCCGCCTCGGCGATCGAATCGCCGTGCAGGTGTTTGAGCACCGCGTTGACGACGGCCGCGATGGGCACGGCGATGAGCGCTCCGACGATGCCGGCGACGACGACACCTGCCGTGATCGCCAGCACGACGGCCAACGGGTGCACGCTCACGGCCCGGCCGAGCAGGAACGGTTGCAGCACATGGGATTCCAGCTGCTGCACGGCGATCACCCCGGCGAGCATGAGCAGGGCGACGATGGGGCCGTGGGCGACCAGCGCGATGAGCACGGCGACCAGGCC
>ERZ795062.2997-NODE-2997-length-10705-cov-46.661408_pt1 | contig 10705 bp, 9 predicted proteins | sample MGYA00375146_ERZ795062 | MGnify/ENA primary metagenome ERZ795062 (study PRJEB30191, sample SAMN05720281) | activated sludge metagenome | isolation source: Anaerobic digester | place: USA | collected 2015-07-16 ...
CGCGCTCGCGGCTGACGAGGTTGACGAACACGTCCTCGATGGTCGGCTCGACAGACACGACGACGGCATCGGCGAAGCCCGCGGCCACCATCCGCTCGCGCAACGCGCCCGCCCCCCGATCCACTCCACGGTCGATCACCGCGTGCAGAGCCGCCCCCGACAGATAGGCCTCCGCGATCCCGTCGGCCGTCTCCAACCAACCCAGCGCCAGGTCGGCATCCCGGACCGTGACGTCATAGACCCGTTGCGTCGAGAGGTTGGCGCGGATCTCGTTCGGGCTACCCTCCGCGACGATCCGACCCCGATAGATGAAGGCCAGCCGGTGGCAGTGGCTCGCCTCCTCCATGTAGTGCGTCGTCACGAACAGCGTCACCCCACGCCCGGCCAGCTCATAGAGCAGGTCCCAGAACTGCCGCCGCGCAACGGGATCCACGCCGGAGGTCGGTTCATCCAGAAACAACAAATCCGGCTCGTGGATGGTCGCCGCCCCGAGCGCGAGCCGTTGCCGCCACCCGACCGAGAGGTTGCGCGTGAGCTCCCGCTCGCGCCCCTGCAGGTCGGCCATCTCGAGGATGTAGCGCCGACGCGCAGCAAACACCGCCGGGTCCAGCGCATAGACGCCGGCATAGAAGCGCAGGTTCTCATCGACCGTGAGGTCCTCGAACAGCGCGAACTTCTGCGACATGTAACCGATCCGCGGCCGCACCCGCTCTGGATGCGCGACGACGTCCTCGCCGAGCACCAACGCCTGCCCGCTGCGGGGCGCCGACGTCCCCGTGAGGATGCGGATCGTCGTCGTCTTCCCAGACCCGTTCGGCCCAAGGAAGCCGAACACCTGCCCGCGCGGCACGTCCAGATCGATCCCGTCGACCGCCGTGAAGTTACCGAACGTCTTGGTCAGTCCCCTCACCGAGATCGCCGCAGACGGATCAGCGGGTATGCCGTGAACCTCACCTTCCCGGGTCATCGCAACACCCCCTCACTCAGCGATCCGGCGACGGGTGGCGATGACGGCCGCCCCGAAGATGACGATCGCGAAACCGACCATGGCCCACAGCGGCGTAGCAAGCGCCTCGAAGCCGCTGCCCTTGACGAACGACCCCCGCAACACCGTGAGCGCATACCGCAGCGGCACGGCATACGTGAGGGGTTGGATCGCCTCCGGCATCGACTCGATGGGGAAGATGAAACCGGACAGCACCATCGTCGGGATCATGATGAAAACCAATGCCTGCTGGGCCTGTTGGCGGGTTCGGGAGATGAGCGAGACGAGCAATCCCAGCCCCACCGAGATGAGCAGGAACAGCGCGAGCCCGACGAACACCACCCACACCGACCCGTTGAACGGCACCTTGAACCACAGCACCCCGATGGCGGCGACAACGCTCAGCTGCGCGACGGCGAGCAGCGCATAGGGCGCCACCTTGCCAATGAGATACTCCGACGGGCGAATTGGCGTGACGAACATCTGCTCCAACGTCCCCGACTCGCGTTCCCGCACGACCGCCTGGGACATGATCGACATGAGCGAGATCATGAGGATCGCGGCGACCAGCCCAGGGATCATCGTGTTGATCGGGTCGAGCGTCGGGTTGAACACCACCCGCGTCCGCGCATCGATCCCCGGCGCTTGCAGCGACCCCGTGAACGCCGCCGTCCGCGAGGCGTTGAAGCGGGCGATGGCTTGCGCGGCATACCCACTGCCCACGCTGGCGATCTGCGAGTCGGACCCATCGACGACGATCCCGACCGGCGCAGTCTGGCCGCGCGCAAGGAGGTCCTGCGTGCCCTGCGGGATGACGAGCGCCACCTTCGCAACTCCGGTGTCCAGCAACGAAGTCAGCTGAGTCTCGGCGTCCGGGCGCGCGACGACCAAGAAGTAGCCCGACGCCGTGAAACTCGACTCCAGCTGGCGCGAGACGACCGTCTGGTCGAGGTCGACGACGGCCGTCGGCAGGTTGCGCACGTCAACGGACACGACGTACCCGAAGCCGACGAGTTGGATGATCGGCATGAGCAGCAGCAGCCGCAACAACAGCGGGTCACGCCGCAGCTGGAGGAACTCCTTCCACACCAGCAGGCGGATGCGGGTCAGGCTCATGCGCGCCTCCCGTGCAGCCGGACCGCGATGAGCAGGCTGATGAGGGCGTATGCCGCGAGCGCCGCCACCTGCGGCCAGACCTCGGGGAAGCCGGCGCCCTTGAGCAGCACCGAGCGCGAGATCGTCACCATGTAGCGGGCCGGGAAGAGCCGACTGATCCACTCAAGGACCGGCGGGATCTGATCGAGCGCAAAGGCGAACCCGGACAACAGGAACGCCGGCAGGAACGCGACGAGGAAGGCCGCCATGTTGGCCGTGTCGAGGCTCGGCGCGACGGCCGAGACGATGAGGCCGATGCCCAGGCAGGAGGCCACAAAGAGGGTCGCACCGACCGCCAACGCCACGGGGTCGCCCCGCATCGGCACCCCGAAGAGGACCACCCCGAGCACGGCGATAACGACGATGTCGAGGAACGCCATGATGACCCACGGAGTCAGCTTGCCGATCATGAGCTCGATCCGCCGCAGGGGGCTGACCATGAGTTGCTCGGCGGTGCCCTGCTCCCGCTCGCGCACCAGCGTCACAGCGGTCTGCTGGGCGGTGACGATCATGATGATGACCACCATGAGCCCGGGCACGAGGAAGATCGACGATGCCCGATCAGGGTTGTACCACGTGCGCAATCTCGGTTCCACCAAACCGATTTGGCCGAGGTCGACCCCTTGGGTCGACGCCCATTCGACAGCGAGCGCGCGCCCATAGAGCTGGTTGAGAGCCATGCTGTAGGTCTGCGCGACGCGAGCCGAGTTGGGCTCGCTGCCGTCGACGAGGACTCCCACCTGGGCCTGCTCACCGCGCGCGAGAGACGCAGCGAACCCGGCGGGGACGATGACAGCCACCTGGGCCTCGTTGCGGTCGAACGCCGTGTCGACCGCAGTCGGGTCGGCGCCGTGCCCGACCACGTCGAACAGCCCGGACGCCTCATACGCCCGCAGGTATGCCGCGCTGTCGGGCGTGTGGTCCAGGTCGACGACGACGGTGGGCAGGTGTCGGACATCGAAGCTGATCGCGTAGGCGAAGAGCAGCAGTTGGATGATCGGCATGATGAGGACGACCGCGAGCAGCCGCGGGTCGCGCCCGACGTGGATGAACTCCTTGCGCACCACGGCGCCGATCCGGACTCCTGCGCCGCTCATCGGCCGGCCTCGGCGAGGACCGCGAAGGCGGTCTCCATGTCGACGCGCGTGGGAGTCACCCGGACCGTGGGGAATCCGGCCGCCCGCAAGTGGGTCGTGATGGCCCCCTCGACGCTCGCAAGCGAGCCCTCCCAGAGCACTCGGACGACCTCGCCGAAGACGTGGGGTGAGCCGACTCCCGGCAGGTCGGCGAGCGCGGCGAGAGCGGCTCGCGGGTCGGCTCCCGACACCTCGACCAGGGTGCCGGGAACGAGGGCGGTGATCTCCTCCGGCGTGCCCTGTTGCTGGATCCGTCCGTCCTGGAGGAAGGCGATCGCCGAGCAACGCTCAGCCTCGTCCATATAGGGCGTGGCCACGACGACGGTGGTGCCGCCCCGGTGCAACCCGGCCAGCACCCGCCAGAACTCCCGGCGCGACACCGGGTCGACACCAGTGGTGGGTTCGTCGAGCAGGAGCAACTCGGGCTCGTGCATGAGGGTGGTGGCGAGCATGAGCTTCTGCTTCATTCCCCCCGACAGATGCCGCGCCTGGCGACCGCCGAACTCGGCCAGCCCCATGCTGTCCAGCAAGGCCGCGGATCGCTCGCGCCGGACCTGCTTCGGGACGCCTCGGACGGTCGCGAAGAAGTCAAGGTTCTCGGCGACGGTGAGGTCGGGATACATCGAAAACCGTTGCGACATATAGCCGATCCGGCCGGTGATGGCCGAGGCCTCAGAGGCGGTCGAATGCCCCAGGACCAAGGCCTCCCCCGCGTCCGGCAGCAGCACGGTGGCCAGCATCCGGATGAGCGTCGACTTGCCGGCCCCGTCCGGACCGAGCAGACCAAAGACCGCGCCGCGCTGCACGACGAGGTCGACCCCGTCGACCGCCACGACGTCGCCGAAGCGTCGGGTGAGTCCCTGCGTCGACACCGCCGGTGCGGCAGGGCTGGCTCCAGTGATGGCCATGTCAGCGCAAGGTGACGTCGACCGGCATACCCGGTTTGAGGGTCCCCGAGGAGTCAGAGATGGTGACCCGCACCTCGTAAACGAGCTTCGCCCGCTGCTCAGCCGTCTGCACGGTGTTGGGGGTGAACTCCGCCTGCGCCGAGACGAAGGAGACGGTGCCCGCGATGGCGGCACCGCCGGAGTCGGAGGACACCGACACCGCCTGACCGACCGACACCGTGCCGATGCGGGTCTCGGGGACATAGACCCGGACGAACAGGTCGTGCAGATCGACGATCGAGGCGAGGATCCGCCCGGGGGCGGCGTTCTGGCCGACGTTGGTGACGACCGTGACGACCCGGCCGTCGCGAGGTGCGCTCACGGAGGCGTAGCCGAGTTGCACCTGCGCGAGCGAGACGGCGGCGTTGGCCTGCTCGACCCGCGCCTCGGCGGCGGTGACGTCGGCCTTGGTGCCGGAGTCCTTGGCGTTGGTGACCGCGGCCTGGGCTGCGATCACCCCTTGCTGGGCCTGCTTGAGTTGCAGATCGAGCGCCGCGGTGTCGAGGGTGACGATGGGCTGGCCCTTGGTCACCTGGTCGCCCTCCGCCACGGGCACGGTGAGCACCCGGCCGGCGATGGCCGAGGAGATGTCGTACTGCCTGGCTTCGACCTGCCCGTTGAGCGCGGTGCTGGCCGATGCCTCGGGCTGGTTGGCCGTGCGCCACCACCACCAGCCTCCGCCCGCGAGCGCGACGACGAGAACGACGATCACGGGGATGGGAGGGTGCTTGCGACCGTGGCCTGCCATGGACGTCACCTTGCTTCGTGGATCAGCGGGTTGAAGGGGGGTTATTTCGTGTGTGGGTGGCAGCCGCGGAGGGTGACCTCCACGGGCACGCCCGCGGGCAGCGGGTTCTGGGTCGTCACGTCGACGGGCACGGCCCGCGTGAGGTGCACCTCGTCGGTGACGTTGGAGCTCGGTGGGTAGTCGGCGCGGTCGCTGATGAGGGTGACCGCGCCTGGCACGACGGCGCCGGCGGGCATCCAGTCGCCGCGCACCGAAGCGGGGTCGTCCAGGCAGATGGTGGCGAGTTGGTCCGGCGCGAGCCAGACCTGGATGGTCGCGGGTCCGGTGGGCCGGATCGTCGCGAGGACGGCCCCAGGTGGCAGCAGGTCGCCTGCGGAGGCGGCCTTGACGACCACACCGGTCACCGGAGCGGTGACGGTCGTCCGCGCCTGCTGCTCGCGGGCCAGATCGACGGCAACCGCGGCGGTGTCGGCCATGACCCGGCTGATGGCCTGGGCGTCGACGAGTTGCACCCGGGCATCGGCGAGGGCGGCGCGGCCGTCCTCGACAGTCGACAGTCCGGTGCGGACCTCGCTCGCCTTCGTGGCGAGTTGGGCCAGCCCGGCGTCGATCTGCTTGAGGCCCGAGCGCATCTCGGTGAGGCCGGCGTCGAGTTTCGCCAGGCCGGCGGTGGCGGTGGCGATCCCCGTGGCGAGTGCGGCGAGTTGCGCGGTGAGCTCTGCCCTGGTGGGCGTGCCGGGCGGGAGCGGGACGCTTGGGTCGGTCGGCAGGCCCGCGAGGATGGCGCGCAGCTTGGTTTGGGTGGCGGTCAGGTCTTCGAGTGTCTGCGCGAGACCAGCCCGATTGCCCTGCAGTGCAGTCTGGTTCGCGTTGAGCTGGGTGCGGTTGGACGTGAGCGTGGCGCGGGTCGAGGCGATCGTCGCCAGCGCCGTGGTGAGTTGGCCGTGCTTGTCGGTGAGGGTGGCTCGCTTGTCGTCGACCTCGCTGATCCGGTCGGCGAGCACCGGGACTTGAGCGGCGGCCGTCGCGGCGGTCGCTTCCGCGGCCCGCACCCCAGCCGCGAGTATGCCGTCCTCCACCGTCGCGATCGGCTGTCCCGCAGTCACCTGGGAACCTTCTCGGACTGTCACCGTCGCCAGTCGCCACACTCCCCCGAGGCCGGTGATGGTCACTGTCGGCGAGACGGTGCGGACGTTCGCTTGCTGAGCTGGTGCCTGGCTCTGGGCCGAGGTCTGGGTGGCAGCGAAGCCGGCGTCAAGGTCGACGGTTGGCATGCCGATGGCCGGCATGGCGACGACCGTGAGGGACTCCTGGACGGTGCCGACGAGGTGCAGCGTGGCCGTGTCGCGCGAGCAGGCACCGAGTGCCGTCGCGAAGACAGCAAGCGCCGCGATTGCCGCGAGCCGAGTCGCTGTCGTGGGCGTGGCGCCTCGGGTGGCGAGCGTCGACGAGTGGCCGGCGGGACGGCATACCGGACGAGGGAGGAGACCACTCATGGTCGATCACCTGCGGGCGCAAGGGTGGCAAGGAAGGCGTCGACGACGTACCCCAGCGCATGGGCGTCCGGGAGTCGCGGAGGGCCGTCGACGAGCAGACCATCGAGGATGACGAAGCTGACGACCGGGCCGATGAACATGCGCGCGGTGAGGCCAGGCTGCGGCGGTTCGACGACGCCTTCGGCCGCCGCGGCGCCGAGGATCGCCTCCACGAGGCCGAAGAGTTGATTGGGGATCACTTCGCGGACGGCGTCGCGGACCTCGGGCACGCGATAGGCGTCGCCGAGGACGACTCGGAGCAGGTTGATGGTGTCGTCGCGCATGAACCGGCGGACGAGCGCGGTCGCAACGGCGAGCAGCGTCGCGCGGAGTTGGGCCGTGCTGGTGATCGGCGCCGGCGCCCCGACGTCGACGCGCAGATGCCCAAGCTCGCCGTCGAGAAAGTCGGCGAACAGTTCACCCTTGCTGGGGAAGTAGCTGTAGATCGTTTGTTTGCTCACCCCGGCGAGGGCGGTGACGGCGTCCATGGAGGTGGCCGCGTAACCCCGCTCGAGGAAGACCTCACGCGCCGCCTTGGTGATCTGGGCGCGCTTGGCGGCCGCCCTGTTCACCGCAGGCTTGGCCATGAATCAAACTGTACGGTTCAGTGTGATCGAGAGCAAGAGGGGGTCTAACGTCCCCACGGCGCTACCCCACCGTCCGGAAGCAGCGTCGGCACGGACAGGGCCGGGGGGACGCAATCCTCCGGATCGGCAGGGCAACAGCGGGCTACCCGCGCATACTCGACCTCATGAGAGACCGCCGAAGCATCTGGCTCGTGCTGGTCGTCGTGGCGTCCTCGGTCCTCGTCGGTGGGTCGGCCTGTGGCCACGGCGCCGGGACCACTGCTTCCGAGGAGTTGATTCGTCTCGCCAAGGGATCAGAGGAGTCCCTGGTGAGGTCCCTCATCGGAAAGGAAGCCACGGCCCGCGGTACCAACGCGGACGAGGCGGCCAATCTGTGGGTGACCAGATTCACGAGTGCCCATGTCGCATACCAAGAAATCAGCCCTCACGCCCGCGCGGTCGGATGTGAGGCGGTCACAAGTTGGCTAGGTGCTTTGGCGACGCCGACCACCGATGACGATCTGTCGGCCCACGTGCAGGTGGCCCTGGCGATCGCCAACCTGAATAGCGTGGTGAGCAATAGGGCCCTCGTGGCGGATCTTCAGGGTGCCACCGAGCGCGCCGCCAACGGGGAGCCGATCTACCTGACGGTGCTGATGATGAAGACGGGCCTTTGCCAGGTGGTCGGCTGACGTGCGGCCGGCCGAGCTCAGATCATCCGGCGGCCGGCGGCCCAGGCGGTCAGCTCGTGCCGACTCGACAACTGCAACTTCCGCAGCACGGACGACACATGCGTCTCGACCGTCTTGATCGAGATGAACAACTCCTTGGCCACTTCCTTGTACTGATACCCCCGCGCAATCAGCCGCATCACTTCACGCTCGCGCGCCGACAGCCGGTCGAGCTCCTCGTCGACCTCGGCGATCTCGCCCGCCGCCGCCCCGAACGCATCCAACACAAAGCCAGCCAGCCGCGGGCTGAACACCGCGTCCCCGTCGCCCACCCGCTGGATCGCTCGCATGAGGTCGGTGCCGCTGATTGTCTTGGTGACATAGCCCCGAGCCCCCGCGCGGATCACCGCGATGACGTCCTCGGCGGCATCGGACACCGACAGCGCGAGGAACCGCACCGGCGCGCCCGCCTCCGTGGTCAGGTTGCGACACCCGAGCAGCACGTCAACGCCGCCGTTGCCCATCCCCCCGGGCAGGTGCACATCAAGCAGCACGACGTCGGGCTTGGTCTCGCGGATCACCTCGATCGCGCGGTCGACGTCGGGCGCCTCACCGACGATCGTCGTCCGCGCGTGGTCGAGCTCGGCCTTCACCCCCGAGCGGAACATCGCGTGGTCATCGACCAGCACCAACCGCACCGGGGTCGGGTCGCTCATCTCGGGTTCTCCTTCGTCGAGGCAGACGCAGCACGGGTATGCCGTGCAGTCGCCCGCGGGGTCACGGCAGGTTCGGGGGTGGCCGGGTCCTCAGACTCCACCGCCAGGTCATCAGGTTCAGTCGGGGGCGCTGGCGCTGGCGCGAACTCCGGCGGGGTCTCGGGCTCCGGCTCGGGCTCGGGCTCCGGCTCGAGTTCCGGCTCAGCGTGAGCAGGCGGCGGGAGCGTCAGCGAGACTTCGGTGCCGTTCTCCAGGCGCCGGATCCGGGCCGTCCCCTCGGCCCGCTTCATCCGCCCGATGATCGACTCGCGAACGCCCAAGCGGTCATCTCCGATGTCGCTCATTTCGAAGCCGTCGCCGTGGTCGCGAACGAACACCTCGACGCCACTCGGCCCGACCTCCATGAACACCGACACCGGCGGACGACCGTGCCGCACCGCGTTGAGCACCGCCTCGCGGGTGGCCTTGACCAGCGCGTCGCCGGCCTCCTCCATCGTCCGATCGCCGGTCACGACGATCTCGACCGGAACACCGTGCTCGTCCTCGACCTCGTGGATCTCGGCAGCAACAGCGGCAGCCAGGCTGTTGCTCTCGCGGGACTCTCCGCCATAGAGCCAGGCCCGCAACTCGCGCTCCTGGCGTCGGGCCAGCCCGGCGACCACCGTCGGGTCATCGGCTCGGCGCTGGATGAGCGCAAGGGTCTGCAGGACCGAATCATGCAGGTGCGCAGCGATGTCGGCCCGCTCGGTCGCCCGCACCCGCTCGGCCTGCTCGCGTTGCAGCCCGCGATAGAGCCGCAGCGCGAACGGCGCCGCAATGACGACCGCCCCCGCGAGCACGGCGGCACCGGCGAGCGCGCCGTTGACAACCCCACGCGTGCCTTGCCCCTGCGTGACGATGACGACGACGCCGACCATCGCCAACGCGACGCCGACGACGACCTGCACGACACCGACCCAACGAGCTCGGGTCCGGCCGCGGCGACGCCCGGTGGGGTCGTCCAGTTGGTACCACGCGACGAACGCGCCGGCCGCGATGGCCAGGGCGGGGACGGCATACCTCGCGTCGGTGAACCACGACCCCGCATCACTGGCGAGCGAGATGCCCCCGGTGACCAGGACGATTCCGCCGAGAACGAGCCAATGGAAGACCGAGAACCGCGGTTGCCGCCGCTCCTCGACCGACTCGGCGATGACCGCGGGGGCAGCCGACACGGGCAGCACCGCCCACAGCACCAGGTAGATCGCGACGCCCAAGCCACCACCGAACACCGTGAGCAGGACGGCCGCCGCGCGGACGGCGACGGCCGGCATACCCAGGAACTCACCCAGCCCCGCGCACACGCCGCCGACGACCGCGTCCGCGCTGGAGCGCGCCAACGGGGGGCGAGCATGCGGCGGCGAGGAAGTCACGTCCCCATCTTGGGGCATGGGTATGCCGTCTGCTCCCCTCACCGGGGCGGGTTCAGGGTGCTTTCAGGGTCCACCCTCATGGCAGGGCGGGCCTCCGACCAGCGACGATAGGGGCATGACGGGAAACCCCGCTGACGCGCCGATGCCCGGCGGCCCTGGCGGCCCGGCTGGTCCCGCGGGTCCGGCGGGTCCGGTCGGTCCCAGCGGGATCGACGTCTTCTTCGAGCGGCTGCGCCGGCTCGGAGTGGCTCGGGCAACGCAGGGCAAGGTCGCCGGCGGAGTCTGTGCGGGCCTGGCCCGACGGTGGAACATCGACCCGCTCGTCGCGCGCCTGGTCTTCGTCGTCCTCACCGTCTTCGGCGGCTTCGGCCTGCTGGCCTACCTGGTCGCTTTGGCCATGCTGCCGGACGAGAAGGGAACGATCTTTGCCGAGGAGGCGCTGCGTCGCCGCCACGGGGGTGCCATCTTCCTGGTCTTCATCATTGCCGTCATGACGGTCGGAGAGTTCTTCGACCGGTGGTGGGTGTGGCTGGCGATCCCCTTGGCGCTGGCCGCCTGGTGGATCGTTCGCGGCGCGGCTGCGGGCAAGTCCCCGCGCCAACTGGGGTCTGAGGCGAAGACGCACGCTGCTGAGGCTGCCGACGCGGTCCGCGGGTGGGGCGCCGCGACACCGCCGGCTCCAGCGCCTCCCCTGTCTGCGCCGTATCAGCCGACGTATCAGGCACCCCCGCCGTATCAGCCGTATCAGGCCACCCCGGTGTCTCACGCGACTCCCACGTCGCCCGCCGCCGACTCGCCCTGGGGGCATCTGCCGCAAGACCATCCGGCGCCGAT
>ERZ795062.3000-NODE-3000-length-10700-cov-15.523908_pt1 | contig 10700 bp, 9 predicted proteins | sample MGYA00375146_ERZ795062 | MGnify/ENA primary metagenome ERZ795062 (study PRJEB30191, sample SAMN05720281) | activated sludge metagenome | isolation source: Anaerobic digester | place: USA | collected 2015-07-16 ...
TTTTTAACCGGAAAGAGCAACGATAAAACGAGGGCAATAAAGCATCTTATATCGCATACATCATGATAATGATTAAGGTAATTAAGGTAATTAAAATAATAAATAAACTCCTTATTCAATCATTTTAAGAAATTCTTCTTCGGTAATGATCTTTATGCCGAGCTGATTGGCTTTTTCCAACTTGACAGGGCCCATATTTTCGCCGGCAAGAATATAATCGGTATTCTTCGATACCGAACTACTGACTTTGCCACCGTTTTGTATAATGAGAGCTTTGTACTCGTCTCGCGAATGCAATTTAAATATGCCGCTGATCACAAACGTTTTGCCTTTTAACTTATCGGTTTTGGGTTCAAGATTTTCTTGATTCAGTGAAAATTGCAATCCGTGAGAGCGTAATCGTTGCACAAAATCACGAAACGTAGGATTGGCAAAATAATCCTTCACACTTTGGGCAATACGCTCGCCTATGCCGTCAACAGCCATGAGGTCTTCGAGCGATGCCTGTTCCAACGCATCAATGGACGGAAAAGCCTGGGCAAGCTTCTGCGCTACCGTTTCGCCCACATAACGAATACCAAGCGCATACAAAACCCGCGGATAGGGAACCGACTTCGATTTTTCGATGCTCTTCAACAAGTTTCTGGCACTTTTTTCGCCCCATCGCTCAAGGTTTACCAGATCTTCAAACTTTAAGTTATATAAATCGGCTGCATCTTTTATCAGACCTTTGCTGTATAATAATTCGATGGTTTCGGGTCCCATGTCAATATCCATGGCTTTGCGCGAAACAAAATGCTGAATGCGGCCTTTGATTTGCGCCGGGCAACCTTCGATGTTCGGACAATAATAGATAGCCTCGTCTTCGTCGCGCACCAACGGAGTACCGCACTCGGGGCAATATTTGATAAACTGCACTTTTTCGCCTTCTCCGGTGCGGGCAGACTTATCTACTCCTGTTATTTTGGGAATAATTTCTCCCCCCTTTTCTACATATACCCTATCGCCAATATGTAGATCGAGGGCATTGATCATATCTTCGTTGTACAACGAGGCGCGCTTCACCAAAGTGCCCGACAACAATACGGGCTCCAAATTGGCCACAGGGGTCACTGCTCCCGTACGCCCTACCTGAAACGTAACCGATAAAAGCCGCGTCAAAGCTCTTTCGGGATTAAATTTATAGGCTATTGCCCAGCGGGGAAATTTTGAAGTGGCACCCAAACGCTCCTGTTGCTTCAGCGAATCGACTTTCAAAACCACTCCATCGATGGCAAAAGGCAAATTTTTGCGTTCTTCATCCCAATATGTAATGTATTCGAAAATTTCTTCCACTGTACTGCATTTTCTCATCTCTTCCGAAACGCGCAACCCCCATTTGCATGCATGGTTTAAATTCTCGAAATGACTGTCGCTAGGCAATTCGTCGCCCAAAAGATAATAAATAAACGATTCCAGCTTGCGACGGGCAACCTCGCGCGAGTCTTGCAACTTGATGGTACCTGCAGCTGCATTACGGGGATTGGCAAAAAGCGGCTCTTCCTGAGCTTCACGTTCTTTATTCAACTCTTCGAAAACCTTCCACGGCATGATGATTTCTCCCCGTGCTTCAATGGAAAAAGGAACATTATCCCCGTGAAGAACCAGAGGAATACTACGAATGGTACGCACATTATTGGTAACATCGTCTCCCCTGATACCGTCGCCCCGCGTCACCGCACGAATCAATTGCTTGTTTTCGTAAATCAAGGAAATGGAGACCCCATCGAATTTCAGCTCGCACACAATTTCAAAATCTTCATTCAACGTGCGTTTTACCCGATTGAAAAAATCGGTCACTTCATCGGGCGAATAAGTATTTTGCAGCGATAACATGGGGTAGCGGTGTTCCACCTGTTCAAACTCATTGGTGATGTCGCTGCCAACACGCACGGTAGGCGAATTGGGATCGTAATATTCGGGGTATTGAGCTTCCAGTTCCAGCAGTCTGCGCATGAGCCGGTCGTACTCGTAATCGGAAATGATGGGTTGTGCAAGAACATAATAATTGTAATCGTGCTCACGAATTTGCCTTCGCAATTCTTCAATCTCTTCTTTCGGGGTCTTCATATATCTCTATTTATAAGGAATAAAAAAACTGCCGGTAAAGATAGCTATTTTCCATCTATAGAAAATAAAAAAACCGACAACTGTAAAACACAATCGACGGTTTTTGCGGTTATTTTCGTTCTAATAACGGATTATCTCAACATGTTACTTTTTTATTTTGTTCGTGTTTTCTTCTACCCGAACAATAGTGGGTTCAAATGTTTTGGCTTCTTCGGGCGTCATCATGGCATAACTCATAATAATCACAATATCGCCCTTTTGAACTTTACGTGCAGCAGCGCCATTCAAACAAATCGTTCCCGATCCTCTTTCCCCGGGAATCACATAAGTTTCGAAGCGCTCGCCATTATTGATATTCATTACAGAAACTTTTTCGTTAACCATCAAGTTGGCTGCCTCGATGAGATCTTCATCGATGGTGATGCTGCCTTCATAATTGAGATCGGCATCGGTAACGGTTGCTCGGTGTATTTTCGATTTTAATACTTCAATATACATCATTTGATTTTTCTAATTTTTATACGAAATGTTATCGATTAATCGCACATCACCACAAAACACGGCAATGCACCCTACAATATATGCAGAATCGTTCCAATCCGAAACAGACTGCAACGTGTTTCCGTCTACAATATTAAAATATTCGACGCGTAAACCTTCAATTTGGTTTATTCGGTTTGTAACAAAATCAATGGTTTCCCGGATGCTTTTTTTACCGACGAAATCGGTACTGAGACGCAAGCTCCGATATATTTCGGCAGCCCTTTGACGTTGCTCATCCGATAATCGCAAATTGCGACTGCTTAAGGCCAAACCACTCTCTTCGCGAACAATGGGAACACCAATAATGTCTACCGGGATAGCCAATTGCCGCACCATCTCGCGCACGATAGCTAGTTGCTGAAAATCTTTCTCGCCAAAATAAGCTCTGGTCGGCTTTACAGCATAAAACAATTTGCTTACAATCTGCGCCACACCATTAAAATGCCCGGGGCGAAAACGGCCTTCCATAACTTTATCCAGCATTCCGAAATCGAAAACACGCGTATCCGGCTCGGGATACATTTCATCTACCGAAGGAACAAAAGCAACGGCAACACCTAAACTTTCGAGCAGTTTGCAATCGGCTTCCGAGTTACGGGGATAAAGACGAAAATCTTCTTTATCGTTAAATTGAGTGGGATTAACAAAAACACTTACAACAGAAACATCATTTTCGCCGACACATTGTTTCACCAACGCCACATGTCCTTCATGCAGTGATCCCATTGTCGGCACCAAACCTATCGATTTCCCCTCATCCCTGAAAGGCCGAAGAAACCGATCAAGTGCATAAACGGTCTCTATAACTTCCATTTTTATACGTTGTCAGAAAAACATGCAAAGCAACAAAATTTTTAGCACATAACGAAACTTCTTCTCAAAATATCCTCCACTTATTTATTATCATTTTAGATAAAAAATGATAAACCATTGAAAATAAGATAATAAAAAAAACAATCTTGATTTATTTTGTTATTATGCGAATTTTTTTTATTATCTTTGTACTGAATTTTAGATATATAGCCAAAATGAGTCAGAAAAAAGTTTTATTTATTGCACAAGAAATTTATCCCTATTTACCGGAAACACAAATTTCACTTACTGCTAGACAATTACCACAAGCTGTACAAGAAAGAGGGCATGAAATACGTACTTTTATGCCTAAATATGGCAATATTAACGAACGACGCAATCAATTGCACGAAGTTATCCGCCTCTCCGGGATGAATCTCATTATTGACGATACCGACTACTCACTTCTTATTAAGGTAGCATCCATTCAACCGGCGAGAATGCAGGTTTATTTTATCGATAACGAAGAATTCTTCCAAAGAAAAGGAACTGTAGTAGACAAAAGCGGTAAAGAATATGCCGACAACGACGAACGCAGCATTTTCTTTGTCCGCGGCGTGATGGAAACTGTTAAAAAACTCCGTTGGATACCCGATATCATTCATTGTCATGGATGGATGACGGCTCTGGCACCCCTGTACATCAAAAAAGGGTATGCCGACGATCCCTGTTTTATGAACTCAAAAGTAATTTATTCGGTTTACAATAACGGTTTCACTAAGCCGTTTCGTCCCAATTTCCTGAACAAACTGAAATTTGACGCTATCGGCGACAAAGAAATCGAAGCATTAGCCAAACGCGGCACTTTCGACTTCAATACGCTGACCAAATTAGCAATCGATTATTCAGACGGTATTATTCAGGGAAGCGAAGAAATATCGGACGAAATAAAAAATTATATTACCGATAAAAAAATCAAATTCCTGGGTTACGAGGAAGATTTTGACAAAAATGTAGAGGCAATCGAAAGCTTCTACGAAAAAATTGACCAATAATTTTTACGTCTATCACTTTTTTATCCCGTTATTTTTTCGGATATTTGCGCAGTTAAAAAACAAACTTTTGAAAACGGATGAAGTTCCAATCTCTATATAAACTGTTTTTTATCTCGTGCATGATAATAATTGCATCGTGCGACGATGCAATTAAAGAAATAGGATTGACCATTCAACCCGAAAATGATCGAATAACGATAGGCACAGACACGCTTGCTCTGCAAGCCTCCACAATAAAGGTCGACAAAATATTTGCAAAGACAAAAAATCCCATACTTGGCGAATATGTCGATCCTCTTTTTGGAATCATAAAATCGGACTATGTGGGCGAGTTTTACTATCCCGAAGGAGAATCTTTTCAGCCCGGAGCGGTTATCGATTCGGTAAGATTATCGCTTTTTTTCGATTCATGGGTGGGCGACTCGCTCGCTCCAATAGAAGTGTCGGTACATGAGGTCATAAAAACATTACCACAATACTACTATACCGATTTCGATCCCAAAGCATACATTTCTTCTACTCCATTGGGTAAAACACTTTTTACTGCAGCTAATGTAGAACTGTCGGAAGAAGAAAAAAAACAAACCGATTATCGAATGGCTGTCGTAAACCTACCCAATTCGATTGGGCAAAGGATGCTGGATAATCCGGACAGTTTGATCGATACTGAAACATTTAAAGATTTCTTCAAAGGTTTATACATCACAACATCGTTCGGTTCAGGAACCATAATTAAAGTTGCATATACCTTATTTTTCGTCCATTACCATTATCCCGGAAAAAGCTCGACTACCGGTGCCGATACCACGTTCACCGATTTTATACGACTGAACTTTTCTCCAGAGGTAACACAAATCAACTCTATCAAGAATAAAAATGATCAATTGTTGATCCCAACGGAAACGGAAACCTACATAAAAAGTCCGGCCGGAGTAAATACAGAGATTGTTTTTCCATTCTCTCGAATTTCAAAAAAACTGCAAACGCAAGCGTTAAATCAGGCTAATTTGAAAATATATGCTGTTCCCGATGACCAAACAAACCTGAAATTCAAACTGAGTCCGCCTGACTATCTATTATTGATCAACAAAGACTCGCTGAACGGTTTCTTTGAAAGAAGAAAAATGCCGGACAACATAACCTCTTTTTACGCAAGTTTTAACAAAACAGAATATTCCTACGATTTTTCCAACATCGCAGCGTTAATCAATCATTATAAAGAAGCTAACAATGGAGAAATTCCCGACCTAACCTACTATTTGGTTCCTGTGGATATTACCTTCACAACACAATCATACTATTACGGTCAAACGTATCAGATTCCTACAAATTTTTATAATTTGATGATTCCCTCAGCGGTAACTCTTAGCAAATCATTTGAAGATTTTAATCTGAAAATGATATTCAGTAAATTTTGATCATTTATCATCGAATAGATCGGGTCATATATCGGAAAACAAGGAGCCTTGCTTTTCAGCACGTTTCCTTCCGAGATGCTCGTAAGCCAGCTCGGTTGCTTCGCGTCCGCGCGGCGTACGCTTAATAAATCCCTCTTTAATCAAAAAAGGTTCATACACTTCCTCAATAGTTCCGGCATCGTCGCCTATGGCAGTGGCTATTGTGGTAATACCCACCGGTCCGCCTTTGAACTTATCGATAATGGTAAGTAAAATTTTGTTGTCGATTTCATCTAAACCGTAACGATCGATATTTAATGATTCCAACGCATACATGGCAATGTCCTTATCGATTTCTCCCGAACCTTTTACCTGGGCAAAATCGCGCACGCGGCGCAAAAGCGCGTTGGCAATGCGAGGTGTTCCGCGACTTCGCGAAGCAATTTCTCTCGCTGCATCATTGGCACACGCAATCTGTAAAATATCTGCCGAGCGCAACACAATACCGGTAAGCGTATCGGTATCATAATACTCCAAATGGAGGTTGATTCCGAAACGTGCACGAAGCGGACTGGTGAGCAAACCGCTTCGGGTAGTGGCGCCGACAAGGGTAAACGGATTGAGTTCGATTTGAATGGAACGTGCACTGGGACCTTTATCGATAATGATATCGATTCGATAATCCTCCATTGCACTGTACAAATACTCTTCGACCACAGGCGGAAGGCGATGGATCTCATCGATAAACAACACATCATTGGGCTCGAGCGATGTGAGAATCCCCGCCAAATCGCCCGGCTTGTCAAGAACGGGACCGGAAGTAACCTTAAGACCCACTCCCAGCTCATTAGCAATAATATTGGACAGGGTGGTTTTTCCCAATCCCGGAGGTCCGTGCAAAAGAACATGATCCAACGATTCGCCACGCATACGGGCAGCACGAACAAAAATTTTCAGATTTTCTACCACCTTGTCTTGCCCGTTGAAACTGTCAAACGTCAACGGCCGCACAGCGTTTTCAAACTCGCGTTCTGTTTCCTGTAGTTCACGGTTATTGCGTATATCGAAAGTATCTTCCATCATTTTTTAGTGTGTACAAAGATAACGATTTATCCCAATTTCAGGAAACCGATTGCTATTTTTGGGCAGACTTGCGCAACGCTTCGATATTTCGTTTCAACCCTTGAAATTTTGCCCTCTTCACCGCCGAATCACGAAACACCCGCCGAAAGGTTTCTTTATTCATTTTTTCTAGTTTCTCAAAGTCGAGCGATAAAAAATCATCCGACGGAAAAAATTCGGGCGTACAATGGGGAACAGCAAAACGATTCCAAGGACAAACCTGTTGACAGATGTCGCATCCATACACATTGTTCTGCAGACAGGGAATGACTGCCGGCTCTATCTCTCCTTTATTTTCGATGGTTTGGTAAGAAACGCATTTATTGGCATTGAGCCAATACGGCTTTTCGATGGCTCCGGTAGGACAAGCATCCAAACACTTACGGCAGTTGCCACACGAAAGTTTCAAAGGCTCGTCGTAATCGAGCTCCTTATCGATAATAAGCTCGCCCAAAAAGAAATACGATCCTTTCTGCGGAATAATGAGCAACGTGTTTTTCCCGATAAAACCCAAACCCGCTTTGACTGCCCAAAAACGCTCCAATACGGGAGCAGAATCCACAAAACAACGACCCCGCACTTCAGGAAAATGAAGTCGAATAAATCGGAAAAGGGCTTCCAGCTTATCTTTCATCACTTTGTGATAATCTTTTCCGTAGGCATAGTAAGCAAATTGCGGAACATGTGGAGGCAATTTTTGATGTGGGTAATAATTCAATGCAACCGAAATAATGGATCGGGCACCTTCGACCAATAAAACCGGATTGAGTCGTTTTTCGATATGGCGTTCCAGATAATCCATACCCGCATGACATTTCTCCGAAAGCCACTGCATATAATGCTCCTCCTCTCCACTATCGCCGGCCGGGCAAATGCCGCAGGCATCGAAACCCAACGATAAAGCATACGCCTTTATTTCTTCCGAAAAACGCATGAAGTCCTTTCAATCGAATTCAAAAATAGATATAAATTCCATAACATTAAAAAAGTTACGTATTTTTGCAAACAAAACGGACCAAAACTGCTCAATGGAAAATTCAACACTAAAAACAAAAACCGTCTCCTCGCTTTTCTGGAGTTTTCTCGACAAATTCGGGCAACAACTCATTTATCTGGCAAGCAGTATTGTGCTGATGAACATTGTGGCTCCCGAAGAGTACGGGATAATTGGCGCATTAACCGTTTTCATAGCATTCTCGGGGCTGCTCATCGACAGTGGTTTTGCCCGTGCGTTAATAAATCGAAAAGACATTTCCGAGAAGGAATACAGTTCGGTTTTTTATTTCAATATTGCCCTCAGTCTCGTTCTATATGTCATTTTGTTTCTGGTGTCGCCTTTTCTTGCACGTATTTTTCACGAACCACGCATCGAACCGGTCTCAAAAATCCTGTTTCTCTCGTTTGTATTCACTGCACCCGGCCTCATTCAGCAAACCTTGTTGATCAAAAAAGCCGACTTTAAAGGGCTGACAAAAGTAAATATTGCTGCTCTGAGCATTGGTGCATGTGTTGCTATCGTGATGGCAATCAAAGGATACGGCGTATGGTCACTGGTGGCTCAGACCGTGATTTACGGGTTTTCTCGTACCGTCTTTTTGTGGATCTATTCCAAATGGCGACCCATCGCCCATTTCAGCATAAAAGTGCTGCGCTCGTTCCTGGGATTAAGCAACAAATTGTTGCTTAGCGGATTAATCGGCGCTATATTCAATAACATTTATCCATCGATTATTGCCTTCTTCTATCCCCACTCCATGGATCAAGTGGGTTATTATGCTCAGGCCAACAAATATCAGGATATTCCGTTTGGCATTTTGTCCAATACTTTCCGCTCGGTTGCCATGCTGATTCTTTCTGAAATCAATCAGCAAATTGAGCGATTGAAACGAGTGGTAAGCAAAATGATGAAATCGCTTGCTTTTTTGGCTTTTCCTCTCGGTCTGTACATGATTCTTGCGGCCGAACCCGCCTTTGCTTTTCTTTTCGGAAATAAATGGAATGCTGCCGTTCCTTATTTCAAAGTACTTTGCTTAGGAGGCATGTTATCGCCTTTTTCTTTCATTTTGAACGAATTGTTTATTGCACGAGAAAAAGCCGATTTCTTTCTTGGGGTGGAAATCGTAAAACGAATTATTCTGGTGTTGCTGATTTTTTTGTTTTTCAGACAAGGCATTATGGGGCTGGCTGTCAGTTGGATAATCTACATGGCAATTACACTCCTCATTTCACTCATCTTATCGCAAAAACTCATTCGTTATTCTCTTGTCGATTTTCTGAAAGATGCATTTCCCTACTTACCGGTAGCACTTGCAAGCGCGGCCATCGGTTATGCAGTAAGCCGAGCCATACAAAATAATTTTCTCTATCTGTTGGTCAGTGCCACAATTATGGGAGGAAGTTATTGGCTGATATGCAGATTATTGAAACTCGAAATGACCAAAGAAATCAATGAATGGTTTTTATCAAAAAACAAAAAAGGAATATGAATGAAATGCCTGTTCCCATCCCAAAAATTTGCGTTATCATTGTATCCTATAATTTTGAACCGTGGATACCGCTTTGTCTGCCATCGGTAAAAGCCTCTACCCTACCCGCCACGGTTGTGGTGATCGACAATGCTTCGCAAGACCGTACCCGCGAAATCATCCGCTCCCAATATCCAGATATAGTGCTAATGGAAAACAACCGAAATCTCGGCTTCGGAAAAGCAAACAATCAAGGAATGAAATATGCATTGGATAACGGCTTCGACTATGTTTTCCTTCTCAATCAGGATGCACGGCTGCATCCCCGGGCGCTAGAAAGGCTAATTCTTGCAGCATCGCATAATACAGACTACGGTATCCTTTCGCCTATTCATCTCAACGGGAAAGGCGACCGGCTCGATTTTGGTTTTGCCGAATACACCCGTTTAACAAGCAAAGAAGAAATTGAGCAATTGCCCCACGAAGTAACAGAATGCACCTTTATCAATGCAGCCATGTGGCTCGTTCCAACATCGGTAATAAAAAAAATCGGAGGTTTTGCCCCGATTTTTCCCCATTACGGCGAAGACCGCAATTATGCCCAACGCGTACGCAAAAACGGCTACCGCGTGGGGTTTGTAAAGTCGGCCATCGGTTACCATCACCGGCAACAAAGGAAAATTTCTCCCAACGAATATTTTTACTCGGAGTACATCTATTTTTTAACCGAAGCCGTCAATCCCTACTATTCCTGTTTCAAAGCTTTTGCTTACAGTGTTCTTGCTGCTGCAAAAAAAGCATTTATATCCCTTTTCAAAGGAGAAATCTCTTCCTTCTCAAAATACATAACCATCGCTTCCCGTTTGATTGCCAAAACACCCGCCATTTACCGCACCCGCAAAGAAACCACCACACCAGGAACCCACTATTTGCAATAGAATCATATAGCCCACCGTTATTTCTCATAGAACAATATAGGTAGCGGGAACTAGTATATCACTGACCAACAAAAAACGGCGACGCGACCTTTCTAAATAAGACAGCATATGTAACAAGAACTCCTTATTGGCAAAAAGCAAATAAAAGAAAATTTCTGCTCTTACGCGAGCGTGAAATCCAGTTGTTTGCGTTCCAGATTGGCGCGTGCCACTATAATGGAAATCTGCTGCCCCAATCGGTATTCACGGCCGGTATGCCTTCCTATCAACCGATAATTT
>ERZ795062.3002-NODE-3002-length-10700-cov-4.138845_pt1 | contig 10700 bp, 8 predicted proteins | sample MGYA00375146_ERZ795062 | MGnify/ENA primary metagenome ERZ795062 (study PRJEB30191, sample SAMN05720281) | activated sludge metagenome | isolation source: Anaerobic digester | place: USA | collected 2015-07-16 ...
CAGCAGGTCGAGCGTGACCGGGCCATGGGCGCGCCGGCGAGGCAGGCTGGTGAGCGTGCGGGCCAGCCGGGTGACGCGCAGGTGCAGCTCCTCGGCGCTGAACTCGCAGCCCATGACCTCGCCGAAGCCCAGCGCCAGAAGGTGCGCGCGGGTGACTGTTTCGGGGATATTGGCCACCAGCACCCGCGCGCGCACCCGCGCCGAGCGGATCGCGATGGCGCGCGGCAGGTCAGCCAGCAGCAGCGGGAAGGGGGCTTCGGCGAGATCTTGCGGCAGTGCAGCCAGTTCCCAGCCCGCGGCCCGGAGATCGAGCCGGGGAGGGATGCGCCGCGCGCCCAGCCAGCCGAACTGCCTCATGCCCCCGCACTTTCGCCAGGCGGCCAACGGGGGCTGCCGGAAACGACGACTCCGGCCGCAGCTGCGACCGCCTGCAATCGTTATCGGAAGCGCGGCGGCGGGGGCAACGGCTTGCGGGGGAAAGTTATCCCCCCGCTCGCCCACAGGATCATGCGCCCGAGGTATTGACGCCGCGGCTGGACAGGAAGCGGCGGATGTTGCGCGCGGCCTGGCGCAGGCGCTGCTCGTTCTCGACCATGGCGATGCGCACGAAGCCTTCGCCGTCCTCGCCATAGCCCACGCCGGGCGCCACGGCGACCTCGGCCTCGGTCAGGAGCTGCTTGGAGAATTCCAGGCTGCCCATGTCCTTGAGCGCCGGGGGCAGCGGAGCCCAGGCGAACATCGAGGCCGGCGGGCTGGGGATTTCCCAGCCGGCCCGGCCGAAGGCCTCGACCATCACGTCGCGGCGCTTCTGGTAAAGCACCCGGTTGGCCTCGACGATATCCTGCGGGCCGTTGAGCGCGGCGCAGGCGGCGGCCTGAATCGGGGTGAAGGCGCCATAGTCCAGATAGGACTTCACCCGCTTCAGCGCCGCGATCAGCTTGGCATTGCCCACCGCGAAGCCCACGCGCCAGCCGGCCATCGAGAAGGTCTTCGACATCGAGGTGAACTCGATCGCGATGTCCTTGGCGCCCGGCACTTCCAGGATCGAGCGGGTCGGCTTGCCGTCGTAGTAGAGTTCGGAATAGGCCAGGTCCGAGATGATCCAGACCTTGTTTTCCTTCGCCCAGGCGACCAGCCGTTCGTAGAAGGCAAGGTCCACCGTCTCGGCCGTGGGGTTCGACGGATAGTTGACGATCAGGATCGACGGGCGCGGCACGGTGAAGCGCATCGCCCGTTCGAGCGATTCCCAGTACCGTTCGTCCGGCGTGGTCGGGACCGAGCGGATCGTCGCCCCGGCGATGATGAAGCCGAAGGTGTGGATCGGGTAGCTCGGGTTGGGGGCCAGCACGACATCGCCGGGCGCGGTCATCGCGGTGGCGAGGCTGGCAAGGCCTTCCTTCGAGCCCATGGTCATCACGACCTCGGTCTCGGGATCGACCTCGACGTTGAAGCGGCGGCCGTAGTAATTGGCCTGGGCGCGGCGGATGCCGGGAATGCCGGCCGAGGCGGAATAGCCGTGGGCCGAGGGCTTTTGCGCCACTTCGCACAGCTTGTCGATCACGTGGGCGGGCGGGGGCAGATCGGGGTTGCCCATGCCGAGGTCGATGATGTCCTTGCCCGCGGCGCGTGCTGCTGCCCGCATCGCGTTGACTTCGGCGATGACGTAGGGCGGCAGGCGCTTCATGCGGTAGAACTCGTCGTCCATGACTTTCACGTGTTTCCATGGTTGCTTGCGGCAACGGCGCCGCAGGCTGCGTCTCTAGGGGGATTGGGGCGCATAGGCAAATGCGCCGGTCATCCCTATTTGTCATCCGGCCTATTTGTCATCCGGGCGATGAGGGCTCTGCTGGCGCTTGCAGGCCGGCGCAGGTCGGCTATGCCATGACGATCGATCTCGGCGAGGAGTGTGTACGATGGCGAAGCGGGACGAATCAGGCATTACTCCACCTTCCCCGCCTCCCGCTCCTCCTGCTCCCCCGTCGCCGCCGGAAAACCTGTTCTCGGGCATGCTCCGCCTTCAGGGCGACATGACCCGCTCGGTGCTTTCCGCTTTCGGCGATCTTGCCGTGCCGGATTGGGGCAGCACGCCGCAGACCGCGCTGGTCGAACCCTGGCAGAAGCTGGCCGCCAATCTGCGCGACCTGTGGCAGGCGCCCACCGCCACCGCGGCGGCCGAGGCGGCCGGCGTGGCGCAATGGCTGGACCATCCCGAGCAATGGCGCGGCGTGGTCGAGGGCTGGTACAGCGCCCTGCCGCTGGCCGACGGCCAGACCCGCGAGCAGATGCTGGCCGATGGCCTGGCGCTGTGGGAAAGCCTGCTCAAGCGTTTCACCTCGGGCGAGGCGCCGGCCGCCGCCGACCTGCCGCGCAAGGATCGCCGCTTCTCCGATCCGCGCTGGCGCGAGCAGCCGGTCTTCGCGCTGCTCCACCAGTGCTATCTGCTCCTGTCCGAACAGCTGATGCGCCTGACCGACAAGGTCGAGGGGCTTGACGAAACCCAGCGCGAGCAGCTGGCCTTCGCCACGCGCACCCTGGTCGAGGCGCTGAGCCCGGCCAATTTCCCGCTGACCAACCCGGTCGTGCTGGATCGCATCGTCGAGACGCGCGGCGAGAATCTCGTCGCCGGGATGGAGCACCTGCTCGCCGATCTCGGCAAGGGCAAGCTTACCCATGCCGATGAGGGCGCTTTCGAGGTGGGCCGCAACCTGGCGGCCACGCCGGGCAAGGTCGTCCACGAGACGCCGCTTTACCAGCTGATCCAGTACACGCCGACCACGCCCAGCGTTCACGAGACTCCGCTGGTGATCTTCCCGCCGTGGATCAACCGCTTCTACATCCTCGATCTCACGCCCGAGAAAAGCTTCGTGCGCTGGGCGGTGGATCAGGGCATCAGCGTGTTCATGGTCTCGTGGAAGTCGGCCGATGCCAGCATGGCCGAGGTGGTCTGGGACGATTACATCCGCGCCCAGATCGAAGTGATCGATACGGTGCGCGCGCGCCTCAAGGTACCGTCGGTCGATGTGGTCGGCTATTGCGTTGCGGGCACCACCCTTGCGGCAACCCTGGCGATCCTTTGCCGCCGGGGCCAGGCCGACAAGGTGCGCAGCGCCACCTTCTTCACCTCGCAGGTCGATTTCGAGCTGGCCGGCGATCTCAAGGTGTTCATCGACGAGCGCCAGATCGCGGTGATCAACAACCTCGCCACCGACGGCTACCTCGACGGGCGCTATCTCGCCGCCACGTTCAACCTCCTGCGCAGTTCGGACCTGATCTGGAGCACGGTGATCCGCAACTACCTGCTGGGCGAGGAATACCCGGCTTTCGACCTGCTCTACTGGAATGGCGATACCACCAACCTGCCGGCGAAGTGGCACCAGTCCTATCTCAAGGATCTCTACCGCGACAACCTGATGGTCGTGCCCGACCGGCTCGAGGCCGACGGTACCCCGATCGACCTCTCGCGGATCACGGTTCCCTGCTTCATGCAGGCTGGCCGCGAGGACCATATCGCCCCGCCGCGTAGCGTCTGGCGGATGACCGAGCATCTTGCCGGCCCCTGGACCTTCCTGCTCGCGGGTTCGGGCCATATCGCCGGGGTGGTGAACCCGCCGGCGGCGAACAAGTACCAGTACTGGCTCAACCCGGCCGAGCGGTCTTCCTATGACGCCTTCGTGGCCGGGGCCGAGGAGCATCCCGGCTCGTGGTGGCCCTATTGGCTCGAATGGCTCAAGGCCCAGGGCCAGCGCGAGGTGCCGGCCAAGGGCAAGCGCGTGCCCGGCGGGCGCGGCGACAAGGTGATCGAGGACGCGCCGGGACGCTACGTCCGGACCCGTTGAACGCGGCCCCTTGCGACACGGGCCGGACGGTCATGTTGCAGTGCACAAAAACCCGTTGACAGTTATGCCGCGCTACGGCATTTGTGCACTGCAACATAAGTCTGCATCCCCGAATCGGGGCAGGCTTTCCGCTAGGGACCGCCACCATGGCAGACGAAGTCGAGATTTCCGCCGACCTCCAGGCTGAGGCTCCTGTCGTCGCGGCTGAGCCTGTCGTGACCGAAGCGGTCGTGGCGGCCGAGCCCGTCGTGGCCGTATCCGCCGTCAGCGCGCCGCTCGCCGATGCGCCGGCGGTCCAGGCTGCCCCCGACCTGAACCAGACCCCCGCTCCCGCGAAGCGCGGCCGCAAGCCGGGCCCCAAGGCTGCCAAGGCCGCGGCCGCGAAGGCTGCTCTTGCCGCGGCTACCACCCCGGTTGAGCCGGTGGTGGCGAAGGCTGCCCCGGTGCGCAAGCCGCGCGCCGCCAAGGTCGCCAAGCCCAAGTCCGCTCCCGCGCGCCGTCAGGCCAGCGCGGTCGCTCCCGTCACTCCAGTTCCGGCCGCCAAGCCCGCCCCGCAGGCTGCCGACATGCCCGCCGCCCGGCGTCGGGCTTCCGTCAAGCGTACTTCTTCGACCCTCGGTACGGGCAAGCCGAAGTTCTCTCAGTTCAAGGAATTCACCATGGCTACTCCGATCGATTTCTCCAAGTTCCAGACCGTTTTCGCCGACGTCCAGGGCAAGGCCAAGGCCGCCTTCGAGAAGGGCACTGCCGCTCTCGGCGAGGCCAATGAATTCGCCAAGGGCAACGTCGAAGCCCTCGTGGAATCGGGCAAGGTGCTGTCGTCGGGTCTGCAGGATCTGGGCGCGACCGCCGTTGCCGAAACCCGCGGTGCCTTCGAGGCGCTGACCACCGACGCCAAGGAACTGGCCGCCGCCAAGTCGCCGACCGAGTTCTTCCAGCTGCAGAGCGCGATCGTGCGCAAGCAGTTCGATGGCGCCGTGGCCCAGGCTTCGAAGAACACCGAAGCCTTCCTGAAGCTCGCCAACGATGCCTTCGCTCCCCTTTCCAGCCGCGTCACCCTCGCGGTCGAGAAGGTCAGCAAGGTCGGCTGATCCGGGCGGCGGGACGGCGGGGTTTCCCGCCTTTCGCTCCAGTGATGTTCTGACGGGCCGGGCGGCAATTGCGTCGTCCGGCCCGTCGTCTTTTCAGGAAAGCGGGCAGCGCACTTGTCTGCGTGGCGCGAGATACGATATTCTTGGCCGACATGATTCCCGCTTCTGCCACCTGTCCTGCTGCTCCGCGCAGCCCTTTCCCTCACGCCGGTGAACGGCTTGCGGTGCGCGCCGGCCCCGGCGACGGTTCGGGGGAGGGGGATGGCAACCATTCCGACCACGATGGCGCCGGCGCCGATATCGGCCTCGCCACGCGGACCAGGGCCAAGCCGAAGAAGCCAAGCCAGTTCCGCGTGCTGATGCTGAACGACGATTACACGCCGATGGAATTCGTCGTGATCGTGCTCAAGCGGTTCTTCCACATGGACCTGGAGCAGGCCACGCGGGTCATGCTCCATGTCCACCAGAAGGGCGTCGGGGTCTGCGGGGTGTTCCCCTATGAAATCGCCGAGACCAAGGTGAACCAGGTGATGGACTTCGCGCGGAAGAACCAGCACCCGCTTCAGTGCACGCTGGAAAAGGCCTGAGCGGGCGGCGCCAGCGCCGCCCGAGGCCGTTTCCGGTCTGGCCCTTGATCTTTAGCTGATCGTCGTGCCGAACAGGCTGCCCGCCGCCCAGGTGGCGGCCATGGCGGCAGCGCCCCAGAAGGTCACGCGGGTCACGGCGCGGCCGATGTTCGCTCCGCCGGCGCGGGCGCCCAGCATGCCCAGCAGCGCCAGAAACAGCAGCGAGGCCAGGGCCAGGCCACGGCCCATGTTCTCAAGCGGCAGGGCCGAGGCGATCGCCAGCGGGAGCGAAGCCCCGGTGGCGAAGCAGATTGCCGAGCACGCCGCCGCCTGAACGGGCCGGGGGCGATGGAAATCGGCAAGGCCCAGCTCATCGCGGGCATGGCTGGCCAGCGCATCGTGCATGGTGAGGGCATGGGCCACTTCCTGCGCGAGATCCGACGAGAGCCCGCGCGCGCGATAGATCGCCGCCAGCTCATCAAGCTCGGCCTCGGGATGGCGCACCAGTTCCTCGCGTTCGCGGGCAAGGTCGGCGGCCTCGGAATCGGCCTGGCTGGCCACCGCGACATATTCTCCCGCCGCCATCGACATGGCGCCCGCGACCAGCGCGGCAAGGCCTGCCAGCAGGACCTGCCCCTCGCTTCCGGCGGCGGCGGCCACGCCGATCATCAGGCTGGCGGTGGAGACGATGCCATCGTTCGCCCCCATGACCGCCGCGCGCAGCCAGCCGGTCCGCTGGACCGCATGGCTCTCCATCGTTGTCATTTCCACATGCATCCTTCCGGGTCTTTCTTATTAATCCCGGCGCCCGCCGCGCATGATACGCACCTGCGGCCGCATTTCCAGCCTCTTCGCAAGGTTGGCACGGGAATTCTCGCGGGGCGGGGTTGCCGCGCCTTGCTTCGGCCGGGCGGCTGGCCTAGGCACCGTGGCTGGCCCCCCCAGAGCCGAGCGCCGGTTTGAAATTCATCCCCGCCATTGACCGCTATATCTTCCGGCTGGTGCTGATGCCCATGCTGGCGGTGTTCCTTATCGCCGCCATGCTGCTGATGCTGGACAAGATGCTCAAGCTGTTCGACTTCGTCGCCAGCATGGGCGGGCCGGTGAGCGTGGTGTTCCGCATGCTGGCCAACATGCTGCCCGAATATGCCAGCCTCGCGATCCCGCTGGGGCTGCTGCTGGGCACACTGCTGGCCTTCCGCAAGCTTGCCACCACCAGCGAACTCGACACCATGCGCGCGGTGGGCCTGTCCTACACCCGGCTGCTGCGCATGCCCTATGCCTTCGCGATCGGGCTGGCCGTGCTCAACTTCGGGATCGTCGGCTATTTCCAGCCGCTTTCCCGCTACTATTACGAGCAGCTCTATTTCGAGCTGCAGAGCGGCGCGCTCGGGGCCTCGATCAAGGTGGGCGAGTTCACCACCCTGGCCGATCGCATGGCGCTGCGGATCGAGCAGAGCCGCGAGGACGGGCGCCAGTTGCTCGGCATTTTCGCCCGCGTCGCCGACAGCAAGGGCCAGGTGCTCTCCGTCTCGGCGCGCGAGGGGCGCTTCCTCGCGCTCAAGGAAAATCCCGATACGGTGGTCCTGCGGCTCACCGATGGGCAGATCATTCAGGAACAGCCGGGGGCCAGCCCGCGCGTGCTCAGCTTCTCGCGCCACGACCTGCCGATCGATCTGCCCTCGGTCGAAGCCTTCCGCAAGCGCGGCGGCAAGGAGCGCGAATACATCCTGCCGGAACTGCTGCGGATCGGCTGGAATGCGCAGGTTTCGCAAAGCGTGCGCAATTCCACCCAGGCCAGCTTCAATTACCGCATGGTCGAAGTGGTGATGATGCTGATGATGCCGCTGCTGGCCGTGGCGCTGGCCGTGCCGCCCAAGCGCTCGTCCTCGCCATTGGGCGTGTTCGTCGCCATCGTCATGGTGGTCGCCTATCACAAGGTCAACGAATACGGGCAGTCGGTCGCCGCGCTGGGCCGGATGGATCCGCTGCTGGCGCTGTGGGGCCCCTTCGCGCTGTTCGCCGTGCTGATCGGATGGATGTACTGGCGCATCGCCTATGTCCCCGGCGGCCAGCCGATCGGCGCGCTGGAACGCTTCGCGGCCGGCCTCGGCAAGGTGCTCAAGCGGTTCTGGCGCCGGCACCCCGGTGCGCGCAAGCTGGCAGGAGTAGGCGATGCAGCTTGAGTTCTTCCCCTCGCGCACCCTGACGCTCTACCTCGTCAAGCAGTTCGCCACGCGCATCTTCGGCATCCTTATCATGCTGGTGCTGGTCCTGCAGATGCTCGACCTGCTGTCGGAAAGCGGCGATATCCTGGCCTATCCCGGCAACGGCGAGGCCCAGCTGTGGACCTATATTTCGCTGCGCACGCCCCAGTTGATCGCGCGGTTCCTGCCCTATTCGGTGCTGCTGGCCACGATCCTGACCCTCGCCACGCTGAACCAGAACAGCGAAGTGGTGGCGATGAAGGCCTCGGGCATGTCGGCGCACCAGGTGCTGGCGCCGCTGCTGATCACCGCCGTCGGCATCGCCGCGATCAGCTTCGCCTTCAACGAACGCGTCGTCACCCGTGCCAATGCCACGCTCAAGGCGTGGCAGGCGAACGAGTGGGGGCCGATCCCGAAGGAGACCGGGATCGTCCTCAACGTCTACCTGAAGGATGGCAACAACATCCTGCTGGCCCAGAAGATCACCGGAACCGGGCAGGCCATGCGTATGACCGGGGTGACCTGGTACGAGCGCGATCCGCAGATGACGATCACCGGCGTCGTCCATGCCCGGCAGGCCACCTATGCCGGCAATGGCTGGCAGCTTGACCAGCCGGTGCGGTTCGACGTGACGAGCACGATGACCCGCCCGCTCCCCGCGCTGACGGTCGCCCCGTCGGTCACCCCGCGCGAGGTGGAACTCAGCCGGATCGATCCGGAAGGGCAGGATTTCAGCCAGCTCGCCAAGACCATCAACTCGCTGCGTGCCTCGGGCCGCAACACCGATGAGCTTGATGGCAAGTGGTGGCACCGCTTCTCCGGCCCGCTCGCCGCCCTGCTGATGCCGCTGCTCGGCGCCACGGCGGCCTTCGGCCTTGCCCGCTCGGGCCAGCTGCTGGTCCGTTCGGTCACCGGCATGGCGCTGGGCTTTGCCTATTTCGTGATCGACAACGCGGCGCTCGCGATCGGCAACTTCGGCGGTTATCCGCCGCTGGTGGCGGCCTGGGCGCCGTTTCTGCTGTTCTTCTGCATCGGCGAGGCCGTGCTGATCCGGACCGAGGAGTAGCCGGGCCAGGCCCGGCGGGTCAGGCTTGGTCCGTCAGGCTTCGCCGGGCGTCCACACGATCATGCGCGGCTCGCGGCGGCCCATGGTGCTGCGGGCGATCCGGCCGATCAGCATCCACAGCCCCGGATAGGTCGCGCCGGTGTAGGTCGAACCCTCGCCCAGGCGGGCGACAAGGCGGCGGTGCGCCTCGGGCAGCGAGTGGTAGGGCAGGCTCGGCAGGAGGTGGTGCGTGGCGTGATAGCGCAGGCCCACCGGCGCCCACAGTTCGGCCCAGATGCCGGGCGGGGGGACGTTGACCGAATCGAGGTACTGCGCGGTCACCGTCATCGGTTCGCCTTCGTTCTGCCAGAGGTGGGCGACCAGCGTGCGCAGCTGGTTGAGCAGGGCGACGGCGGAAACCACGCACAGGCCCGTCAGCAGCGGGCGCCAGCCGAAGCGCAGGGCGAGGGCGACCAGCGTGAGCGCCCACACCGCGCCGCCCAGTTCCTGCCAGAACACCATGCGCGCGAAGTCGCCTTCGGGCGCGCGGCGGCGGAAGGCGGGATTGATCGCCAGCGCCGAGGCGCGCTCCCACACCAGCTTGCGCAGGGGCGGGATCGCCGCGCCCAGCGGCACCAGCACGGCAAAGCGGAACAGCAGCGCGAAGGGCAGGGCCAGCGCGATCAGGATGAAGCCGGGCAGCGACCACGGCTTCATCAGCGCCAGCGGCAGGTATTCCGGATCGTCGGCCGTGCCATAGCGGGTGCGGGCGTGGTGCAGGCTGTGCACGTTCTCGTACATGAACGAGGGGGTGAGCAGGGGCACACCCACCAGCACGTTCCACGCGAAGCGGAAGCCGGGCAGAGCCGTGCGGTGGATGTGGGTCAGCTCGTGGATGAACAGCAGCGCGCGGTAGAGCGCGAGCACGGCCACCACCGCGCAGGCCAGCGCCGCCCAGCCCGGCAGCATGATCGCGCCTGCCAGCGCGCCATAGCCGATGGCGGCCGAAACCAGCATGTCGGGCCAGTAGATCGCGCTGCGCGCCGTGTTGATGTCGCGCGTCAGTTCGGCGGCGGCGCGCAGCATGGCCATGTCATCCGGGATCGGCGCCATGGCTGGCTGGCTTGCGGAAGAAGCGGGGGAATTCATGCGGTTCTTTCCAGATCAGGCCCCAGTTGGGCACAGCGCGCGCAGGCCGGGCAGCCCCGGTTTCGCGTTGCCGGACAATGCCACGGTTGACAAGCTGCCACCCGCGCGGACAGGGCTCATTGACCTTGGACAAGGAGACGAGCCGTGCCTGCGCCTGAGATAATCGTTGTGCCGGTCACAACCAAGGCTGAACGAAAGACCTTCGTCGATCTGGCCTACCGCCTCAATGCCGGTGATCCCAGCTGGGTGCCGCCGCTGCGGATGGAGGCGATGGAGCTTGTCACTCCGGGCAAGAACCCGTTCTTCGAACACGCCGATGTCCAGTATTTCCTCGCCCGCCGTGGGCCTGAGGTGGTCGGGCGCATTTCGGCCCATATCGATCATCTCGCCATCGCCATGCCGGCCGAGCAGGGCATGGGCCCCGGCGTGGGCAACTGGGGCATGCTTGAGGCCACCGACGAGGCCGTGGCCCACGCGCTGATCCGCACGGCGGAGGACTGGCTGCGCGCCAAGGGCATGACCCGCGTGCTGGCCCCGCTGTCGATGTCGATCTGGGAAGAGCCGGGCCAGCTCGTCCAGGGCTTCGATCATCCCCCCACCGTGATGATGGGGCACCAGCCCGAACGCTACCGCGACTGGATCGTTGCGGCCGGTTACGAGCCCGCCAAGACGCTCTACACCTACGAGCTCGACATCACGAAGGAGTTCCCCCCGCTGATCCAGCGGATCGTGGCCTCGGGCGAGAAGAACCCGCGCATCCGCGTCCGCAACACCAGCAAGAAGCACTTCGACGAGGAAGCGCGGCT
>ERZ795062.3008-NODE-3008-length-10679-cov-13.615964_pt1 | contig 10679 bp, 6 predicted proteins | sample MGYA00375146_ERZ795062 | MGnify/ENA primary metagenome ERZ795062 (study PRJEB30191, sample SAMN05720281) | activated sludge metagenome | isolation source: Anaerobic digester | place: USA | collected 2015-07-16 ...
CTGAAGGCAATTGATCAGAAGCAAAAGAAGCGTAACCACTATTTCTTACCACTCTTTTATTTTCAGGAGTTGTTTTAGTAGGGTCTACAAGTTGTCTGTTTACTGTAGTTCCGTTTGGAGCGTATACATTGCAAAGTAAATTTACTGGGAACTCTGCATTATTCACCTGAACTAAAGCTCCAATTAACGGATCAATAGAAGAAGATAATTGAGACAAAGTAATCACTTTAGGTACAATTTTCGCTTTAGGATCACAAGATCTCACTAAGTGATTCCCTACTAATTTTTCTGGAATTCTACCAAATTCACTAGTATTGGTTACAGGATCTATGTTCATATAACCCACTTGTAAAACGTTACCATATTTACCAAAAGCTAAACCTTTTAGTTTGATGTATACTTTAGAACCTTGAGGATAAGAAGTATAAGTACTTACTGCATCTACACTTACTACTAAACCTTGAGTAGGGTTTTCTGGTGCATCTTGTAAATAAATCGTTTTATAAACGTTTCCAGATTCATCAGAAGAAGAAACATATCCTTCTATAATGATATCTTCTGTAATGGTAACATTATTTGTTGATGCTAAAGCAAAAGCTGCTTTTACCTCAGCAATCGTTTTAGTAGGTGTTAAATCTTGACACTTTCCTTGTAAATCTGGTGTCGAATAAACATCATCTTGTACACAACTGGTTAAAAAAACCGTAAGTGACAAAATGAAAATTCTTATAATTGAAAAATATTTTTTCATGTTTTAATATTAATAAAATTAAAATCTTAAATAAACATTAGCAAAGAAAGTAGTTCCTCTGTCATACCATAATTTCGGACCAAATAATGAAACTGGCGAAATTACATTATCTACATATGATTCTGTGAAGTTAGATTTTCTACCTTGTTCAAAACCACCTGTTACATAATCTCTATTGTTTAGGATATTGTTTACACTTAAACTTAATCCCATTCTATATTTACCTAATAAGAAAGACTTACCAACATTTGCGTTAAGCATAAATTGGTCATCAAATTTCTTTTGTTTGTTTAGTGCATCTACATCACTTTGAGTAACTACTTCACCAGTAATTGGGTGAATATAGTTATCACCAGTTTCTGGGTTTGTATAGAAGTTTGGAGTTCTGTTTAATGCAGAGAAATCTAAATATTGGTCCATTAAATAGTTTGCAGACATACCAAACCACCAGTATTTAGGTGAATTATATCTGAAGCTTAATGAAGCCGCTTTTTGTGGAGTTCCAGCAATTTTATTTCCTTTAAGTTTTGCAGTTCCGATTTCGTCATAACCATTAGGATATAAATCTGAATCAATAGAAACATACGCAGTAGGATTATTATTGATGGTATAATCACCATAGCTTACTACTAACACTGAGGTTAAAGTAGGTGAGATTTTTACATCTGCAGCAAATTCTGCTCCCATGTATTTTTTCTCAATTCCTGATAAGATTTCTGCCACGAAAGCATCTTGTGCAGTTGCATCTGTACCTAACTGAATACCTTCTGCAAAATATCTAGAAATTTCTGTAGAATTTTTGATTGAAGTATAGTAACCTGTTAATCTTAGTTTAAGAACTTGACCTCTTGTAATGTAACTAAAATCAGAAGAAGTGATTTGTTGGTTCTCTAAGTTTGGTGTTACAAAATCATTTACTCTTGGGTTAATGAAAATTTCGTTCAATGTAGGTGCTAATGTGAAATAAGCTCCGTTTGCCACTAAGAAATTTCTACCATCAATTTTATAAGTAAGTTTACCTTTTACTCCATAGTCTAGAGAATTGTAAACATCACTTTTCCCTTTAGAATTATTTACATAGAAGTGGTTTCTGTAATGACCATCTCTAAATGATTCTGAGTAAGAAGAGAAACCAGATAATACAAAGTTCCATCTTTTTAAATCTAATTCTGTAGAAATATTTAATGCAGCTGCATCTCTATTAAGTAGGTAAGAATACTGTGTTCTGTCTCCTTCATAAACTTTAGTATTAGCTCTGTCTAAATTATAAGGTTTATCTCCACCGAATGCATCTAAATTATTTGCATAAGCAGCACCTAATAAATCTTTAATTCTTCTAAAGTTATCAGATCTAAGATTTTGGTAGTTAAAGTTTACATTTAATTTCCAGTTATCTTTTAATCTAGTATCAAAGTGAGAAACAAAATTTAATGTTTTATCTCTATTCACATCTTCTACCATTGTATATCTCGCGCCGATTTCAAGATTTCTCAAATTCACATCATATAAATGGTCCCAATCAATCTGTTGTCCTGCTTTATCTTGTCTCCAATTGTTTACTGCGTCGTTATACAGTGGTGAGTACGCAGCCAGTTCTACATCAGTAATGCTATAACCTCCATCACTAGTACCATAAGTAGCTGGAGCAAAAATGTAGCTTGGTAATTTTCTGTAGTAAGTTGGATTAGGATCTGTAGCATGGAACCAGTCTAATCTACTTCTAGCATCTTCGCCTTGTTGGTAAGAGAAAGTAGAATTTAAATTAGATGATTTTCCGATTTTCCAGTAGTGAGCCATTTGGAATACAGGTTCGAAAACTTTTCTAATTCTAGAATTTCTTTTCTCACCTTCATGCCATCCCCAATAAGAGTTGTAGTTTTTACCCGCTAAATCATATACTTCTTGTGTATTTGGGCTGTTAGAACCTCTGTAAGTTGGTGAACCAAATGCTGTAAAGTTAAGAGCATGTCTTTCTCCCAATCTTTTTTCTACAGATAAGAAATATGCATAAGCATCTTGATAAGTACCTTCTATCACCCCTTCTTCTGCCCATCTTCTACTTGCTGAGAATGTATAAGCCCATCCTTTTTTGTTAAGTCCACTGTTATAAGTAGCCATTGCTCTGTGGAAATAGCTTCTATTAGTAAAAGAATATGCTAATGAAGTTCCTTTTCTATAAGAAGAAGCTCTAGTATTGTAATATGTTACACCACCTAAGTTACCAAACGTGAATTCTGAAGGAGTAAGATTTTCTACATTTTCTTGAGGATATCTTGTTACGTCATTAAGACCTCCCCAGTTACTGAAATCTACTCTACCGTCATCATTTTTAGACATAGAAACACCGTTGAATAAAATATCTTCAAAACGATTATCTACACCTCTTGGTCTAAACCAATATGCTCCTAGCTCAAATGCTGCTGCATTAGCAAAAGCATCTCTACCAGAGCTCAACAAACCTACAGTAGGTTGAACGCTACCGTTTTCTGAATCTTGAGTATCAGAATCATCAATGGTGATAACTCCTAGATCTGTCATATCTAGCGAAGGAGCAAGAGAAATAGAACCTAAGTCTTTTTTCTTCTCATTTGCATTAACATCAAATTCAATAATTTTGTGTTCAAAGCCAGGCTTCGAAATTGTAATGGAATAATGTCCCGGTTTCATATCCACCAATTGGAAGTAGCCAATTTTATCAGCCGTAACATCATTGTCTGAATCTTTCAAATCAACTTCAGCATTCTCTACTGGTTTGCCTTGTGCATCTTTTAGATAGGCATAAACTGTAGTTTGCGCTTGTAGTGCTGAGAAAGAAAGTATCCCAAATATTGAGATAATTGATAATTTCTTAATCATAACTTATTTTATTTTTTTCCTTCTTTACAATAGTGAACTATTGAACCTACAAATTTATGTGAAATTTCCTTTACTTTAACTTTTTTTAATCTTTTTTTCACAAAAATTAAACCTAATAATTGTCATATTTTTTTTAATATTGTTTAATATCATGCTAATCTGGCATTTTTTTGGATATATATTTGCAAATAATTATATGCGTTATTCGAACTAAATGATTTAAATTTGTAACCCACTTTTTAATTTTATAAAATGAGAAAATATTTTAGCCTTATTGCAATAGCCATTTTCTTTATAGGATTTGCTCAAAAACCACAAGTTCAGGTTAAAAGAGCTACTATTGCTTTCCTAAATGTAGAAAACCTTTGGGATACCATTCCTTCTGCTGATTACATTGATGGAACCTTACCTATCAATCACCCAAATTTCCATAGAAGCGTACCTATTGATTCTCTTAAATTTTTACCTGTAACAGAAGAATATAAAGGTCAATGGAGCGACGAATTACTTATCGGAAAAAAAGTAATCAGATACCAGAACTTAGCAGATGATTTCACTCCAAAAAGTGCTAAAAACTATAATTCTAAAGTTTACCAAACTAAACTTACCAACGAAGCAAAAGTAATATCTGAGCTAGGATATCAATACACCAAAACTTTACCCGCAATTGTAGGTTTAATAGAAGTAGAAAACAGACAAGTTGTTCAGGACTTAATTAAACAACCTGCGCTTAATAAAGTAGAATGGGGAATTGTACATTACAATTCTTATGACGCGAGAGGAATAGACGTAGCTGTAATTTACCAAAAGAAAAGATTTACCGTAACAGATTCTTACAAAAAAGAAGTGGTAAATTATAATGACGAAGGCAGAAGAAGTTACACCAGAGATGTTCTGGTAGTAAAAGGTTTATTAGACGGAGAAAAAATAGCTGTTTTCATGAACCACTGGCCAAGTAGAAGTGGTGGCGAAGCGGCATCTGCACCAAGAAGAAATGCTGCTGCTGCAGTTTTAAAAGCAGAAATGGATAAAATAAGAGCCGAAGAACCAGACAGACTTCTTTTTGCAATGGGTGACTTTAATGACGACCCTGTAAATGTGAGTTTAACTAAACATTTAGGAGCTGTAGGTGATAAAAAAGAATTATCAGAAGAAAGACCTTACTATAATTTAATGTATAAAATGTTCAAAAGCGGTGTAGCATCATTAGGTTACAGAGACGCTCCGAACTTATTTGACCAAATTATCGTATCTAAAAACGCTTTATCTGATACACTTCAAAAAAATTACAGTGTTTACAAAGCTGAAGTATTCGCTCCTTCTTACCTCATCACACCAAATGGACAATACAAAGGTTATCCTTTCCGTTCTTGGGCTGGAGATACTTTTACAGGAGGTTACAGTGATCACTTCCCTTCTTTAGTAGTTTTACAAAAAGAATTTACACCAGCTCAATAAGCTGTAAATAAATAAAAATTAGACCGCTTCAATTCTTTTGGAGCGGTTTTTGTTTTTTATGATTAACTTTACTTTAAAATAAAACCACCTCATCATGAAAAAATTAATTCTAATTATTGCTACAATATTTTTAATTATCAGTTGTAGTAGCCCACAAAATATTGCTAAAGATGCCAATAACCAGACTGCAATGAAGCCAGAGAAAAATGATGATGGAGAATGGGATTTAGACGTAATCGATACTCAATATGATTATTTCTTAAACGCCATTGCAAAACCAATGAGCTTTTACTCCGAAGAATATTTGAAATCTAGAAACACTTTCCTTGTAAACGAATGGAACAGTTATTACTACTCTGGAAGATATAGAAACATCATAGAATCTTCTATTGACTATGACCCAAATGAAAAATACGGCTTAAAATTCGAGTATAAACTGTATCAGGTTTTTGCTTATGTACAATGGAAATACGGTCTAAAACTACAAGGTTTAAGCATGACAGAAGTAAGATAATTTCTAAAATGTAGAAAACAAAAAAAGGTTCAGAATTACTCTGAACCTTTTTTATTGAAATTAAAAGTGATTATAATTTATTATAATTTTCTTCTACTTTATCCCAGTTGATTACTTCAAAAAATGCTGAAACATAATCTGGTCTTCTGTTTTGGTAATGCAAGTAATAAGCATGTTCCCAAACGTCTAAACCTAGAATTGCAGGATTTCCGCAACCCACTCCTGGCATTAAAGTATTATCTTGATTAGCCGAAGAACAAACTTCTAAGCTACCATCTTCTTTTTTACATAACCAAGCCCAACCAGAACCGAATCTTGTTTTAGCAGCCGTAGAAAAATCTTCTTTGAATTTTTCAAAACCACCATAAGCTTCGATAGCTGTTTTTACATTTCCTACAGGCTCTTTGCTTCCTCCTGGAGTAAGAATTTCCCAGAAAAGCGTGTGATTAAAGTGACCACCACCATTATTTCTAATAGCAGGAACATCAGAAGCTGTTTTACAAATTTCTTCTATTGTTTTTCCTTCGTGCTCTGTACCTTTTATAGCATTGTTTAGGTTATCTACGTAAGCTTGATGATGTTTTGTATGGTGAATTTCCATAGTTCTTGCATCAATTACTGGTTCAAGAGCATCATAAGCATAATTTAATTTTGGTAATTCGAATGACATAATGTTTATGTTTTTAAATTTCTCCAAAGATAAAAATTCTCATCATACTTTCATTTATAATTTTTTTTAAAAATTTTATACTTAATATAGATGAAACCAAATATTACCTTTCTCACAAAAAAAGAACACGCAAAATGCGTGTTCTTACTTTTTAACTAAATATTTTATACTCAGAGTCTTTTATCTATTCATAGACATTAAAAACTCTTCGTTATTTCTAGTGGTTTGCATTTGTTTTTGTACAAATTCCATTGCTTCTAGAGGATTCATATCTGCTAAATATTTTCTAAGAATCCACATTCTTTGTTGCGTAACATCATCATGCAATAAGTCGTCTCTTCTGGTAGAAGAAGCCACTAAATCTACAGCTGGGAAAATACGCTTGTTAGAAATTTTTCTATCCAACTGAAGTTCCATGTTCCCCGTTCCTTTAAATTCTTCGAAGATTACTTCGTCCATTTTAGAACCTGTATCAATAAGTGCAGTCGCAATAATGGTTAATGAACCTCCGTTTTCTATTTTTCTAGCAGCCCCGAAAAATCTCTTTGGTTTGTGCATAGCATTCGCATCTACACCACCAGAAAGCACTTTCCCTGAAGCTGGCGTTACAGTATTGTAAGCTCTTGCCAATCTCGTGATAGAATCTAATAAAATCACTACATCATGACCACATTCTACCATTCTTTGCGCTTTTGCCAAAACCAAATTCGCTACTTTCACGTGTTTTTCTGCAGATTCATCAAATGTAGAAGCAATTACTTCTGCATTTACACTGCGTTCCATATCTGTAACTTCTTCTGGTCTTTCGTCAATCAAAAGAATCATCATATATGCTTCTGGATGGTTCGCCGAAATAGAATTTGCAATTTCTTTCAATAGCATGGTTTTACCCGTTTTTGGTTGGGCAACAATCATGGCACGTTGTCCTTTACCAATCGGAGCAAAAAGGTCTACAATTCTGGTAGAAATCGTAGCATTTTTCCCTGCTAAATTAAATTTTTCTTGCGGGAAAAGCGGCGTTAAGTATTCAAACGCTACTCTGTCTTTTATAAAGTCTAAATCTCTACCATTTACTTCTAAAGCTCTCTGTAGAGAAAAATATTTTTCGCCTTCTTTTGGTAATCTTACAATTCCTTTTACAGAGTCACCCGTTTTAAGTCCATAATTTCTGATTTGTTGTGTAGAAACAAATACATCATCTGGTGAAGAAATGTAAGAAAAGTCTGCTGAACGAAGGAAACCGTAGTTGTCTGGTAAAATTTCTAAAACACCTTCTACTGTTACAATATTGTCAAAGTTAAAATCTTTTTTAGGTGGATTTTCTTCGGTGTTTTCTTGGTTTCCGTGAGATTGATTTTGATTTTGGTTATTTTGAGCACCATTTCCGTTTTGATTACGGTTTTTATTTTTTTGTTGATTTTGCTGATTCTGTTGGTGCTGTTTTTGCTTTTGCTGATTCTGTTGCTTCTGCTGATTTTGATGAGAAGCAGCCTGTGGAATTTCTGGCTCCGCATCTTCGGTCTTTGCGACTACTGCAGTTTCTGTGGTTTCTGCAGTAACTTCTGTCTCTGTAGCTTTTTCTTCTGTTTTAGGAGCAATTCTTTTTCTTTGCTTTTTAGAAGAAGTATTTGCTTCCGCAGGTTTTTCTGCTGCTTCTACTTTCGGTTCTGTTACTTCTTCAGGTTTCGCTTCAGGAGTAGTTTCTTCGAAGAGTTCTGCAGGTTTTTCTACGGTTTTAGTCGCTACTTTCTTTTTTGCAGGAGCTTTCGCTTTAGGTTTTGGAGATTCTTGTTTTTCTTCCATAGTATTTTCGGTAGCGTTAAAATATTCCTTTGTTACTTTCGGATTAGAAGCTTGGAAATCTAAAATAGCAAAGACGATGGTTTCTTCAGTACTATTTCTAGGAATTTTAACGCCTAAATCTTTTGAGATTTTGGTCAGTTCCGATAAGGACTTAGACCTTAACGTTTCAATATTAAACATAAAATATGTGAAAAAGTTGTAATAATATAAGTAATTGTAAGTAAGAAAGTTGAATCAGGCGATTCTTCTTTTTTGCTGAACTTGTTACTTGCAAATCTACACTTTTTTTGACAAATACAAAAAAATAAATTATTTTTGCACTGAAATGATACAGAGAATACAAACTATATTTTTACTAATTGTAGTATTGGCGCAAGTTGCACTGCATTTTACAGGGTTAGATGTAGCGCTTTTTGGCAGTATTTATGTCATTGCTACCCTAAGTTTAGTATCATTTTTATTGGCTTTACTATCTATTTTCAGTTACAAAAAGAGAATGAGACAGATTCTGTTGAATAATATCAACATTTTCATAAACGCTTTGTTGACTGGTTTATTGATGTATTGGCTACTAAATTTATCTGGAGGAATAGATTTTCCTGAGAAAGGTATTGAGTTAGCATTCCCTCTGATTTCTTTGTTTGGTTTGTTTATGGCAAACGTCAATATCAAGAAAGATGAGAAACTCGTAAAATCTGTAGACAGAATTCGATAAATCTTACCAACGATTTATTTTGAGTGAAAACAGTTTCGGAAACGAAGCTGTTTTTTTATTTCAACCCTCAAATTCTTTCATTTTCAAATTTTCAAATTAAAAAAGTGTAATTTTGCACTTTATTTTAAATATAAATGAGTCCACTAAAAAGAATACTTGCTTTTGCAAAACCTCATCAGAAATATCTTTTTTTAAGTATATTTTTCAATCTTTTATATTCCGTTTTTCAGATTTTTTCCGTTTTGGTCATGCTTCCTGTGCTACAAATGATTTTCAATGTAGACCAAGAAAAAATTACCAAACCTGTTTACAGCGGAAAGTTTTCAGAATATTTTTCTTATATCAAAACTTCTGCTTTTTACAACATCCAAGAAAGCATCACAGAATATGGCGCCATAAAAGTTTTGGCAGCGCTATGTATTATCACCGCAACTTCATTCTTGTTTAGAAATATTTCTAGATATTTTGGTTCATTCATGCTGGTGAACTACAGAGTAGGCATTACCAAAGATTTAAGAAGCAAAGTCTATCAAAAATTTCTAAAATTACCGGTTTCTTTCTTCACAGAACAGAGAAAAGGTGACATGATGAGTAGAATTTCAAACGACATCGGGAGTATCGAAAATTCTATTATGGGAAGTTTGGTAGACGTAATTAATGCGCCTTTTATGATTACGGCTTCTCTTATCACGCTATTTGCGCTTTCACCAAGTCTAACCTTGTTCTCTCTATTGGTTTTCCCTGTAATGGGCGGAATCATTTCTTGGGTAGGAAAAAGCCTGAAAAGAAAGTCTAAAAAAGCACAAGAAGAACTCGGGAATCTATTTTCTATCGTAGATGAAACCTTGAAATCATCAAAAATCATTAAAATTTTCAATGCTGATATCATTCTAAACGCTCGTTTTGAAAAAACCACACAAAACTGGAAAAATCATGCAATTGCCATGAGCCGAAGAAGAGAATTGGCTTCTCCAAGTTCAGAATTTCTCGGTTCGGTAACCATTTTGTTAATCACTTGGTTTGCAGGAATCCAAATTCTAGAAAAACAAACCATGGATGCGGTAACTTTCATAGGATTCATCGCTATCTTTTTCCAAATTCTAGAACCTGCCAAAAGATTATCTGCCGCTATTTCTAACATGCAAGGTGGAATTCCCGCAGTGCAAAGAGTTCTGGAAGTTTTAGATTACGATTTAAAGGTAGAAGAAATTGCCCATCCTATTTCTATCAAAAACCTCAATCATCAAATAGAATTCAAAAATATTTCTTTCTATTACGACAAAGACAATCAAATTCTTAAAAATTTCAATTTGACTATTCCGAGAGGAAAAACAGTGGCTTTGGTAGGACAATCAGGAAGCGGAAAAACCACGATTGCCAATCTTTTAGCCAGATTTTATGATGTAACAGATGGTGAAATTTTAATTGACGGCATCAATATTAAGGACTTAAATTTAACTGAATACCGCAAACTTCTGGGAATGGTTACTCAAGAATCGGTATTGTTTAATGACAGTGTTTACAACAACATTTGGATGGGAAAAACCGAAGCATCGGAAGAAGAAGTGATTCAAGCTGCAAAAATTGCCAATGCTCATCAATTCATAGAAAACTTACCAGAAAAATACCAAACCAATATTGGCGATGACGGAAACAAGCTTTCTGGCGGACAAAAACAAAGGATTTCTATTGCAAGAGCGGTGCTTAAAAATCCGCCAATTATGATTCTAGACGAGGCTACTTCTGCACTGGATACAGAATCTGAACGTTTGGTTCAAGACGCGCTAGATCACATGATGGAAAACCGAACTTCTATCGTAATTGCACACAGACTTTCGACGATTCAAAAAGCAGATCACATCGTAGTAATGGAACGCGGAAACATCGTAGAACAAGGCACTCATGACGAATT